>Ga0315289_10000325_pt1 | contig 75129 bp, 74 predicted proteins | sample YL17G11_40_MG_FD_203452 | JGI IMG/M metagenome (GOLD analysis project Ga0315289, IMG submission 203452) | Sediment microbial communities from Yellowstone Lake, YNP, Wyoming, USA - YL17G11_40 | ecosystem: Environmental > Aquatic > Freshwater > Lake > Sediment | place: USA: Wyoming | collected...
TGAACCATCCAGATCCAGTCCCCAATGAACCCAGACGCAGTATCTCGCCATCCGGCAGTACCCACTCAACACCAAGCGGAGTACGGCCTCCGTAGTCTGCACTCAAATTGCTGGCTCCGGACCCAAAATGGCATGAAGAGGATGCAATCACCGAGCCAGTTGGACCACATCCTACAGCATATGGTCGAATGCCCAGCTTTATAGTTTCATTGATGAGATTTCTGCTCGTGACATAGGGTTCCACCACCGCATACTTGTTCTTCTCGTCTATTTCCAGTATCCGGTTCATCCTTCTCAGGTCCATGGGCAGAAACGGCTCTCTGGCTGATAAAGCAACAACCTCAAAACCAGAGGCGTGCGCCTTATACCTTATCTTGAATTTATTGCACACCTTGACTATCGCCTGAACTTCCTCGACGCTGCCCGGCATTATTACAGCCGGCGGCCTGGCTGAGAACTTATCGCCGAAGATAGCCTCGTTTCCCCACATGAAACAGTAGCCATCGAGAACTGCCGGTTCCTCCGTGATATACTCCGTCCCTACTATATCCGCTAATGCCTGATATGCTTCTCTTGTCAGTCCCATATTTTTCACCTCCATCTCTAAATTGCCTGCTGCACAAGCTCAATGATGTCATAGACCTTGATCTTCTCACCGGTTTCATTGGCGGCGTCCGTGAAATTCCGCTTGCACCACGGGCAGGCGCTGACTATGGCCTCGGCGCCCGTCGCCCTGGCTTCCTTTAGCCTCTCTGCGCCAGTCCAGGTAGCAAAGTCCGGGTATGCTTCCTTTACCCCACCACCTGAACCGCAGCACCAGGCATATTCTTTAATGCGGAACATCTCCACAAGCTCTAATCCGGGTATGCCCCTCAGGATATTTCTCGGTACATCGTAGACGCCATTGGCACCCTTCCTGTATTTCTTGGGCGGATCATGTATGACAAGCGGTCCAAGGCTTATCTCCTGCCCGTTCCAGTGTATCCAGGGCTCAGCTAATCTGCCGAGGTGGCAGGGATCATGATAGGTCACCTTCAGGGGGACTTTTTTAGACAGCTTGAGCTTCTTCCTGTCGATCAGCTGCTGGAGGTATTCAGTGATATGCAGTACTTCTACCTCCGGTTTCTTGCCGATCTTGTCATACAGCACCTTGAAGGCTGCATAGCAGTCAGAGCAAGGAGTGACCACCGTCTTCACACCTGCCGTCTTCCACATCTCCGTGTTGTGTTCGGCAAATTTGACTAGTTCTCCTTCATACCCAAGCTCATAGGCGCGCCCGCCGCAGCAAGCCTCCTGCCCTCCCATGATCCCAACATCAACACCCGCTTTTTTCAGCAGCGCTAAACCGCCCTGAACCACCGGCCACAGCTCCTCATCAAATGAATACCGGCAGCCGGCATGATAGATGACCTCCGCTTTGTCCCTGCTCAGGTCTTTTACATCCAGGCCGGCCGCCCACTTACCCCTGTCGGCTTTGGCCCGCTGCATCATGTTGTCCTCTTTCTTGAGACCATCTATTACCGGGATGTGGGCGGGGATTATCTGGCCGTCCTCGATACACTTGATCCTCAGCTCCTGCATCACCTGATATGGCTCCAGGTCCCTGTCGGTCTTGCACGAAACGTCGCACCCACCGTCCATCTGACACTGGTAAATCATATCCAGAAAATTGTCCGTGTAGCTGATCCTGCTCTTGAGGAGGGCCAGCGCCGCGATCATCCGGCCGCCCGCCGACCAGCCGTGAAAATTGTATTTCGCAATACTGGGGCAGATGGTGGCGAACCTGTTATCGGTCATCATAGCGTGGGGTATCCACTTGCAATACGAGCACCTGCTGTCTCTGAGCATATCTTTCTCATAATCCTGTAGCGACATGTAAACCTCCCTTTTGATACACTCGTGTATTATTCATAAGCATGACCGAAGCACAGTTTACCCGGGTTCATAATCCAGTTGGGATCGAAGATATTTTTGAGCTTTCTGTGTCCTGCGGCGGTCTGCTCATTGCCGGCATAGGCGATACTGGTCCATGACCCGTAGGGCCGGGAGAAGAAGGCCCCCATATCGGCCAGCTCCTGACTGCCCTCTATAATGAATCGCCTGACCTTTTCTGCTTCCCCAGGGACCCGCGGATTATAGACCAACTCGAACTCGCAATGGCAGTTAGTCCCCTGCACCATTGGCTGAATGTAAACCCCGATGTTTTCCAACGGGTACTGATAATCACCTGCCAGTTCATGAACTTTCTTGATGAATCCGGGGGTCTTGTCCATCGTTGTTAAAAAGAAAATATCCTGGCATCCACCTTTGTACCTGAGCTTCCAGTACGGCTCTGCAGATGGCTGGGATAGCGCTACAGATACATCCTTGGCCTTTATTCCCGGGATCGTAGTTTTCAGTGCCAGGCCGAATGATTTGGCAACCTCAACTGATTCTTCCCGCTGATAATCCACCTTCTCCCGGGGTAATAATCCGGCACCTTCAATGCTGTAGACCAGGACCCATGGCGGCAATTTGTCACGTAATGCCTTAATTCTCTCACTGTCTGCAGCCATAATCGATGCTAAACTAAGGCCGTTCAGTATCAGACATTGTTCACCCAGCTTTTTCCACAGGATCTTATAGGCGAATTCGATCAGACGCTCAACATTCTCTGATGCTACGAGATATGTCTCCTTGACTTTGGGTAGTGGTATACACTTCACAGTCGCCCAGGTGATTATGCCCATGGTACCCTGCGCAGCTTGCAGTAATCGGGTAAAGTCCACCTGCGACGGCCCCATACCCCTTGCCTGCGCGCGCCCAACCTTCCACTGCTCCTCGATCGTCCCGGGACCACCGGCTGAGCCCGTGCGAAATAGATCTCCGCTCCCGTAAATAACTTCCGTACAAAGAAGCGGGTCCATCGCCTCCCAGTGAAATCTCGGCTTGGTTATCGGCTCCCTCTCCAGAAAGCTCGTCACCACAGACTTGGAGCTGCGAGGCGCCAGCGTCATCAAAGGGGAAAGGTCTTCCTTCTCCAATGCAGGGATAAGCTCTCCGAACGTTACCCCGGGCTCGATCATCACCACCCTGTTCCGACGGTCGACCCTGATAATCTGTCGCATTCTGCTGAGGTCGACCATTACAACCCCCTTTATGCTGGTCCCGGGAATGGTGTCACCATGAAAGTGTGGCGGCCCGGAGCTGACCGGCACCAGAGGTGTACCGGTATCATTAGCCCACTTAACAATGCCCTGCACTTCACCGGCACTTTTAGGCTTGACTACACACCTGGGACTAATTGGCCGGACAAAACTCATATCCCTGGTATACTCCTCCAGAACCCCTGCATCATCCAGGACGTTTTCTTCGCCAACCAGTTTTACCAGCTCAATCATCTCTACCATTTTTACCTCCTTATTGATATAAATTATTTAGCATATTCCACATTCATTATTGTTCTTTTTATTAAATCTCCGATACTTTACAATTGCGCCAAATCCTCTTCTGTTACCATTATGTGCATTCTTAGACACAACTCTATTTTAAGTCTGGTATAAGCCCATCACTAACAAGTATTGTGGCTAAGTTAGCACCTGCTTCTGCCATGGTTTGACCTTCAATAAACTCACATCTTGATTCCACACGTGGAATAAATAGATCAAGCAACTCCAGTTTTCCTTTCTGGTAGTGCTCAATATCCAGATCGTTAACTGTCCAAGTAGTTATGGGCTTTTTCTGAGCGTTCATTAGCTGTGCCCCGGTGGCGGTGCGCAAATTACCCAATTCATTGGTTACAGTAACCAATGCGGGTGTAACAACTTCCACTATTTCGTAGCCAGATGAAACCGCCTTTTCTACTAGTAACTTCCCATCATCGATTTCTGCTTTACGTGCGCCAGTTACGCTTGGAATATTCAAGAACTCAGCAATTCCAGGACCCACAATACCCGCGTTTGTATCTGCTGATTGTAGACCGGTTAAAATGAGATCATATACTTGTATCTTTCTGATAGCCTTAGCAATAATTATGGCTGTAGTATAACTGTCGAAACTATCGAAAGTATTATCTTCCAAAAGTAATAACTCATCAGCACCGACAGCCAGCGCTTTCCTCAATATTGCCTTCGCCAACATGCGTCCCATACTTATCACAGTAACTCTACTTTCATGAACGTCCTTAATTCTCAGTGCTGCCTCCAGTGCGTTTTCATCAAAGGGATTTAGCACAGGAGGCGCTCCTCTGCAGATTACCCGTCTGGATTCGCCATCGATTTTGTATGCAGAAGACGGGACCTCCGGATCAAGCACCTGCTTAACGCACACTATAATATTCAGCACAGGATTCCCCTTTCTGTGATTAGGTAACAAAACCACACACTATTCATAGCGTATAACTTTTGTCATCTACGATGACCATAGGTCACTGGCGACATCATCTAACTCCAATTCTACTAACTTATTTAAAGTTGGCTTTCCTGTGTTCCAATCCCATTCCCTGTATGCATAATATTCCTTCAGCATGATGTCCATATCAGGCGATTTACCCTCACTGCCCCCTTCTTTCAGTGCTTCACGACATATTTTTGGTAATACGTCGTCGTATCGCGTCACTCCGAGCTTATTGTTGATTGCCCTCTTGATATTAACTGATCTTTCACCAGCAATATTTATATTTGACGGAGTACAATCCCATCCGGTTATGTTTGTAAATATTTCACTTATTGTAGATGGTGGCAGAGGACTAAATTTACATAAGAGCAAAGAGTCATATAAGTCTTTCAAATTCTGAAATTTGGCTGCACTTGCAGCTTTCCCTGCAGATTGGAACCTGTCACCAGGAATGATATCCAGCTCGGGCAACGTTAAACCGGCAAAGTCAACAACATAATAATCACCTTTCAAATGGCAAGCTCCTCGGGGTCCTGTTGCATAAGATATTGCCATTCCGGTAAATGCCCTTGCATCGTGCATTGGCATCTCAAGCCCTTTGACATGGGCAGCTTCGTCGGGATCAGAACCTAGCTCTTTGCTTATTGCACGAACTCCTTCACCCAGCAATCTACCTATCCCTACTCTTTTAGCAATCATCTCCACCAGTTTAACAATAACGGCCCCATCACCCCAATTGATTTCCATTCCAGCGCTATCTTTTGAGAGAATTCCCTTCTCATATAAATACATAGCATAGGCTATACATACACCCGTTGATATGGTATCGATGCCGTAAACATTGCAAAAATGATTGGCCCGTATGATAGAATCAAGGTCATAATTCATACAAAGTGCACCGAATGCACCCGTTGTTTGATATTCTGGACCATCGACTCTACTAATTTCTTTAAAACCGCTCAAATCACGACCACAGGCTATAGGACATCCAAGACATGAATGACCTTTAACTTTGTAAGTCGTGTTTAAAGCCGCCGAATTTATTTTTTCTGCCGGAAAGATATTTCTGGTGAAGTACCGAACAGGTACGTCTCCTAGTACCAATCCTATATCAATATGGAGCATGGTGCCGGATTCACGAAACATAGGCGTTACAAAGTTAGATGTTATCGCTTCTCTTGCAGACTTGGCAAGCTCTGAGATTTTATCTTTATTCGCCAGTTCCGCTTTTACAGTTCCATGGGCAACCACGGCCTTTAGATTCTTAGAACCCATGATAGCTCCCATTCCGCAACGACCGGCAGCTCTGCCATGATCGTTAATTATAGAGGCATATTTCACCATATTTTCACCTGCTAATCCAATGCAGGCGATTCCAATCTGAGTATTTCCCAATTCTTCTTTCAGTTTATCTTGAGTTTGATACGTATCAATACCCCAGAGGTGAGAAGCGTCTCTAATTTCTGCCTTGCCGTTGTTTACATACAGGTATACTGGTTTATCGGCCCTGCCGATTATCAAGATACCATCAAAACCTGAAGCCTTGAGATGGAAGGGAAATATGCCACCCGTGGTAGATTCTCCCCATATACCCGTTAAAGGAGATATGCCGCAAACTGCAGAGCGACTAACCATAGGGATAGTCGTTCCCGTGAACGGTCCGGTAGCAAAGACTAAAGGATTTTCCGCACCTAGTGGGTCCATATTTTTCTTGACGTGACCGTAGATTAATTTTGCAGCAAGACTAGAACCACCGATAAACTTTTTCAGATCACCCTCTTGAAGCTTGATATCCTTTGTCTTTCCTGTGCTTAAATCCACCTGCAAAAATCTACCCTGATAACCAAACATGGTTCCTCCACTAATAAATAGCCAATTTTTTATGTTTTATACGACTTGTATTTATCTCTAAGCTTCGGTTTTTCGATTTTTCCAGTGGGATTTCTCGGCACTTTATCAAATATAAAATATCTTGGGCGCTTATATCGAGGAAGATTTTGCTCACAAAACTTTTCCAACTCTTCCTTTGTAATACTTTCACCCGGCTTGAGGTCAACAATCGCAACAGCGACCTCTCCCAGCCGATCGTCGGGGATGCCAATCAATGCAACATCATTAATCTTGTTTTGCCTGAGGATGACCTCTTCAACTTCCACGGGATAGATGTTTTCACCACCGGTTATGATAATGTCTTTCTTCCGGTCAACAATGTAAATAAAACCGTCATCGCGTATTTGCCCCATGTCACCTGTGAATAGCCAGCCATCCCTGATCGTCTCAGCCGTTTTCTCTGGATTTTTATAATACTCTTTCATAACCCCGTTGCCTTTGACCGCTATTTCACCGATTTCTCCCTGGCGCACGTCGTTTCCGCTGCTATCCACAATGCGAACTTCCCAGTTAAATCCAGGTTTGCCCAGGGCTCCTATTTTATTTTCGTTTTCAATACCTAAATGAACACAACCCGGCCCGGTAGACTCGCTAAGGCCATAGTTAGTGTCATATTGCATTTTGGGGAAATACTTTTTCCAGTGCTCTATAAGGCTCGGAGGTATCGGTTGTGCTCCCATATGCATTAATCGCCACTGCGAGAGATCATAATCAGCAATTTTTAAATCCCCTCTGTCAAGGGCTGTAAGTATGTCTTGAGCCCATGGGACCAGCAGAAACACTATGGTACCCTTTTCTTCACTGACCGCTTTGAAGATTGCCCTGGGATCAACTCCTACAAGGATAGTAGCGCGGCCACCGACAATCAGGCTGCCGAACCAGTGTATCTTGCCCCCTGTATGATATAAAGGGGGAATGAGAACAAAATTATCATCGTGGGTCTGGTAATGATGCCTGTTTTCAGTAATGGCGGCACATTCCATATTACTATGTGTCAATAGTATAGGCTTGGGTTGTCCCGTTGTACCAGAAGTGAAATATAGGCCGCACGGATCCCAGTCATTTATTTCCACTTCAACCGGCCTTGTATCGCTCTTTGCTAATAATTTCTCGAAGTTCTCCATCCCTACAGGGACGTCATCGCCGACATAAATGTATTTCTCTATGGGCAACTCGGAACGAATACCTGAGATGGTATCTTTAAATTCTTTTCCCACTATCATCGTCCTGGCTTCCGCGACATCAATGCAGTATTTGATATCATTTCCGGTAAAGCGAAAGTTCAATGGTACTGCCCAGGCACCTGTCCTTATGATGCCGAAATAAGCTTCCAGCCAGTTTAGCGAGTTCATCATCAGGTGAATTACTTTATCGCCCTTCTTAACACCTCGTTCTATTAGAGCGTTAGCAATTTGGTTAGCCCTGTCATCAAATTCCTTCCACGTGATCTCTTCCCTGGTATCCTGACCTGCAATCCGCTGGATGAGGGCAACATCGTCGGGATATACTCTGGCGTTTCTGGCAAGCATTTCTGCAACATTCATCAGAAGTCTGACTCCTTTAACTTAAATATAAGCCATATAAAATAGAGGTGCGTTCACGTTCAATCACTTATTTGCTATCTTCAGTTACTACAGCCACGTTAAGTGATGTTTCTTGTTCTTTAAGCTGTCTAGGTTGGTGGACAAGTAGAACGGCTGGCAGGGCAATAGCATACAATCCCAACACGATTAAAAAAGCCAGCTTGTAATTGCCCATGATATCGAAAAGACGCCCTGTAACGGCAGGACCGGTAGATGCCCCTATACACTGGCAGAGTGTCATGATACCAAATATGGTCGGGTAAACAATCAGCCCGAAATTTTGGCTGACAAGCATCGACATGGTCGGCAGCCAACTCCCTATGCCCAATCCCATAGTGAAAGCAAACGCCCACAACATAATATCGGGTGATTCTTTATTGATGTTCAATAGTATGACAATACCTATCACTTGCAAGGCGAATCCAATAGCAGATGCATATTTAGCTTTCATATGGTCGCAGAGCCAGCCAAAACCCAACTTACCTACCGCGCTCATTAATGCCAGGAAGCCGAGAGCGCCAGCCGCCATTTGAGTTGGAAATCCGATATCTACCAGAAAAGGCACCTGATTTTGAGATACGCCAACCATGCTAAACTGGCTTAATACAACACTTATAGCAATCAGCCAGAAAGCAGGAGCGACTAAGGCCGCCTTTTCCGTAAGCTTCGATGGTAACGTTGACGTAGGCTTGTTTTGGACTATTTCTTTAACTGGCTCTATACCGTCAGGATAAAGCCCCATGTCCGCCGGTTTGCTGGCTTTGATCACAAGCAAAGTGGCCGGAATGATAAGAAGACAGGTAACTGCACCAAGTATCAAATAAGCAGCTCTCCACCCAAATACTGGTATTAACGTTCCTGCAACGACTGGAGCTGCAACGAAGCCACCCATACCCACCCCAAACGCCATGATGCCTATCGCCAGGCCACGACGTTTGTTAAACCACTTTGAAACCAGGGAACTGGCAGGAATAGTTCCCATACCAGCCACACCGATGCCGACCAGCGCATAAAATACGTAATATTGCCATATATTTGTTATGCTGCCCAGCAGGGCTATCCCCACGCCCATCACAATAGCACCGATAGATATAATCTTCCTCTCCCCATAGTGAGTGATTAGCCTGCCAATAAATGGAGATACCAAACCTGATGCAAGGAAGAGAACACTGAAGCCAAGCATAATTTCTCCCCGGCGCCAATTGAAGTCAGTTTCGAGAGATTTTACAAACAGACTGAAAGCATAATAAGCAAACCCGGACCATACAAAATTACATAAAAAAGCCACAAGAACTATCCAGTAGCCATAGAATATTTTGGATTTGTTTAAAGTGTGTTGAGTAATCATAATGACCAGTATGATCAGCTATACAGCCTTACTAAACCCTATATTGAGTATTGTTTGTAACAGCAACCGCTACTAAAAAATGTTACTAACTAGTCAGTATACTATAAATTTGAAGTTTGTCAAGGATAGGGGCATTACGGGATAGGGGCATTACGGCTTATGTAAATTTTTAGCGGGGAAGCAGGGAAGTCAACTGATTTTTTTCACCGGTACAGGCTCGATTCCTAACTTTTCCATGGCCCTTTGAAGCGAGCGGTGCTTTATCACATCCAGTATGACTTTGCTGTGCCAGTCGAAAGTGATGTCGGGAGAGGTCAGGATAGATTCATGAATGCCATGGTGTTCGATAATTTTAAAAATGTGCTCAATCTGCCTGTCATTAAGCCGTCCATAAAAGCTGTGTGCCCAATAGTCTATGGCGAGTTCCTGCCGAAGTATCCGGTGCCAGCCTTTCTGGTAGCCGGATAGCCGTTTCGCCGACAGGTCATTGTTTTCCAGTGCTTTATGCAGTGTATCAACAGCTATACGAGCGCACAGAAGGCCGAAGTATATGCCGCCGCCCGTAGTGGGTTTTACCTGTCCTGCGGCATCGCCCACTACAAGAATCCTTTCTTCATAGGTGCGCGGTAGAGGCTTCAAAGGTATCGTGCCATAGCTGACCTGGTATTCCGCTCCCTGTATTTTACCCTGCTCTGCAAGGCGGTGTAGAAACTTGCCTGCATATAGCCGGGCGTCCTCTTTGCAGAGCAAACCTGCCTTGGCCCTGCCATTGCCGACGGGCACGAGCCAGGCGAAGAAACCAGGCGCAAGGTCTCTGCCGGTGTAGACTTCGACTTCATTTATATTGTTACAAGCGACTTCCATCTGCGCGCCCCGGGCAAAGTCATGTATTTGCCCCAGTCCTGTTGATCCGGTCAGGGTTGTGGAGAAACCGCTTGCGACGATTACAGACCTGGCTTGTATTTGCAGGGGCTCAGCGTGCCTGCGTGCCTGGATAATCAGCCTTTTTGGCTCTTTGAGGATTTCTGAGGCGGTAGTGGAAAAATGGAACTCGGCCCCCAGTGCCTGTGCTTTCGCAGTCAGGTAGTTGTCGAGTGCTGGCCTGTCCAGTATATAGGCCTGAGTGTTATCGCGCTCCACCTTTATATAATGACCGGATGGTGCAAATATCTTTGCCGAATGTGCTTCAGCCTGTATGATGCTTCTGTCGATATCGAGCAGGGTCGTGCACTCGCTGCTGACGATGCCTGTGCAGAAGGTTTTACTGCCTGGCCGGGCATGCTTCTCGAGAACGCAAACGCTATGGCCTAGCCGCGCTATTTCCGCTGCTATGTAACTGCCTACTATGCCTGCGCCTATAATGACAATATCATACATTTTTTATTACCGCAGTGAATCTATCGTGAATTTGTGATTTAATTTATGGGAAGATGTTCACACCGGTTCGAGGCCGCCGAACCTGCGCTGTCGATTGCTGTAAGCACGCAAGGCTTTTTCCAGCTCTTCTTTGCTGAAGTCAGGCCAGAGCACAGGCGTAAAATAAAGCTCCGCATAGGCCGCCTGCCAGATAAGGAAATTGCTTAATCTCATCTCGCCGCCGGTACGTATGAACAGGTCTGGATCGGGGATGCCGTTAGTGTAAAGGTGCTGGCAAAACAGGTTTTCGTCTATCTTTTCGACCGGAATATGCTTATCGACTATATCGCGTACGGCACCCACTATCTCACCCCTGCCGCCGTAATTAAAAGCGATGTTAACCGTCAGTCCTGTATTTTTCCTGGTGAGTTCCAGTGCTTTCCTGGCCTTTTTTTGAAGTTCCAGAGACAGCTTGTCCAGTTTGCCCAGGTGATTTATCCTGATGTTTTTTTGCATGGCAATTTTGATAGCCTTGTCAAGGTTTTCCTCCAGCAACCTGAGGATGCCCACCACCTCGGCTTTGGGACGGCTCCAGTTCTCGGTTGAGAAGGCGTAGAGCGTCAAATAAGGTATATTGTATTCGGAGAACAGCTCCACAAAATCACGGGCGTGAAGGGCGCCCTGCTTATGGCCGAATATCCTTGGCCTGTGCCGCTTTTTGGCCCAGCGCCCGTTCCCGTCCATTACTATGGCGATGTGCCGCGGGAGCTTAATTTTTTGAAGCCCGGTCATTTATGGCCCAGCTTGTTCTTTAATTCCAGCTTTTTATCGAGCTTAAGCTTGATATCATTAGGCACAACCTGGTAGTTCGGCTGGCTTAATACGATGGTGCCCGGTTCGAGGTCATCTATAAGGCAAACGTGGGAGCTGACGATTGAATTTGGCCCGATGCGCCTGCCCGGCAGTATGCCTGAGTTAATGCCGGTCTTGCAGTTATCCCCGATAATAGCCCCTAACTTGTCTCTACCCGTGGCAACAGTCTGTTTCCCATAACGGACAGGGACATCCTTTTCATCGAAGCGGAAGTTGGCAGTAACCGTACCCGCCCCGAAAGAGCAATTGTTGCCTATTATAGAATCGCCTATATAGCTGGAGTGGAACCAGCAGTTGTTGCCAACATAAGAGCCTTTGATTTCAGTGGAGAAGCCCACCACACAGTTTGCCCCTACATGGCTGTAATCCCTTACCAGGGCGTTGTTGCCGATTACTGTATTCGGCCCGATATAAACCGGGCCCCTCACCACGGCGTTCTCAAGGATGCGCACGTTTTCACCGATGATCACCATGCCGGATACCGTCGCACGGTCGGAAATCGAAACGGACTTCGCTACCTGGCGCTTACCGCTATCCAGAAAATACTTAACTACATCAAATATGTGCCAGGGATACTTTACCGGCGCCCAGAAACCATTATAACGTGTTACGTTTATTTTATAGCCGTCCTTAACCATCTGGTCTATAGTGCATTCGTATACATCATCCTTTGTGGTCCTGATACAGTCTATATAATCCAAAAGCCGGCCCGTATCGGTGTGAAGGTGAAGTAGAATGTTGACCAGGTTACTGGGCTCCGTGCCCGGCTCGGGCTTTTCTACGATGCGCGTTAATTCGCCATCGCCGTTGACGGCAAGGTACCCGCCGGGGAAATATTGCTTGACCTCGTAACCCAGTATATAAGATGTGGCCTTCCCCTTTTTAAAATCGTCCAGCAGGTTTTTATAAGCTGCGACGGCAAAGACGTCGTTTGGATTGACGACCAGTGCCTCGCCATTAAGATGGGGGGCTGCGCACTTCAAAGCATCTGCAATACCAAGTGGCTGTTTCTGCAACGCAAATTTGAAGTTAACGCCTTTTATAGAGGCAGTTACCTGTTCGATCTGCTGCATATTTTCAGGGTTACCAATAATTACAAAGTCCCGGATCTCCGTTTGTAGCGCCAGTTTGATCTGGTGTTCGAGCAGTGTCCTGCCCGAGAAATCTAGCAGGAACTTATCTTCGGTGATGGGGAACATCCTCTTGCCCACTCCTCCACAGAGGAAGACTATTTTCATTGGTTTACCTCTTTAATTGTGTCTTTTACGATATTGATGCCCCTGGTGAGCAGGGCATCAGCCAGGGCCACGGTTTTCGATTCAGCCAGCACACGGATTGCAGGCTCTGTGCCGCTCGCCCTGATGAGCATCCAGGCATCACCGAATTCGAACCTGAGCCCGTCCAGGTCATTGATGTTGTTTGCGTTCAATGAAACTGACTTTTGTTTTATCTTTTCCATGGCGACGTTTTTAAGCTCGTTGGGGCAGGCGATCTTGTCCTTATTGAAATGTAGCTGCGGCAATGATTGAAAGAAATCTCTTATCTCGTCCACTTGTTTAATCGACCCGAGAAGTGTAAGAGCGGCAAAGATACTATCCGGATAGTAACCCACGGTTGGAAGTATATAGACGCCTACGGATTCGACGCCAAGCGCAGCATCGTATTCCTTAGCCAGGTGGGCTGCATAGACGTCCCCCACCTTGCCCCTGATGACCCTGCCACCCAGGTCCGCTATAGCGATATCCAGCAGCATACCGGTTTCTACAGTGGTGGTAATGGTCTTCTTCCCGGTGGTCTGGATGACATGTCTGGAGATGAAGGCGATCATTTCATTGAATCCCAGGAATCCCTGCTGGTCGCAGAATACGACACGGTCGGCGTCGCCGTCAAAACAAATGGCGAGGTCTGCATTCTTCTGGCGCAGGAAGGCGATGGTACCTTTCAGTGTATCCTCTTTAGGTTCAGGGTTCCTGGCGGGGAATCGGCCATCCGGGGAATCGTTTGTCGGAATTACTTTAAAACCAAGCTTCTTAAAAATCTCGCTGGCAAACCCGGAGGCTGCGCCGTTGCCCGGATCAACCATTAGCTTGAGCTGATGATTGAATTTCATCCCCTCGGTATGTTTTTTAATGAAATCGTAGTATTTCCACTTCATGCCGGGCACTTTCTCCACTGTGCCAGTCTTCCCTGTCCTGAATTCACCGCTGTAAAATATGCTTTCTATTTCTTCTTCCTGCTGCCTGTCATACCCTATAGAACTGGAGTTGAAGAGCTTGATGCCGTTGAATTCTGGCGGGTTGTGCGATGCTGTGATCATAATACCGGCATCGAAACCCATCTCCCGCGTCAGCAATGCGAGTGCGGGCGTGGGGACTATTTCGAGGTCAGCCACGTTGATACCTGTCTCGATGAGCCCATCGATGACGGCGCGTTTAATCAGCTCACGGCTGAGCCTGGAGTCCGTAGCCAGGCAGACGGCAGAGCCGGGGGGCAGCATGGTGCCGAGCGAGTTCGCCACGTTTTTGCAGAGCTCCGGTGTGAGGTCCTGGTTCACCACGCCCCTTACGCCGCTGGTGCCGAACAGAGACTTATTCATCTAATCTAGCTAATTTTAAAATATCGGTAAATGATGGTAATGCCTTGGAAAGCTAATGTCAATTTCAATGAACAATTGATGGATAATAAAACCATGGAACATTAACCGATAAACCAAACATGTAAATATCTTGACGTATAGTGTATAATGCACTGGTGGGTCGAGTGTTACGGTCTCGGGTTCGTCCAAAATCATACCAATCTGCAATTCATCTTTATTATTCAGGATCGGGGGGGACCTGTGACTGGCAAAGGTTAGGCAGAATAAAAGACAAAAGACGAAGGAGGTGGTAGCGTTCAGTATAGTGAAATAATTGAGTGCCGGAGGCGGTCAGAGGTTAATGACTGCTCACCGACAAAAATTTCCTGGAAAATTGAGAATCAGGAGGTCTAGTGGATGAAAAGGTTTTTCTTCATTTCTTTTGTTAGTCTTTTGCTGGTATCACTGATTATACCGGCCTGCGCTGCACCTAAAGTAGATACCATAAAAGTCGGCGTCATCGGGCCGATGAAGTTCATGGAGGGCGAACACCACTGGATGGGAGCCACAATGGCGCGCGATGAAATCAATGCCGCCGGCGGCGTAAATCTGAATGGAAAGAAGTACCAGATCGAGCTTATCAAGGCAGACTCAAACGAGATATTAAACCCCACCGAAGCTGCTTCAGCGATGGAGCGGCTGATAACGGTTGATAAGCCCGACTTCATTGTTGGCGGCTTCAGGACCGAGGGCGTTTTCCCCATGCAGGATGTGGCCATGAACTACAAGAAGCTCTTCTTTAACTGCGGCGCCGCCACTTATGCACTGCAGGCGAAGGTCGGTACGGACTACAACCGCTATAAGTACTTCTTCAAGATCACGCCGTACAACGAGTACTTCCTGGTCACCAGTGACTACAAGATGCTGGGAATGGTCGCGGCCATATTGAAGCAGGAACTGGGCATAACCGATAAGCTGAGGGTTGCTATAATTGCGGAGAAGCTGACGTGGGCGGACGCAATGGTAAAAAGTGCCCAGGACACGATTCCTAAGTTGGGGATGGAGGTCACCGGGGTATGGAGGCCATCGGATACGGCTACCGACGTCAACGCCGAGCTGACGGCCATAGCAGCTACAAATCCCCATATAATCTTCCCGACCTTCTCCGGCCCTGTGGGTGTGACCTTCGGCAAGCAGGCGGGTGAGCTGCAGATACCGGCAGCCATCGTGGGCATCGTTGTCGAAGCCCAGAAGAAAGGATACTGGGAAGCCACCGGCGGCAAAGGAAACTATGTAATGACGCTGAATACCTATGCCAAAGGGGTCAAAATAACCGATAAGACAGTACCCTTCTTTACTGAATTTGAGAAGCGGACGGGCCAATTCCCAGCCTATACCGCGGCCACCTACGATGCTATTCTCATCATGAAACAGATGATCGAAAAGGCACAGAGCCTTGATCCCGAAGTTCTGGTCCCCTTACTTGAGAACATTGACTATAACGGGACCGCTGGTAGGATGAAATACTTTCCGGTGGGTCCTGATACTAAACTTCCAGCAGCACCACACGACCTGATGTATGCCCCTGATTTACTCACCGGCATTGGCACCCAGTGGCAGAACGGGGAGCTGAAGGGCGTCTGGCCGGCAAAAGGGATTGGCTCAGGCGGTTGGGAAAAAATAGACTACCCGGGGATTGTCCCCTACATGATACCCCCCGCGGTAATCCAGAAGTTCAAGGCTAAATAGCAAACACCACCACCTTAACATTTAGCAACAAGGAATTTAACGCCTCCGCTGGCGGACCTGGGAAGTTGCACAAGCAGCTAACCGGCCGCCAGCGAGGCAACCACTCAAAAGTGGGAAAAAGCAGATAGAATCAAATGGGACCTGATAAGTGTGCCGCTGAGCAGGATGGTCAGCGCGCAGATGGAACCAATGGCAAAACACTAGAAATAATGTATAATAAATAAATTTTGCTGTTTACAGATTGGCTTAATTAAGCGATGTTTCAGGCATTCGTAATTCAGGCACTGGTAACCGGGGGAGTCTATGCTCTGCTGGCTGTCGGCTTCTCCCTCATCTTCGGCGTGGCCCGTATGGTAAACCTGGCCCACACCTCATTCCTGATGCTGGCAGCCTACGGCATGTTTTATACCACATACAGGCTGGGATTGGATGTATTCACTGCTATCCTTATATCACTGGTTGCTACCGTAATTATCGGGCTGGTGAGCTACAAGCTGTTTATCGACAGGATACGGGAACATGAAGTGACCGTTATGCTTATTACCCTTGCCCTGGCCTCCATTTTCCAGGAATCCATGATCCTGGCCTTCGGCGCACATTTCCGGGAGGCGCCCACGCTTATCCCGGGCTACGTGGAAATTATCGGCGTCAAGGTCTCATATCAGCACCTATTGACAATAGCGGTGGTAGCGGTAGTCCTGCTCGGCATATGGCTGCTGCTATCAAAGACAAAATTGGGCATTGCCATCCGGGCTACGGCGCAGGATACAGAGGTCGCCAACCTGATGGGGATAAACGTCTCCGGCATACTGCTAATAGTAATGGGCATAGCTTCATCGCTGGCAGCCATCGCCGGCATTGTAGTAGCCCCGCTATGGGTGGTCTATCCCTATATGTGGATGTCCCCGCTGGTGATGATTATGGCAATCGTTGTACTGGGCGGCTTGGGCAGCATTAAAGGAAGCCTGATCGGGGCTTTCATCATCGGGTTGGTCGAGGTAGCCGTTGTATTCTACCTTCCCGGCGGCGCGTTCCTGCGCGGCGCCATCGCCCTGCTGGTGATGGTAATAATACTTGTGGTAAGGCCTGAAGGACTTTACGGAATAGTCTTCGAAGAGGAGAGACTGTAAGTGCTAAGGAGGCTGTTTAAGGATTTCCAGGGTGACGTGCTGGCGATCCCCGGCAGGCTCATAGCCTTTATTTTTCTAATAGCTTTATTTTTCATCCCGCTTATCACGCAGGAGTCTTATATCCTGTTTATTTTTATCCTGGTCAACATTTTCGTTATCTTTGCCGTGAGCTGGGATTTTATATCAGGATATACAGGCCAGGTAAATTTCGGCCACGCCTTCTTCTTTGGCGTCGCTGCATATACCGCGGCACTATTGAGTAAGTACCTGGGCCTGCAACCATGGGCGACCATACCCATAGGGGCCGTGGCGGCTACATTAGCCGGGGTTGTTATGTGTTTGCCGGCACTCAGGTTGAGGGGACCTTACCTGTCCCTGGTAACCCTGGCAATGCCTCTCATACTGCTCGGGATTATCAAGGCTTTTCCCGATGTGACCGGCGGTGAGCACGGCATCTCCGGCCTGCCGCCCCTGGCCAACTCCAGGATGGCCGAATATTATATGGCGCTGGTCATCATGATTGCGTCCGTATTTATCATGTGGAAGCTTACCGACGCCAAGAGCGGCCTGGTACGGACCGGCATTATACTTCACGCCATCCGCGAGGATGAGATCGCCGCACGTGCCACCGGCATCAACACCATACGGTACAAGCTGCTGGCTTTTATCATAGGCGGTTTCTTTGCCGGCCTTGCCGGGGCGTTATATGCCCATTTTCTGCGAATAGCCGGCCCCTCGAGCCTGGACCTGATGTTATCGTTCCAGGCAATTATATGGACGGTTTTCGGCGGCATTGTCAGTATTTACGGGGCAGTGGTTGGTGTCTATTTACTGTATCCCCTCATGGAGCTGCTGCGTCAATTTAATATACCCGTGTGGCCGGGTTCTGAAATCATGTTTTCCGACTTGCGGTTCCTGATTTTCTCCGCGATGGTCATCGCAATCCTTCTTTTCATGCCGGAAGGCTTTGCGGTCTGGGTCAGGGATAAATTGGAACGGGAATGCCCGCGCTGCAAACTGTCTAACGCGTCCTGGCGCCGTACCTGTCGAGCTTGTGGAGCCTCTCTATATTAAGAGGCACATATTAATTGCTAATAAACTAATTCACAAACCGAGATAGGTCTTTCTCAGCGTCTCGTCTTTAAGCAACTCTTTGGCCGTCCCCTGAGCGATTACATGCCCCCTGGACATTATATAGTTCCTCACCGAAAGGGCAAAGGTAAAACTGACATCTTGCTCGGCAAGGAGGATGGTAACTCCCAGATCACGATATATCTCTTCCACGCGTGTAAATAAGTCCTCTTTCAGCTTGGGAGCAAGCCCGCTTGAGGGTTCATCAACCAGCATGAATTTGGGCCGGCGCATCAAAGACCTGCCTATAGCCAGCATCTGTCGCTCACCGCCGGATAATGTCCCCGATATCTGGTTCTGTCTCTCCTTGAGCCTGGGGAACAGCTCATATACCTTAATAAGGCTGCTGCTCACTTCCTTCTTGTTCTTACAAAGATAAGCACCGGCCAGCAGGTTATCCTTGACCGTCATTTCCACGAACGGCCTGCCCCGCTCCGGGCAAAGGAGCAAGCCCTTTTTAGCTATTTCAGACGCCGATAGTTTTTCGATCCTCTGACCTTCAAATTCCACAGTCCCTGTAAAAGTGATGTCTTCATCCCTGGTGCCTTTGAGGACTTCCTTTTCCCAATTAATCAATCCGACTATAGCTCGAAGCAGGGTAGTCTTCCCGGCACCATTAGGGCCAACAAGCCCGACCAGCTCACCTTTCTCAACTTTCAAGCTCGCCTCGTCCAGCACCATGGCGGTGTCATAGCGGACAGTTACGTTTTTTACGTCAAGCAATGAGCACCTCCTTCCCCGTGTACGCTTCGATTACCTTTTTGTCTTTGGATATCTCCTCGGGCGTGCCCTGGGCGAGAACTTCACCGAAGTTAATCACGATCACCCGGTCCACTATCTTCATAAGTTCGAAGAGTTTATGTTCTATGATGAGCATGGCCGGCCCTTCACTGTGCAGCCTGCCGAAACGGCCGCCTTTGTGCAGCCTCTTTATTGACCTGGCCACAAGCTCTGTTTCTGCGGGATTCAATCCACCAAAAGGCTCGTCCAGCAACATCAATTCCGGCTCAGTGGCAATTGCCCTGGCTACCTCTAACCGTTTAAGGTCGCCGTGAGATAATATTGAGGCAGGTTCGAGAGCCAGGTCAGCAATTCCCACAAACTCAAGCGCATCGCGCGCCTTTATTTCGGTTCTTTTAACCCACTCACCCCGCCTGGTTATCCTGGGGCAAAGGCAACCCACCATGACATTGGCTATAATGGGCAGATGGCGGAATGGTTTGACCACCTGGAAAGTCCCTACCATCCCTCTCTGCACAATCTCCCAGGAACGCCGCTTGGTAATATCCTCACCTTTGAATTTAACCGTTCCAGAATCAGGCTTCAATATACCCAGCAGGCAGCGGATAAGAGTAGTCTTGCCGGCACCGTTTGGTCCAATGAGTCCGACGATCTCGTCCCGTGCCACCTGAAAACTGACATTATTTACTGCAATTAAGCCACCAAAGTGCTTGGTCAAATTTTCCACTTCGAAAAATGGTGCCATTTTACAACTCCTCCTCTCTCAACTCCCGGCGAGACACCTTGCCGACATCCGTCTTGGGGACCTCACCTCTAAACTCCACGATTTTGGGAACCTTATAGTGGGCTAACCGCTCCGCCGTATACTTGATGATATCCTGTTCTGTTACTTTACCCCTGGACTCGGTCTCCAGCACCACGATGGCTTTCACTCTCTCTCCTACATCCGGGTCCGGGACCCCGATGACACCGGCCTCTTTAACCTGGGGATGGCTGGTTAAAACCTCCTCGACCTCGCGGGCAAATACAGCCAGCCCTTTATATTTAATCATGTCCCTCTTTCTATCGTAGAAATAGAAATAACCCTCCTCATCCATCCTTGCCAGGTCACCGGTCCTGACCCATGTTTCGCCGTCTATTTCCACAAACATCTTTTTTGTATCTTCCGGTTTGTTCCAGTATCCCTTTGCTATCTGCGGCCCCTTGAAGGCAAGTTCCCCAGTTTCACCGGGGGGTAGAAACTTGTCACCCTCGGGATCCAGTATAGCTGCCACGCAGCTTGACATGGGTACGCCAAATGATCCGATTTTGGGCCTCCCGTAAGGGCTTACAATGCCTACTGAAGTAGTCTCTGTCATGCCCCAGCCTTCGTGTATCTTGACGCCGGTTCGCTTCTCCCAGCCCTTAGCCGTGTCCTCGAGGAGGGCATCAGCGCCTGAGACAAGAACTTTGAGGCGTTTCCAGTTCACCCTGTCGGTTCTTTGATAATCCCTGAGAACTTCAAACAACGCCGGAACACTATAGAATATGGTCGCACCATAGCTTTCAATAGCATTAAGTATGTCATCAAGGTCGGGAGTGGTAAATATCACCAGGGTATAACCCTGTGACATTGACCCCGCCATGACTACGGACTGACCATAGATATGGTAGAAGGGCAGATAACCTATCACCACCTCTTTGCCCTGCTGGACGACATCTCCCCAGAATGTTTGGGCTATATGTTGTGCCGCTACCAGATCATAGTGGGTTATCATAGCAGCTTTGGGCAAACCCGTGGTCCCCCCGGTGTAAGGCAGGGATACCAGATCTTCCCTGATGTTGAATTCTATCTTGGGCGGCTTTGGCGGGTATTTCTTGATCAAGTCCTGTAACTGATAGAATCCTTCCCGTTTAAAAATCTCCGGGGGTGGTGCTGACATCTTCTGGTATACAGCACGGAGCAGGCTTTTACCAAGGAACCTCTTCAACGGGGGCAGGTACTCGGCAATGCCAGTGAGTATTACTCTGTCCAGGTTAACTCCAGCCCGCTCCACATTTTCATACAGGATATCCTGGCAGACTATGGTCTTGGCACCGCTGTCGACGATCTGGTGCTTGATTTCAGGGCTGACATACACGGGGCTGATCGCAGTAACAATGGCTCCTGCCTTGAGCGCACCGAAATAAGCGATAATGAATTGAGGTGAGTTCAGAAGCAGCAGGGCTACCTTGTCCCCTTTCTTGACGCCAAGATCGCACAGGGCAGTGGCAAACCTATCCATGTGGTCTCTTAGCTCCCGGTAACTTATCTTCTGGCCGTAGAATATCACGGCCGTTTTGTCTTTGAATTTCTCAGTCGATTCGTCCATCATCTGGACCACCGATTTTTCGGGGATAACCACATCGGCCGGCACGCCCTTGCCATAAAACTTCAGCCACGGCCTTGCTTCATAAAGGGCTTTGTTTGACACGGAAATACCTCCTGTTGCTGTAAGTAAGCAAATATAACACAACCACCCTTCTTTAACAACCGATTCTAAAGGTTGGGTGTAGTGCCGAGCCTGTCGAATGTGTACGGTTTGTCCGTCTTTATGCCAGCCAGCCTCTTGGCGATGTTCTTGGTGTTCTCCAGGTTATAAGCGCCCATGATGGCAATCTGCTCCATCCTGGGCGAACCGCCGCCATGCACGCCCGCATACTGCATAACGCCGGAAAGTTCGGAGCAGGATATTCCCTGAACCCAGGCGAATGCCTTGAGGATGTCCTGGACATCCACATTGGGATTGCGTGCCATGTATTTCTCGATGAAAGGCCTGGTCTCCTCGTTGACCCAGTCGCCCGGCCGCGGCAGCGTAGCGGGCATGCCGCCGGCGATATCGGCGAGTATGTCGTATTCGTGGTATATATTTAGGCCGGCGTGCCTGCGGCTGACGTTGCAGTAGGTGATATCAGGCACCCAGGTGCCGGAAGGCGACTGGTACCCGTTGATGGCGGCCGCGATGCCCGTGCCGTAGCAGAGCTCGGATGTGCAGACGAGCTCGACCAGCTTATCCCTGACGTGGTGCTCCTTCTCGATGCCGTTGACCTCGGCCATGAGCGCAGTGGCGCCGGTGAGCACATCGGTCATGGCCGGCTTGCATCCGGTATAGCTGTGGCGGTGATAAAGCGCAAACAGGAGTGCGAGATAGCCACCCATTTCGGTCTCACCACAAAGGAAGACGCGTTCCCAGGGGACGAAGACGTCATCGAACACAGTCATGGAGTCGGCGCCTCCCCACGGCCCGGGCCCGCTGTAGCCTTCAGGAACGTCAGGCATGGAAAAGCTAACGATCTGCTTGACGCCCTCGGCATCGGAAGGAATGGTGAAAGCCACAGCCCAGTCGCCCTCTTCCTTGGTGAGCGCCCTGGTGGGGATAACGTTTATCTGTTCCACTGCCGGAGCGTAGGAATTGTGGACTTTGGCGCCGCGAACTACGATGCCGTCGTTCTTTTTCTCGACGACGCGTACATACAGGTCCAGGTCTTTCTGCTCGTGCGGCCTCCAGGGGCGGTTGCCCTTGACGTCTGTCTGCGCGCAACAGGATGTGCGGTCGTTGGTCTGGAAGTCCTTGAGCCACTTCAAAAACCGCTTGTTGTACTCCGTGCCATATTTTTGATCTGTGAGGTAAGTAATAACGGATAGCGCATTGGTGGAATCGATACCCATGCACCTGGCGATGCAGCCGCCCACCTGGTGGCAGGTGACCCTGGTCATTCTCTGCTTGGCCAGCAGATCGGCCATGCTGCGGTGGATATGGTTGAAGCGGTTGATTTTCTCGCCCGTCAGGTGCGATGTGGCAGTGAGCAGGTCCTCGTACTGCTTGAGTTCGGGGTCGGTGATCATATCGTAGGTTTTGGCAATAATGTTGATTGCCCCCTCCAGGCGTTTGAACTCGCGGTCCACCAGCTTGCCGTCATTGTAGATGTTGCGCCTCATCTTGCTCAGTCTTTTCTTGTACTCGCTTGATGTAATCATGTCAACTCCTTTTTTAAACGTTCCAAACTAACTGCAGTAAGAAATCCCAATCTAATAATATTGCACAAATGCGAGACGGTCAAAACCTATATGGTCATACCTCCGTCAACAATGAGGTTCTGTCCGGTGATAAAGCTGGCTTTGTCAGAGGCAAGGAACGCAGCGGCGTGGGCCATATCCTCGGGTTCCGCGATGCGTTTCAACGGCGTCCTGTCCATGATGACCTGGTAGATCTCCGGGTTGCCCCAGAGGGCCTCGCTGAACTGCGTCCTGGTCTGGCCGGGTGAAAGAGTGTTTGCCCTGATCCCGTAGGGGGCCCATTGCTGCGCCATGACCTTGGTTGCCATGTTTACACCGGCTTTGCTGATGGAGTAGATCGGCAGAATATCAGGCGTCACGCCTGCCACTGAAGAAACATTGATGATTACTCCGCCACCATGCTCTTTCATGATTTTGGCGACCGCCTGACTGAGAAAGAACAGCCCCTTGAGGTTAAGGTTCATGACCGAATCCCAGGCACGTTCGCTGGCATCGAGGGCGGAATCCATGGTGGGGTTGGTGGCGGCATCGTTGACCAGTATATCAATTTTGCCGAACGCCTCCCTGGCTTTGGCAACGAGGTTAGTGATATCCTCAGTCCGGCCTATATGCGCCGCGACCGGAAACGCCTTCCGTCCCATGGCCTTTATCTCTGCGGCGACCTTTTCCAGGTCAGCCAGCTTGCGGCTGGCAAGCACTACATCCGCACCGGACCTTGCCATTTCCAGCGCAATAGCCCTTCCTATGCCACGGCTGGCGCCTGTCACCAGGGCGACCTTGTCTTTCAGTGAAATATCCATATCTAAACCTCCTTATTTTATGCCTCAACTTAGCGGAACCAGTATTTTCAGATACACCGCTTACCTCCCTGTCTGGTATTCCCGTGGCACAATTCTTACTGATAATAGGTTTTTCAAATACAAAATGTCAACAGCAAATTCAGTTTTGACTCATAGCTCGTGGTCTGTGGCTTCAACGTTTACCAGTATAATACCGTCGTTTTCCAGCGTCTTTTTAAGCGCGGCGATGGCAACTTCGACCTGGTTGTCTGCAGGATTGCGCGTGGTCATCGCTTGCAGCCAAAGTCCCGGGGTAAGCAGCCAGTGCACAAAGCGGTTGTGACTGTAGGCGGCCTCGAAGCGTATTAATTCGTAGCTTATGGACGCGATGACGGGTATCAGTAAAATTCTCGAGATGATGCTGATCCAGAGAGGAGGACGGCCCAGCAGGGCGAAGACCACGATGGCAATTACCAATACGACGAGCAAAAAGCTGGTGCCGCAGCGCGTATGCGCGGTGGAGTATCTTCTCACGCCGCTGATCTCAAGCGGCACGCCTGCTTCATAGGCGTTGACTGACATGTGCTCTGCACCGTGGTAGGCGAAGATCTCCTTGATCTCTGACATGCGCCCGATGACGGCGAGGTAAACGACGAAAAAGACTATACGTATCAAGCCCTCAATAACATTGCTGAGGAAAGCGGAAGGTATAAAGGCATCAAAAATGCGCACCACTAACAAGGGGAGTACGAAGAAAAGGGCTACCGCCAGCACCACACCCAGTATAACGCTGCCCCAAATCATCCCCGGAGTGATCTTCTCCTCCTCGTTTTCAGTGGCAGCCTGCGCTGAGTACATCAGTGCGCCGGTGCCCAGGGCAACGGTTTCTATAAGGACGATGATACCCCTGATGAGCGGTATATCACGCCATTTACCTTTGTACAGGGTTGCCAGAGGACGGCTGGTTACTTCAATGCTGCCGTCGGTCTTGCGCACCGCGATGGCAGTGCTGGAGCGGCCTCTTATCATGATGCCTCCGACCACCGCCTGCCCGCCATAATAAAAAGGTTTTTCCTTTCCCATGTGCTTATAAAAAAGGGGCGGTCTGATAATGCCGCCCCAGCATGCCATACAAAATACTTATTATTTCTCTGATTTAGGCCTGGTCTTGCTGTAGCGCTTCTTGAAGCGCTCAACACGGCCCGCAGTGTCGATAATCTTCTGTTCACCGGTGAAAAATGGGTGGCACTTGTTGCAGAGTTCCACCTTGAGCGTTTTCCTGGTGGAGCCGGTGGTGAATTTATTGCCGCACGAGCAGGTCACCTGTGCGTCGAGAAAATATTGCGGATGAAGTTTCTCTTTCATGGCTTTATCCCGGGTAGACGCTAACCTTTTTCCGGTCGTTTGAAGCAGGCTCAAATTTGACAACGCCATTGACGAGCGCAAACAGGGTATAATCTCTACCTACACCCACGTTGTTTCCCGGGTGGATCTTTGTGCCGCGCTGCCTGACGATTATGGTGCCGGCATTGACTTTCTCGCCGCCGTAGCGCTTAACTCCCAGCCTCTTGGATTTGCTGTCACGGCCGCAGCGCGTGCTGCCGCCGCCTTTCTTGTGTGCCATTAGTTCTTACCTCCGGCAGCGGCTTTTGACATGGCTGCTTTCTCAATCGCCTTGCCATGCGGTTTCACAATTGTCTTGATGAGGAGCCTGGTAAAGGGCTGCCGGTGCCCCGTCTTTTTGCGGTAACGCACCTTGTTCTTATACCTGAATACAATGATTTTCCTGCCCTTGCCCTCTTCCAGACATGTAGCGACTACCTTGGCCCCTTCGATCTCTGGACTGCCGACAATAAGCTCTTCCCCGTCGGCTATCATGAGGACGGGTGTTAACTCGATTTCCTTGCCCTTTTCAAGGTGCAGCAGCTCGGTGTTGATTACCTGCCCCGCTTTAACTTTTATTTGTTTACCGCCTGTGGCCAGTATTGCGTAAGAGTTGCTCATTTTTTCATTCCCGTTTCAAGAATAACCGTATAAATATAGCAATCAGACGAGTCACATGTCAAATCACGCGCGCATACCTCGAATGCGCATCAGGCACTTGAAAAGGTATCAGTTCGTTTGTGGTTGATATGTAAATGTCGGCCAGGGGGGAGACAGGCTACTGCCCGTTTCCCTTTTCGTCTTTGTGGGCGATATCGCTGTGCTTCATATACACAAGGTCGCTGGTTACCTCGTCGCGTACAAGGTAACCGCCTTCCATCTCGCTTACCACCAAAAACCACCTGCCCGCTTCGTTCTGTATTTTTATAGGGCTGACGGAGAATTCCATAATTATTACTATCTATACCTTATCCTTGACTGGCCGAGAATTTTAACACTTTTTATGGAAAATGTAATGTTATAGTTTCAGACCTACCCCGGCGGCTTTTTCCACGGCTGAAAGTATTTTGCCCGGCTTCACCGCGTCACCGATTACGTATATTTCGGGTACCTGTCCCTTGAGCTGTGCCTCGAGCTCATTGATAGAGGTCGCGCCGGCGGCCAGGACGATAGTATCGAAGGGGCCGATCCTCTGCTCAACGCCTGGCGTATCAACGACAACGGCATCGTCGGAGATAGATTTGACCGTGGTCTGAGTGAGGATTTTGACCTGCCTCTCCTTGAGCCGTTTCCTCAGGAAAAAGCGTGCCGCCGGACCGATATCCCTTGCCGTATGCTTGAGCATTTCAACGAGGGTGACGTTTTTACCCTGAGATGACAGGTAGTCCGCCGTCTCGCAGCCTACCAGGCCGCCGCCGATGACAAGCACATTATCTCCGGTCTCCGTCCCTGCCAGTGCTTTGCTGGCGGTAATCACGTTTTTACGGTTGATACCCGGGATATTCAAGATGGCCGGCTCTGAACCCGTTGCGATAATAAGCACATCGGGCCTGATCTCCTTTACAGTATCAGCCGTCAGACGCTGCCCCATGCGGATATCTACCCCAAGCTCCTTGATTGCTTTTATCCTTGATTTAGCTACCTCCTGATATACCTCCTTGCCGGGCGGTATGGAAGCGAGCCTGGCCTGTCCTCCCAGGTAACCGTCTTTTTCAAAGAGGATGACCTTATGCCCGCGCAGCGCTGCGGTGCGCGCGGCTTCCAGCCCCCCAGGTCCTCCCCCGGCTACCAGTACTTTTTTAGGCTTCTTGACCCTGGGTTGCGCATATTCTTCCTCCCTGCCCAGCGCCAGGTTCTGTACGCAGGTTATCGAGGGCCTCAGCCAGATGACCAGCCCCTCGATGCATCCTTCGTTGCAGGAAAGGCACTTCACAATGTCCCCGGCTTTGCCTGCGGCGACCTTATCAGGCCAGTCCGGGTCGGTCAGCGATTGCCTGCCTAACGATACCAGGTCGGCCTTGCCGGACTTGATGATCTCTTCAGCGACCGCGGGTTCGTTAATGCGGCCGGCCACGATGACAGGCACCTTGAGCGCTGCCTTGAATTTAGCTGCCGTGTCGGCGTTGAATCTCTGCTTCATATCTTGCGGCGCGCTCGTATAGTAACTGGACTCGGGAACGCCGATTGAGACGTCTATGGCATTGACTCCGGCCTCGATAAGTCTTTTTGCCATATCGATGCTTTCCGGTACGGTGCGGCCCTGCGGGACCATCTCGTCGGCGCTGATGCGGAACAGCAGCGGGAAATCAGGCCCCACCAGCTCCCTGGCGCGCCGGACTATTTCAAGAGGGAAGCGCAGGAAGCCTTCGAAGCCACCTCCGTATTCGTCGCTGCGCTTATTGGCGTAAGCCGACATGAACTCGGAGATCAGGTATCCATGCGCACCGTGGAATTCCGCTGCATCGCAGCCGGCCTCCTTGACCCGCCGCGCACCCTGCGCATATTTTTCGACAAGCTGCTTTATCTCGTCGACGGTGAGTTCGTGAGGTACCTGGCGGAAAATCGGGTCGGGCACGGCTGAGGGCGCTACCGGCTCCTTGCCGCCGAGGAAATGCGGGAAGGTCATGCGGCCGGGATGATAAAGCTGCACGGCCAGCCTGGCGCCGTACTTATGTACGGTATCGGCCAGCTTTTTAAAGCCCGGGATGAATTTATCATCATAAATGCATAGCTGGTGCCCGCTGCCCAGTCCTCTTTCCCCGTCTATGGCCGTGACCTCGACGATAATGAGGCCAAAACCGCCACGGGCGCGTGCCTCGTGATAGCTAATGAGCCTGTCAGAAACGTAGCCGCCATCAGCAGCGAAACCGGTTCCCATGGGAGGCACTGCAAGGCGGTTCTTAACCTCCATTTTGCCTATCTTTACCGGCTGAAATAGAGCGGTATAACTAATGGTCATCTAACTTCTCCTTTTCCTCAACGGCATTGTTACGCAACGATAATATAGAATAGCACCATTAACAGGTTATGAGGCAAGTCCCGATAGTATAAATTCAAACATATAAAGGCCATTGCGAGCGAAGCGTGGCCTCATCATGTTGTTGCGAGGCCTCGAAGAGGCCGCGCAATCCCTCGATCGAAGGTGTGTACTTGACTCAATGCCAGGGGATTGCTTCGTCGCGATGCTCCTCGCAACATTTTTAGATCGGCAGCAGGCTCACCAGGCTTCCAACTATAAGTGCTGATACGATCATAATGCCCAGTGATTTAAGCAGGTTAAGCAATCCCATTTCGCGCAGGATAATGGTCAGTGTGGCGATACAGGGGAAGAACATCACAATCACCACGCTGCTGACCACGAGTTGTTTCGCGGTTAAACCGAGCGGTGCCAGCAGAGCCATGGCGGCATCCATGCGGAGCAACGCCACAAAAATGGCTCCCACTGCTTCTTTAGGAAGCCCCAGCAGGCCACTTACCACGGGTGCCGTGAAGCTTGAAACCGCTTCGAATACCCCTATCATGTTGAGTATGTTGATCACGGGTATAGCTATGACCATGATTGGCACGGCTTCCACTATGAAGCCCCGTATCCTCAGCCACAACTTCTCGAATGTTAGTCTCCATGGCATAAGGCGGTAAGGCGGTATCTCGATCAACAGCTCGGGAGTAAATCCCTTGATGGATAAATTGAGTATTAAGCCAATTACAACCCATACTATGAGGAGTGTCCCGTATACAATTGCGACATACTGGATGCCATTACGACCTACGAGTCCAAGGATGAGAGCCTGGAGCGAAGCGCAGGGTACTGCAATGGAGATCAGCGTTATAGCTATGAAACGTTCTTTCTGGCTTTCCAGTGACCGAGTGGCGAGAACAGCGGGAACGTTACAGCCGAAGCCTAATATCGTCGGGATGATGGCATACCCGTGCATGCCGAAGCGGTGCATAACAGTATCCAGCATTACGGCCAGCCGGGGCAGGTAGCCGGTATCTTCAAGAAGGCCCAGCGCGAAGTAAAATGTGATGATATAAGGTAAGACCAATGCAAAGGGCACATAGAGTGCCGTGGTAAGCAAGCCCCAGGACTGCAGGAAATCGATTTGACCGTTGACGGGTCTGCCGATGAGGAGGTCATGTAGTAATCCCGACGAGCCTAATAGTTCGCTGATCCTGGTGACGACCGGTCGCCACAGCACCTGGAAGATTGGGTCGAGGACAAACTGGTAAAGAGCATCCCCAAGATAGCGTACCAGCAAGAACACGCCTAATGCCACGAGGACTGCTATTACCGTGCCGGGTATGGGTTTGACCGTGGCGTCGGCAAGGGTTTCGCCGAATGTGTGATGGCGGTGTGTGGCCTGCTGCACCTGACTGATTATGTCGCCGATCCTCGCCCAGCGCTCTTCGCGTGACCGCGGTGCTGCGCCAGGTACGACCGCGCGCGGGATGCTTTCCACCAGCTCCTTAATGCCCTCAGCGGTTGTTGCCACGGTCGGGAATACCGGTATGCCCAGCATACCTTCAAGTTTTTTAATATCGATGCTGATCCCCCGGTGTTGAGCGTCGTCCCAGACATTGAGAGCAACTAGCATAGGGATTTTTTTCTCGAGAAGTTCGAGGGTCAGGTAAAGGTCGCGCTCGAGGTTGGTGGCGTTAATCACATTGATAATGATGTCGCCGCTTTCCAGCATACGCAGCGCCACATCGCTGGCTTTCCCATGGTTTTCCAGTGAGTAGATGCCCGGTACGTCGATTACATCTGCCTTGCTGTCCCCCACCATCATGTGGCCGGCGGTGTAACCGATGCTCGTGCCAGGATAGTTGGAGGAAATAACGTTAGAGCCGGTGAGACGCGAGAAGAGTACGCTTTTCCCGACGCCGGGGTTACCGGCAAGCAGGATTTTCATTGCCAGACCCGTCAGGGATCACCATTATTTTATTGGCGATACCACGGCCAAGTGCCATCTGTATATTATCAACCCTTACCGTGACCGGGCCGCGCAGGTACATGGAACAGAAACGGGTGATGCGCTTTCCAGGCCTGATTCCCATTGACGTCAAACGGTCTGCAAGCCCTGCACCCCCGGTTATCTCGGCCACAGTTGCCTCCTGCCCGTCTCTCATCTCGGTCAGGGCGATTTTCCCCGGTTCATGCGTCATTTCTGGCATCTCCGGCAATAGCCGGTCATATTTATTTCCGTGGTTAAAATTTTAAAACCCCTGGCTTCAGAGATGTTTTTCTTGATCTGTCTTGCCAGGGGATACTCGAATTCAATTACAAGCCCGCAATTCTGACATACCAGGTGGTAGTGCTCGGCAGACTGCTTCGTTTCATAATGATGATGATCCTGGCCGAAATGTACTTCATCGACCAAGCCCAGCTCCTTGAACTTGTGGAGCGTTCGGTAAACGGTGGAAAGGCTGATACGGGGCTTCTTTTGCCGTGCATTCCTGTAGATTTCATCAGCGTCCAGATGCCCACCAGCCTCTCTGATGATGTTAAAGATCAGGGCGCGCTGACTGGTCAACCTTGTAACATGCCCTCCCAGTTTTTCTGGAGTCGAAATTGTATTCATGATATTTGTTTTGCTAATGCAAACCGTTTGCAATAATTTTAGCTCGCTGAAATGGTTTTGTCAAAGTAGCTGGTGAGAATGAGGCAGGATAATTGAAGATTTAATGGTATCTGGCGAATAGCCTTTCCAATATAGTACGTGCCTTTTTAGCTGCCCTGCCTCGGTGGCTGATCTCGTTTTTAAGCTCGGGGGGTAATTCTGCTATGGTCTTACCATATTCGGGAACGTAAAAGACGGGGTCGTAGCCAAAACCGTTCACCCCTCTGGGTTCGAGAGCGATGCAACCGTTACACTCGCCGTCCGCCAGTTCAACGTTACCATGGGGGTCTGCAATGGCTATGACGCACCTGAACCTGGCTTGACGTTTCTCCCACGGTATATCCTTGAGCTTATTGAGGAGGAAATTGACCCTAGCGCTATCACTGGCGCCTTCGCCGGCATACCGGGAGGAGCGCACGCCCGGTTCGCCGCCGAGTGCGTCCACTTCCAGCCCCGAATCATCTGCTAAAGTAAGAAGCCCGCTCAGGGTCGCATAGAAAACGGCCTTGGAGCGGGCATTCTCTTCGAAGGTAGAGTAATTTTCTTCGGCTTCCCGGCTGATGCCGGCCTGGTCGAGCGTGACTGGCTCAAAATCAAGCCCCTGCAGGAGCGAGCGGTATTCCGCGGCTTTACCCCGGTTGGTTGTCGCCAGGAGCAGCTTGCGCATGAATTACCGTTTCAGATTTTCTGGAACCTGCCCTTGAGCTTCTTCATGATCTGGGGCATGGTGGTGTATTCCATCTCCTCCAGCGGCAGGCGATGCGGCTCGAACGGGCCATGACGTCTAAGCATGTCAGCTATATTAAGCGCTTCCTGTCTGGCATTATTAAAGGCAGGGTCGTCGAACATGTCAACGGGCCCCACCAGCCTTCCCTCGGCGAGTTGGAAACCTGCGGCTATGACCCTGGGCGGGCCATCAAACCGTGTAGGGGTACTTTCCCGGACAGCCACTGCCATCAGCGGGCCGTGGTGCGAGCCGCGCATCCATCCTTCTACTATATGCGGATGGGCAAATGGTTCGAGCACCTCGCCGACCGCGGGGAAAATACCCTGCGCCCGCACGATGCAGACGGGGTCGTCCTTGCCAACGTAGCGGCCGGCCAGAAGGGAAAGCTTCTGGGTGGAGGAACTGGCGCCTATCTCCCCCGTCTCACGGGAGTAAACTGCCTTGACTGAATAGCGTGCCGGCGCCCCGATGAAAACCAGCATATCATACATCTCTTCAGGGCAGTTGAACATTATCTTTTTGCTCTCTTTTACATCGTGTACTTCGAATTTAAAGCCCTTGTGCATGTTGGATGAGATGACCAGTCCGATGGTGTTGAAGGGGTCGCAGAACATGGAATACAGCGGCAGGTTCCAGGCGCCTGACGCCGTCTTGTCGGCCATGAATACTACCACGGGCTCGGCTTCCCTCTCATCGATTTCCATCTCCGCCACACCGGGGCCCTGACCCTTGACGTTGCCCGAGAAGGCATCTGAGAGAAGGTCCTGTCCCGCCCCGTGCAATTTTAATTTTTTAGCAATCTTAGTGCAGCTCTGGAACGCGTTCCACGCTAGCTCATGGACCTTGTAGTTGTCCACGCCGTGCTTATGTGTCATGATGAACTGCAGGTCGTCCCCGCAGCGGGTGACGTGGTAATCTATGAGGAGCCCGGATTTCCTGGCCTTTGCCATGCATGCCTCACCTTCTGCAATTAATTCGGGGTGCATGCCGCAGTGGCCCACCCAACCGCCGATATCTGCCTTGATCACGCTTAATGTTACTTTCATTTGGCCTCCTTAGAGTTATTTATTATATGGCCGGAAAGGAACTGGCCAGTACAACGTGATAGGCTATTTAAGATGAAAATTGTGTAAGGATACCCTATCAGAGATAGTTTAAGAAGGTATATCCTTGAGTTCACACCGGAGACTCAGTTTAACAAAATGTTTAAACCGATGTCAAAGTGATTGGCGCAGGCCGAGCCGTTTGCACTGTAATATATGAATAATTTGATCTGCCAGTTACCTAACCATGTGCAAGTCGCGCTCTTTTTGAGTAACCTTCGGCAATCTTGCGGAAATGAAAACCATAAATTGCACAGGATATGGATGTTGCAAACAATCTCGGGCGTTTAAATATAGTCCATGTCAGCAGCTTCCAGAAATCCCTCCTGCCCTTCTCCATGACACCCAAAACCCATAAAGATCTACCAAGCGCCCTGAGATTTCCCATGGTCAGCCTGTAACTCTTTTTAGGCTGTGGCCGGTATTCCTTGAGAAACGTCTTTACCCGCTCGTAATATTGCTTAGGGGCATAGATTGTGTTCACAACCTTTTTATATCCATCTGTAAGCGCATTGAAATTCATCTTCGGTATAAAATTAATGGAAACATCAGTGTTATTCCCGGTAAAACTGCCAATAAGCCGGTTCTCTTTTTTCAAACGGTTATACAGCCTGGTTCCCACAGGAGCATTCAGCAGGCCAACCATAGCTGTGACTATTCCACTCTTCTGAATAAATGTGATAATCTCCTGGAAAATCGTGTGGGGATCACTATCGAAACCGAGTATGAATCCGCCCTGCACTTCCAGTCCGTAGTTCTGCAGTTTTTTTATTGCAGGTATCATATCGCCGCTCTTATTCTGGGATTTACCGCATTCAGTGAGGCTGTCTGCGTTGGGACTTTCAATGCCGATGAAGACCATATTGAAGTTTGCTTTGACCATTAATTTAATAAGCTCATCATCGTCTGCCAGGTTGATTGACGTCTGGGTAAAGAAAGAAAATGGGTATGACTTTTTCTTCATCCAGTCGATAATTGTGGGCAGGATTTCCGACTTCAGCTTTCTTTTGTTCCCGATAAAGTTATCATCTACGATAAAAACGCTGCCCCTCCAGCCCTTGTTATATATAATATCCAGCTCGTGCAGCACCTGTTCCTTGCTCTTGGTTCTGGGCATATGGCCATTTAGCACGACGATATCGCAGAACTCGCAATCAAACGGGCAGCCGCGGGAGTATTGGAGGGCCATGGAGGAATATTTTTTCACATCGATCAGATCCCACAGCGGCGCAGGCGTCGATTGAATATCGGCCCAGCCATCTGACCTGTAAATATGCTTTGCGCATCCTTTATCCAGATCGGCCAGAAAAAGCGGTAAGGTTACTTCAGCCTCATCGAGTACAAGATGATTCACGCAGGTGAACTCCTGGTACTGCGTGGTGAAAAGCGGGCCCCCGGCCACGACCGTGGCGCCCAATTTCTTAAACCGTTTTATTACGCTCTTAGCCGAGTCTTTCTGCACGACCATGGCGCTGATAAAGACAAGGTCAGCCCATTTGATATCGCGGTCATGCAGTTTTGTAGTGTTCAGATCGATGAGCTTCAGCTGGAAGTCTTTCGGCAGCATTGCTGCAACGGTCAACAATCCGAGCGGCGGGAAGGCAGCCCGCTTGGAAATAAATTTCAGTGCATGTTTGAATCCCCAGAAAGTTTCCGGATACTCCGGGTAGACAAGAAGTATTTTCATATTATCAACCTCACGTAGGGGATTAACAGTACTACGCAAATATGTGAAAGTCAATTATCGTTAATTTAAAATCTGAAAGCGTGTGTTTTACCGGTAGCCCACCGTGCTATAATTGGCATAGGGGGTAGTGCGTTTATGCGGGAGGCCCTGCTATACGAGAAATTGCCCGAACGACGCGTCCGCTGCAACGTTTGCCAGTGGCGCTGCGTGATCAACCCGGGCAAATCAGGCGTGTGTCGCGTAAGGCGTAATGACGATGGGCGGTTGTATCTGCTGAACTACGCCAGAGTCTCCTCGGTTGCCGCCGACCCCATTGAAAAGAAGCCGCTTTTCCATTTCTTCCCCGGCAGCATGGTACTCTCATTCGGAACCATAGGGTGCAACTTCCACTGCGTACACTGCCAGAACTGGGAAATAGCCTGCGTGGAAGAGCCGGCATCCTTTGAAAGGACACTGCGGGAGATCTCCCCGCAGGAGGCAGTGCGCATGGCGAAAAAGAGTCAATGCGCCGGCATATCGTGGACCTATAATGAGCCTGCTATCTGGTTTGAGTACACACTTGATTCAGCAAAGCTGGCTCGCGAGAACGGGCTGTACACGGTTTACGTGACCAACGGTTACATGACCCCCGAGGCATTGGACATGATCGGGCCATACCTGGATGCATGGCGCGTTGACGTCAAAGGGTTTTCTGATAAGCTCTACCGCGACCTGGCAAAAATAAGGAAGTGGCGCGGGATACTCGAGGTAGCCGAGCGCGCCAGGCATAAGTGGAACATGCACGTGGAAGTGGTGACCAATATCATACCGTCCATGAACGACGACACGGAGCAGCTTTCCGGCATCGCAGGCTGGATCAAGGAGAAGCTCGGCGAGCTGACGCCCTGGCACGTGACCCGCTTCCATCCCAATCATAACCTGATACACTTGCCTGCTACGCCTATCTCAACGCTGGAAAAAGCTTATAACACAGGCAAAGAAGCCGGGCTGCGCTTCGTTTACCTGGGGAATGTGCCCGGCCACAAGCATGAGAACACTGTCTGCTACAGTTGCGGCAACGTGGTGATAAAAAGGGCGGGTTACAGCACTTCGATAGTTGCGGTAAAAGGTTCCAACTGCGCCATATGCGGCGCGGACCTGAACATAAGGAATACGTTGAATACGGGGGCGGGAAAATGATAAGAGAACCTTATTTAGCAGGATCATGGTATCCCGGCAAGCCCGGCGAATTACGAGAAAATATAAAAAAAATGACTGATAAAGATGCCCTGAAATTGGATGCCATAGGAGTCGTCTCCCCCCACGCAGGCTATGCCTATTCCGGTCCGGTCGCAGGGGCCGTTTTCTCTCGTATCAAATTCAAGAATACCTTTATACTACTAGGTCCCAACCATCGGCACGATGGCAAGCCGTTCAGTATAATGACAGATGGAATATGGAAGACGCCTTTGGGCGATGTGCGGATCGACGATGAACTTGCGTCGGCGATTTTAAGGGCATCGAAGAACCTTGCGAAGGATGATGAGATTCACGAGGGCGAGAACTCTCTGGAAGTGCAGGTGCCATTTATACAGTACTTCAAATCGGATGTTATGATAGTCCCGATTTTGCTTTGGCATGCTAATCCGTCAATATACAAGGAGATAGGAAGGGCAATAGCAAATGTACTAAAATCAACGAGCACGGATGCAGTGATCGTGGCAAGTGGGGACATGACTCATCATAAACCACATGAGAAAGCCAAGGCCGATGATATGCGTGCAATTCAACCTATACTTGATCTGAATATTGATGAATTTATTGCCAACTCTAATAGCTCTATGTGTGCTCCCGCGTCTGTAATTTGTATGCTGACCGCAGCAAAGGAACTTGGCGCCAGCAAGGCGGAACTGGTGAAATACCAGACCAGCGGCGATACCTCCGGCGACTATTCCAGCGTGGTCGGGTATGCTGGGATCATCATCAGCAAATGAGGTGACTTATCCATGAAGAAAGAAATGCATCCGGTTGCCCTGCTGGCAAAGCAGGCCGTGGAGAGCTATATAAATAATGGTGAAATCATTAAACCCGGGGAGCTTTCGCCCGAGATGAAGGGACGGGCGGGGGTGTTCGTCTCCCTGAAGAAGCGCGGCCAGCTGCGTGGCTGCATCGGTACCTTCGAGCCTGCTCAAAAGAACGTGGCTGAAGAGATAGTGCGTAACGCCATCTCTTCGGCGGTTGATGATCCCCGCTTCACGCCGGTCCGCCCCTCGGAACTTGACAATCTTGAGTATAGCGTGGACATCCTCACGTCGCCCGAACCTGTGGATAGCCCTGCGCAGCTCGATCCTAAAAAGTACGGATTGATTGTTGAGTGCGGATACCGCCGCGGACTGCTGCTGCCCGATCTCGAGGGAGTGAACGACGTGGAAACACAGATAGCCATCTGCCGGCAGAAGGCTGGCATCGGTAGCTCTGAGCCCGTCAAGCTTTACCGCTTTCAGGTCAGGCGGTTTAAATAACACCCTGGTGGTTGCCATGCTATGTCTTATCTGTTATGGTATATAGAAACGTGGAGATAAATCAGATAGTATCTCTTTGGTTTAAAACCCCGCCGGGGGTAAAGCGTATATGAAGCTGGTAGTAATCGGGGTCGGCGACTGCGGCAGTAATATAGCGGCAGCGTTCGTCCGGCTCGCTTCCCGGGCAAGGGCGGAGACCGGGGTTGAGATACTGGTCAGATCCTATGCCATAAATGACGACCAGCAAAAGCTCACTGCGATGCGCAAGTTGGGCGATAAGCTTCTCACCATAGCACTTCCCTCGCCGTCTACCACGCGCAAGGAATCTGAGGTCGGCGCTGAGACCATGAGGGTAAACGGCGATCGCATACTGGCCACCATGAGGGCCGGCGAGTTCTTCGAGACGGATGCTTTTATGCTCGTCGCTGGCAGCGGCGGGTGTATAGGTTCGGGGGGCATCTCCTTGCTGGCAAGGAAGCTGAAGGACAGGTACGTCAACAAGCCCGTATATGCCCTGGTAGTCCTGCCGCTCGCGGCGGAGAGCAATGTGCCCACCTGCGTGTACAATACCGCGTTGTGCCTGAAATCGATCGACAAGGCCGCCGACGCAATCTTCCTCTTCGATAACGAGAAAGTCAGGTCGGAGGCGAGCACGGTGTCGCAGGCGGGGAATGACGCTATCAACCGCGAGATAGTCATCCCTTTCCTTGATTTGCTCAGGGCAAGTGAAAGGGTGGACCCAAAGTACGTGGGCACAAGTCATCTCAGTGTCGGCGATATCGTGCAGACACTCAACGGGTGGAGCGCAATAGGTTTCGGCATGTCGCAACTATCTCCTGGAGGCCTCTCATGGTTCAAGCGGGGTGACGGCTTTGAGAACAAGGGAGCAGAGACGGTGAAGGCTATGGAAGCCATGAGCGCGGCTTTGAGCCACTTCTCCGTCGAGTGCAGGCTGGAAGATGCGCGCAAGGCGCTCTACCTACTTTGCGTCCCGGTAAAGCATGCCAATGTTAATGGGACGAGATCTGTAGGCAACCGCCTGCGCGAGCTTACCAACGATGGAGAAGTGCGGGGCGGGGATTTTTACGGCGTCAAAGATAAAGCCCATGTGACTCTGGTGGCTTCCAAGATAACCTACCTGGATAAAATCAAAGATTATTACGAGCGGGCGTCAAGCCTGGCTCCGGAACTCAAGAAGAACGAGACGAATCAACCATGACCCTTTTCGACCTCGGCGCGCCCGGATTGAAAGGTAGTAAAGGCGCCGGGGAAAATCCGGATTCAATTTCTATTATGCCGCTGGCGGCGCGGGTGCGCCCGCGCAATTTCGCAGAATACGTCGGGCAGCAGCACATCATCGGCGACGGGCGCGTGTTGCGCAAGGCCATAGAAGCGGACCAGTTGCCTTCGATAATACTGTGGGGTCCGCCGGGCAGCGGCAAGACTACGCTGGCGCATGTCATCGCCAACGTTTCCCGCTCGTACTACGTGCCCATGAGCGCGGTCACTGCCGGCGTGGCCGACCTGCGCCGCGTCGTTGATGAGGCCAGGACGCGCCGCAAGGCTACGGGCCAGCGCACCATCCTTTTCATAGATGAAATCCACCGCTTCAACAAGGGCCAGCAGGATGCCATACTGCCCTATGTCGAGAACGGCGAGGTGACCTTCATAGGCGCCACCACCGAGAACCCTTCCTTCGAGGTTATTTCAGCTTTACTCTCACGCTGCCGCGTTTTTACGCTTAGTGCCCTGACCGACGACGAGATCAGAGCAATAATCGAGCGCGCGCTGAAGGACGGCGAAAGGGGGCTGGCCCCATTGAACGTCCGTCTGGATGACGATGCGCTGCAACTGCTCGTAGTTATGTCCAACGGCGACGCACGGGTGGCACTGAATGCCATCGAGATGGCTGCGCAGGCGGTGCAGCCGGGCAGCGATGGCACACGGCAGGTAACACTGCGTGATATTGAGGAGTCGCTGCAGAAAAAGGCGCTGCTCTACGACAAGGCCGGCGACCAGCATTACGACCTGATTTCAGCGCTGCACAAGTCGCTGCGCGGCTCGGATCCCGATGCCTCGCTCTACTGGCTGGGGCGCATGCTGGAAGCGGGGGAAGATCCGCTTTATATCGTGAGGAGATTGATACGCTTCGCTTCGGAGGACGTCGGCATGGCCGACCCGCAGGCGCTGGTGGTTGCTGTGGCGGCACAGCAGGCTGTGCATTTTATCGGCATGCCTGAAGGCAAGCTTGCGCTCGCTCAGGCGGTAACATACCTGGCCACCGCCCCCAAGAGCAACTCGCTTTACACCGCCTACTCCCGCGTGCAGAAAGACGTCGAGACCACGCGCAACGACCCTGTCCCCCTGCACCTGCGCAATGCACCCACGGGACTCATGCAGAACCTGGGTTATGGAAAGGGGTACAAGTATGCCCACGATTTCGAAGGCCATTTCGTGGAGCAGCAGAACCTGCCTGACTCTATGAAAGGAAAACGATACTACTACCCGTCGGAGCAGGGCTTCGAGAAGACGGTACTGGCAAGGCTCAAAGCCTGGTGGGGGGCCAGGATGGAAAAGAAAGAATGAAGCAGAGCCATATCACCTTTCCCTGTGGTGGTTTGAAATTAGAGGGCATATACTATGAGGTCGAGGGGGAGACAGGCGTGTCTGCCGTCGTGGTATGCCATCCGCACCCGCTATACGGCGGTTCCATGCACAATAATGTAATTTACGCTATTGCCGATGCTCTGGCTGCGAAGGCTATAGCGGCGCTCATTTTCAACTTTCGCGGTGTGGGTGGGAGCGAGGGCAGGCATGGGGGTGGTGTTGACGAGCAGCAGGACATAAAAGCCGCACTCGACTGGCTGGAAAACCAACCGGGGGTGGACCGTGGGAAACTCGGCCTCGCGGGATATTCCTTCGGGGCGGCAGTGGCATTGCCGGTCGCCTGCGTGGACGGCCGGGTCAGGGGAGCTGCCTTTATTTCGCCTTATTTGGAGCGGTCGCACGTATCCCTGCTCAAAAGCTATAGGAAGCCCAAGCTGCTTGTGAGCGGCAGCCGGGACAACATGGTTCTGCCGGATGATGTGGCTGCTTACTATTCTGAGGCCGTTGAGCCGAAGAAGCTCGAGATAATTCATGGCTCCGACCATTTCTGGGGCGGCTATGAGGATAAGATGGCGGATGCGGTGGCAGAGTTCTTCGGTGGACTATTTAAATGAATGCCATGGTAAGCATACCAACCGTGTCATTGCGAGCGATAGCGCGGCAATCCCATGATCGGAGGCTTGACTTAATGCCATGAGATTGCCGCGGGGCTGCGTCCCTCGCAACGACATGTGGTATTTGAGATTGCTTCGTCGCTGCGCTCCTCGCAAAGACAAATGCAAAATCAGGGTATATAACCCTTGCTCTGCATCATCCTTATACTTGCTTTGGCGGCTTCAACCTGCACGGGGTCTTTTGAAATCTTAATAACTTTCTGAAGATCCGCCGCAGACTGGTCGTAATAGTTATAATTTTTAGTCATTATGGCAAAGACCTCATAAGCCACCGCGCGGTTGAAATACGCTTCGGGCAGGTTCGGGTCAAGCTCGATAGCCTTATTGAGAGCCGTAAACGCCTTTTCCACGTCACTATTTACAATGAGCAGTTCGCCCAGCGTGACGTATGCCCTGGCGTAGTTGGGTTGTAGTTCCACTGCCCTGGTGGCGTCCGCTACGGCCTGGTTGAGCTGTTGCTTGCCCCTGTTGGCTACCGCGCGTTCCAGGTATATGGCGCCGGGATCAAAACGGAACGGGTCAAAGGTTTTTGTATCGGCAGCAGGCCCCAGTAAAAGGGCACGGCTGAGGTCGTCCAGTGACCTGTCGAACTCCTGGTTCGCGTTGTAAACATGGCCCCGGTAGAAGTAGGACATGGCGTCGCTGTCATCGAGCTTTATAGCATTATTCAGGTCGTCCAGTGCCTTTTCAGCTTCCCTGTGTTCAATATAAACGAATCCGCGTAGCTTATAAGCCTCGGCCATGTCAGGGTCGATTTCTATGGCCTTGCTGAAATCATCTATGGCCTGGGTGAGGTTGTCGCTGACAATGTTGATCTTGCCGCGATAATTGTAAGCCGGGGCGAGGTTGCGGTTGATATTTAAAGCTGAATTGAAATCGCTCTGGGCTTTGCTGATCTCCCCTTTGGAGTAGCAGGCAACACCGCGGTTGAAGTAAGCATCGTAGCTGTTTGGATCAAGCTGGACTGCTTTGGTAGCCGATTCTATGGCCTGGTCCCAGTTGCCCTTGTGCACATAGAGCCAGCTTAAATTGGTATAGGCCATGGTTGCCCCGGGGTCAAGTTCAACGGTCCTGTTGAGATCAGCTAGAGCCTGGTCGTACTGCTCTTTCGCCAGATAGGCGAAGGCCCTGTTCTGATAGTTGACAACGGCGTTCGGTTCGAGTTGTATTGCCTTGCTGAGGTCGGCTATCGCCAGATCCCATTCTCCCCTCGCATTGTAAACCGCGCCCCTGTGCGTATAGGCGGCAACAAGGTTCGGATTTTTCTCGATAGCCCTGGTGTATTCGGCTATGGCCTCAACGAACTGGCCCTGGTCGTAATAGGTGTCTCCCTGCCGGAGATACTCCGTGGTGGGATCTCCGCAGGCCGTGAAGAGCACTATCGCAGAAATGATTAAAGCAATCAGGATGCCAGTTTTTTTCATCGGCATATCACCTTTTAATTGGATAACGCTGATAAGTTGCTTTCAATTTATTTCGTAGGGGTTTGCCCGCGGGCAAACCGGCAATTAGTATAGCATATCAAATATTGGTTAACGGTGAAAAAACGATCGCTGAAAGATATGTTTGATCAATCCGTTCACTCCCAACATAGGTGCAATGGCATTCCGAGAGCAAAAAAGTGTAGAATACTTGCCAGTAATCCGTAAGGAGGCTTGAATTGGACGTCATAGAAGCGCTTAAGACCAGAAGGAGCGTCAGGGCCTATAAAAAGGACCCTGTAGCGAAGGATACGGTTCATAAAATCCTGGAAGCAGCCATACGCACGCCGTCGGGTATGAATACGCAGCCCTGGGAGTTCGTAGTGGTTGCAGGCAAAGCCCTCAACCAGGTACGCGAGGAATGCGGCAGGCTTTTTAACGAGGGAGCCTTCCCTACCAACGACATGCTGCGCAAGCCGTTTGAGGGCGTTTACCGGCAGCGGCAGGTTGCCCTGGCTATGGAGATCTTCAAGCTGATGGACATTGCGCGCGAAGATAAGGAGAAGCGCAAGCAGTGGATGTCCCGGGGTTTCCGTTTCTTCGATGCACCCTGCCATATCGCGATCTGCTCCGACAAGTCCATGGAGTACCACCTCGATATGCTCGGCATAGGCGCCATGTGCCAGAGCATCTGCCTGGCCGCCCTGGAATACGGACTGGCCACCTGCATAGCAGACCAGGGCATTATGTACGACCAGGTCTGGAAGAAGTATGCCAATATCCCGGAGTCCAAGCGGCTCATCGCCGGCATAGCCATCGGCTATCCGGACTGGGATTTCCCGGCGAATAAACTGGTGACCTCTCGCGAGCCGGTGGATAAGATAACTACCTGGCTCGGCTTTGAATAAATAATGGGGGTGAGAAAATGGGCAGCAATGAGAAAGCGCATGAGGTAACGAAGTCGCATGTGCAGGGCGCGTTCGCGTTCACCGATGAGGTGGTTAAGAACTACCCCTGCAGGCTTGCGGGCAGGAAGAGCTGCCACAGGGCGGCCGAGCGCATAAGGACGGAGTTCCACAAACACTGTGACTCCGGTTCGGTTAAAATCGAGGAGTTCAATGTTCACCCGCAGGCCTTCCTTAAATATATACCCGGGCTGGTCATCGTGTATTTCATCTGCGTTGTGCTCCTCTTTTTCGGCTATCCCATCCCGGCCCTTATCGGGTTTGCCCTTGGCCTCTTCGTTTTCTATGGCCAGTTTGTGCGTTACTGGCACCTGCTCGACCCGCTTTTCCCGAAGGCAAAGGGATACAATGTTCACGGCTCCATCGAGCCTGCCGGCGAGGTGAAGCAGCAGGTCGTGGTATCCGCCCACCACGATGCCGCCTACGTTTTCCAGCTGCTGGCTAAAATGCCGAAATACTATGCGCTTCTGATTAACGGCGGCATGTTGTTTTTAATGCTCGGATTCCTTGTTTCCCTGGTGGCCACTGTACTGCTGGCTTTCAATATCGTGCTGCCATTGTGGATAGCCATCGTGCTTATAATCGGCGGCGTCCTGGTCCTTCCCATGGCGTTTTTCACCACCGGGGAGGTGGTACCCGGCGCCGGCGACAACATGATAGCAGTGGCCATTGCCGCTGAGATAGCCAGGATTTTCGGCGACCCGAAAAAGGCTGGCGACAACCCTCTGCAACACACCCGGCTTATTATAGCTTCCTTTGATGCGGAAGAGGCCGGCCTGCGTGGCGCCCGCGCTTACATTAAAAAGCACCGGGAAGAGCTGCTGCAAACCAGTACCTGTGTTTTAAACATAGATACAATTTACAAACTCAAATCCCTGACTTTCCTGGATAAAGACCTCAATTCCACCGTCAAATTGTCTCATCAAATGGCAAAGGACTGCGTAGATATAGCAAAAAACATGGGCTACGCTGCCAGGATCTCAGCTATGTCCTTCGGCGGTGGCAGCACCGACGCGGCAGCCTTCGGCGAGGCAGGTGTGGAAGCCACCAACATCGCAGCGATGAGCTTCGATATAAAGGACTACGGCGAAGGCTGGGTCTATCACACGTCTAATGACGTCAGCAAGCATATCGAACCCCAGGCGGTCGAAGCGGTGTTAAAAATCGTCCGCGAGTATATCCTGCGGAAGGACGCTTCAGCTTCGCAGATTTAATCCCCTGCCCGCGAATGTGCTACCATATTAGCGGATGTCTATGCTTGACTTCAGTTTCCGCACGCGGTTAAAACCGTCTTACGCATAAACCATCTAAGGGGATAACCTTGGACCAGAGAAACCGTGAAGATATAAGGAATATAACTATTGTCGCGCACGTCGATCATGGCAAGACCAGCCTGATAGATGCCATGCTCAAGCAGAGCAAGGTCTTCCGCGAGAACCAGCAGGTCGGCGAGCTGATACTCGACAGGAATGCACTGGAACGCGAGAAGGGCATCACCATACTTGCCAAGAACACGGCAGTCACCTACCGCGGCGTCAAGATCAACATCATAGATACCCCGGGGCATGCCGACTTCAGCGGCGAGGTGGAGCGCGTCGTCAACATGGCCGACGGCTGCCTGCTGCTGGTGGACTCCGTGGAGGGCCCCATGCCGCAGACCCGCTTTGTGCTGCGGCAGGCACTGGAGAAAGGCCTGAAGCCAATCGTGGTCATCAACAAGATCGACAGGGAGAGCTCACGGGTGGAGGAAGTGCTCCGCCTCACCCAGGACCTTTTCCTGGAGCTGGTAACCAATGCAGACCAGCTCGATTTCCCGGTGTTGTACGCCAGTGCCAGGAACGGAACAGCCGCCACCGTACCCGGTGAAGAGGGCAGCGATCTTATCCCGTTATTCGAATGTATCCTCAAGCAGGTACCACCGCCAACCATTGAAGATGGGCCTTTCCAGATGCTGGTTTCCAACCTGGATTATGACAGCTACAAGGGCAGGTTTGCCATGGGCAGGATACACAGGGGCAGCGTCAGGCCGAAGGACATTGTTGCGGTCATCGGCGCCGATGGAGCTCCCAGGCGCTACGAGGTAAGCGAGGTCTTCACCTTCATGGGGCTCAACCGGTCCTCAGTTGAAGAAGCCTCCGCGGGGGATATTATAGCCCTCACCGGCCTGGAGGCCGTGAGCATAGGCGATACGGTTACTGATTCCGAACAGCCCGAAGCGCTGCCGCGCATCGAAATCGGCGAGCCGACCGTGAAAATCACCCTGGGCGTAAACGGTTCGCCGTTTGCCGGGCGGGAGGGCAAGTATTGCACGTCCCGCCAACTGCGCGAGCGGCTGTACAGGGAGCTTGAGACCAATATAAGCCTGAAGGTTGAGGATACCGACAGTCCTGACCTTTTCCTGATATCAGGCAGGGGCGAACTGCACCTGGCGATACTGGTGGAGACCATGCGCCGCCAGGACTACGAGTTCGAGGTATCCAGGCCGGAAGCGATTACCAGGGAAGTTGATGGGCAGGTCATGGAGCCGGTAGAAACCCTGACGCTGGACACCAGGGAAGACTACATCGGGGTGATCACCGAACTTCTAAGTCAGCGGTTAGCCAAAATGACCGATATGCACAATGACGGCAAGGGCAACGTGCGCATGGAGTTCAGCATACCCACGCGCGGGCTCATAGGTTTCCGCAGCGCCTTCCTGACTGCCACCCGCGGCGAAGGCATCATGAACACGCTTTTCCTGGGGTACCAACCCTGGGCTGGCGAGATAAGTTCCGCGCGCAGCGGCGCGCTGGTGGCTGCCGAGGAGGGAGTAGCGGTCACCTACGGGCTGAACAATGCGCAGGAACGCGGCATCACATTCATCGAGCCGGGGACGCCCGTTTACGAGGGTATGATAGTGGGAATGAACTCACGTCCCACCGACCTGGCCGTCAATGTCTGCAAGGAGAAGAAGCAGACCAATATCCGCGCCTCCACGGCCGACATCGCCGTCAGGCTGACCCCGCCGCTCAGGATGAGTCTGGAGGAGTCGATGGATTTCATCAACGGCGACGAACTGGTCGAGGTCACACCGAAGAACATACGCCTGCGCAAGCGGCTGTTAACCCAGAACGAGAGGTTCAGGTCGAAGAAAGCTGCCGGGCGGACTGCGTAGTCTCAATCTGTCTTTGCGAAGAGGCGTAGGGGCGGGTCTTAAGACCCGCCCGATTCATGCGGGCGCACCTGAAGGTACGCCCCTACTCTAAATCCTCCTTCGTAAAATCCGTGAAGAAGCAGCTCCTGTTCCCCGTATGGCAGGTGGGGCCGACGGGTTCTGCTTTGATGAGGATGGTGTCGCCATCGCAGTCCTTGGATATAGATTTTACCTTCAGGATATTGCCTGAGGTCGAGCCTTTGTGCCAGAGTTCTTTGCGGCTGCGGCTGTAAAACCAGACCTCGCCGCTCTCCAGCGTCAGCTTCAGTGATTTTTTATTGGCGTAGCCCAGCATGAGGACGGTGCCGTCGGCTACGTCCTGCACTATGACAGGTATCAATCCTTTCTTATCGAATATTAACATGGCCTGCTCCTTAAGGTTAGAAATGCCCGGATGGGGGTCGTTTTCTCAGGAAATAGCGAGCGCTTCGGCGAGGTCTATATCACCGGTGTAGAGCGCCTTGCCTATGATAGCGCCCGAAACCCCCAGGACGGCAAGCTTTTTGAGGTGATCAACGGATGCTATGCCGCCCGAGGCAAAAACAGGTATATTCACGTTCTTGACCAGCTCTGCTGTGGCCTCGTAGTTGGGCTCGGTGAGCGTGCCGTCCCGCTTCACGTCGGTGTAGATGATGCGCCTGGCTCCGATGGCCGCCATCATGCGGCTGAGCTCCAGGGCTGTCGTGTTGGATATCTTCTGCCAGCCGTGGGTGGTCACATAGGAATCCCGCGCGTCGATACCCACCACGATGGCATCACCGAAGCGGCGGATGATGCGTTTGGTCAGCTCCACCTGCTCAACTGCCACAGTTCCCAGTATGACCCGCTTCACGCCCAGCTTGATTAGCTGCTCCACCACCTCCTCCCGTCTTATGCCACCACCAAGCTCGACCGCCAGTCCGGTATTTTTCACGATATCCTCGATGGCCTTCGTATTGCGCACCTCGCCTGCGGCGGCGCCGTCGAGGTCAACCAGATGCAGCCATTGTGCGCCCTTTTCCTGCCACTTCAGCGCTGTCGCGACGGGATCGTCGGAAAAGACAGTTTCCTTGCTGTAATCGCCCTGGTAAAGGCGGACGCACCTGCCGCCTTTCAAATCTATGGCCGGTATGATTTCCATCTTATTTTTTGTGCTTAAAGATTACGCCCCCGACCTCGAGCGCGTCAATTTCCGCCTGCGAATAACCGGCGTTGAGCAGGATTTCTTGCGTATGCTCGCCGAGCAGCGGAGCCCTGATTGTATTTATTAACTCCATGCCCGAAGCCTTAAATGGTATGTGCGCCAGCTTCATTTTGCCCACGCCCGGGTAGTCCATTTCGAACAGTATTTGCCTGGCCTGCACCTGCGGGTCGTTCACTACTTCCGGGATCTCAAGCACCGGCGCGCAGGGGATGCCGGCAGCCTCAATGCTGGCCAGCACTTCATCGCTGGGGTGTTTCTTTAAAACCGCACCCAGCTTTGCGACTAATTCGTCCCGGTGCTCGAGCCTTTTCTGGCTTGTGGCATAACGTTGGTCACTCCCGATCTCATCGAGCCCCAGCGCCTGGCAGAAACCTTGCCAGAACCTGTCATTGGTGACGCCTACGAAAATATATCTGTCAGCGGTCTCAAAGCACTGGTATGGCACGAATGCAGGATTGGCCGAACCCATCCTGGGCATAGCAAAGCCCGTGTAGGAATAGCCTGTAATGAACGGGCTCATAAAAAATACCGCGGTATCAAAGAAAGCTGCGTCTATGCGCTGGCCTTGGCCTGTCTTTTCACGCGCCAGCACAGCCAGCACGATGCCATAGGCTGCCAGGAACGCCGTGCCAAGGCCGATAACGCCCGGGCCGACCCTGACCGGCGGCCTTCCCGGTTCGCCGGTTGTTGTCATGAAGCCGGACATAGCTTGCGTCACGGGATCGTATGCCGGCCTTGCGCTGTAAGGTCCGGTCTGACCGAAGCCGGAGAGCGAGCAATATATGATCCGCGGGTTTGAGCTTTTGATAGATTCGTAGCCGATGCCGAGCTTATCTGCTGTGCCGGGAGCGAAGCTCTCGACAAGTACGTCGCAAGTGGCGGCGAGTTTGCGGGCTATTTCTTTGCCTTCCGCGGTTTGCAGGTTAAGCGCCAGGCTGCGCTTGTTGCGGTTGGCGTTGTAAAAGACCGCGCCTGCACCGCCCTGGCGGTACGGCTCGCCATGCCGGGGCTCTACCTTGATCACATCGGCGCCCGCCTCGGCCAGCATGAGAGTACACATAGGACCATCCGCAGCGTGACTGAAATCCAGGACCTTCAATCCTTCAAGTGGAAACACGGGCTACCCCTTATAAGACAGAGTGTTTATTATATACCACTATCATATATTATTGACAATGCTGCGGAGCTGATTTTAAGGTCATTGACTTAACAAAATTGCGAATGTATACTTGGGGCACAATAATTTTTGGGGGTATTCTATGAAGCTGTCTTGTCTGCAGGAGAATCTTAACAAAGGTCTGGGTATCATTGGCAGAGCAGTCGCTACAAGAACGACCCTACCCATAACGCAGAACGTGCTGATCTCCACCGACCAGTCACAGCTCAAGCTGGCGGCCACCAATCTGGAGATAGCTATAAGCTGCTGGATCGGCGCCAAGATAGAGAACGAGGGCTCCATCACCGTGCCTGCCCGTGTATTTATCGACTTTATAAGCTCGCTGCCCAGCGATATCATCAGCCTGCACCTCAAGCACCACACCTTAGAGCTAAAATGCGGGCGTTACGAGGCCAGGATAAACGGGCTTGACGCAGCGGACTTCCCGCCCATACCCCAGGTGGGAGACGGCTTCAACACCAAGATACTGGCGGAGGAACTTAAACAGGCCATCAGCCAGGTTGCCTTTGCTGCGGCTACTGAGGAATCGCGGCCGGTGCTGACCGGCGTACAGACCGAGTTCGAGGGAAGCAAGCTCACGCTGGCTGCCGCCGATGGCTTCAGGCTGGCGGTGCACCGCACCACCCTGACCGAACCTATCAAAGAGAAGGTGTCCATGATCATACCGGCCAAGGCATACCACGAGCTCAACCGCCTGATGACCGAGCCTGACCAGCAGGTCGAGATCACACTGAATACCCAGAAGAGCCAGGTGCTCTTCCGTGTTAAGAATATCGAGATGGTATCACAATTGATACAGGGCACCTTCCCCAATTACTCGCAGTTGATCCCGCAGACGTACGGCACCAAGGCGAGGATAGACGTCGCCGAGTTCCAGCGCGCCATCAAGATGGCTTCAATATTTGCCCGAGATGGCAGCGGCATCGCGCGGGTCATCGTCACCCCGGGCGCGACCCCTGAAACGGGCAAAGTGACGATATCGGCGCGTGCGGACGAGATAGGAGACAACGTGGGCGAGATCGACGCGCTGGTGGACGGCGAGGCAGCCAAGATCGCCTTCAATGCCAGGTACCTGGCGGACGTGCTATCGGTGGTCAAACAGGCACAGGTATCGCTTGAAGTAACCACGCCTTCCAACCCGGGCGTGATCAGGCCGGTCGGCGTTGACAACTACGACCACGTGGTCATGCCGATGTTTGTTCAATGGTAATAAATTCTAAAGCTACTGCTACCCCAATTTTAATCTTTTCTGGCACCGCCATTACCTGAACATCCAGTGCATTTAAGGCATGCTTTTTATCTTGAAGCGAGCATCTATTTAGGTTAGCTTTTACTATTTTGCAGTACTGTTGTATCTTTTCTTTGGCCGCATTTATACTATATTGCCTATTTCTGGGATTCTTAGTCATTTGCTAATTTCCTTTCATATGAAGAATGCGTGTTTGATTTTGTCTGATCTGGTGTCTTTGCGTAAATAGTAACTATAAATAGCTATACAAGTCAAAAATTTGGCTGTATGATTTGCCGAAGTTGTCTTACCTGCCAGGGTTTAAAACCCGTCCTACGAAAAGCACCGTACCTGTCTTAATATCACGAATTAAAAAGATGAAGGGGCGGTCGATGGTGACCTCGGTTGGCTTGGCCGGCATGGCTGTTGCCTTCATGATGACCGCGGTAGCCGCAGCCGCCTCGGTGCCCGCCTCATCGATGGAGACGAAAGCCTTGTGTATCACGTCCGATATGTACAGGTCGCGCTTTCCCGTCATACCTGAGAAGTCAGCATTTGATGAGAAGGCTATTGGCATGCCCATCTTGGCCAGCAATTCTTTCAAGCTGAAGCTGGAGTCGAACTCAAACTTTGGCATAGTCAGCGCAACCTGCTGCTGCGTAAGCCCCTTAATGACGTCATCCACCCGTTTTGCATCCAGGGAGTCCTTAAAAGCCTTGAACTGACCGACACGTGGCAGCAGTATCACCATTGACAATTCACGCCCGTCGTATGGCAGTTCCACTACCTGGTAACCGCTCCCTTCTGTATAGCCAAATGACTCCGTCTGTTTCATCATAGGCACGCTGATTTCACGACCGTCGAGCGTATGGAAGATACCTTTGCTGGTAGCGGTATCCTGGAATGGGGACTGCCATGCTGCGTTAAAATATATGGCGTTGGTCAACACCATGCGGGTCAACCTATCGATAGCACCCTCCGGGATAAGGTCCTTTATTCTTTCCCCGGTCTGGCCGCTGACCCATTTATTAATGGCCATCCGCGAGTCCTCCGTAGCATTTATATAATCGAGCAATCTCAACCCGGCACCGTAGTTCTCGGCCAGAGTATCCAGGAACTCAGGCAGGAACTGATAGCCCTTCTGCCCCCAGATGGCGTTGACTATATTAAGTCTGAAGCCCTTGCCATCTTTTCCCTTAGCGCCCTCACCGCGCCTGCTCAGTTCCTGGTCAAGGCTGTTGAACGCGGAATGAATCCGATCCTCGGGCAGCATAAAGCGAAGAGTGTCGGCCATTTGTTTCCCAGTCTGACCACGTGCACCGTTATATGTCATCGCAAGGGCCATGGAGATGCTATAAGGAGAGTAGAATATATTACCATCCGTGTTTTTAAGCTCCTGATAAAGCCCGAAGGCAAAGGCATTGTTCCCTGAAACCATGGCTGCCAGGTCAACCTCGTTTACATTGGATGAGATCAAGCGTTTCTTTTCAGACTGCAATACTTCTCCCGATACCGGCTGGGAGCAAGACGCCAGACCGGCAAGCGCAACGTTCATCAGTATTACTGCAAGCAGCAATTTTACTTTCATTGCTTAATTCCTCTTCAATTTAATCTGACAATAGGAAAACGGAAAAACACTGCAAAAGTTTACTGGTGTTGCTAAAACGATGTCGCTTGCCTATAATTTTCGTCACTGCGCGTTAACAATTTTAAGGAGGCTTCGAAGGATGAAGATACTGGGCATTGTAGCAAGCTGCAGGCGCCTGGGCAACAGCGAGATACTGGTCAAGGAAGCCTTGATGGCAGCAGAGGAGCAGGGAGCCGAGGTAGATATAGTCAGGTGGACGGACTACAGGATACTGCCCTGTGAAGGCGATGCCACCTGCATGTTCCTGGGCAGACCCTGTAAACACAAGGACAGGGATGACCATGACTACCTGCTCAATATGATGTACCAATTCGACGGTGTGATTTTCGGCGCTCCATGTTACATACTGGAGGTAGAGGCAGTGGTCAAGCAGTTCATTGACCGCCTCTTTGTGCTCGCCAGTCAACCTTCCCAGATGGTGGGTAAACCCGCGGCCATTATCGTACCATATGCCACCCGCGGCTGGACTTCTTACGCCTTATTGCAGCCCACTATCGTCCTGCACCAGCTCGGCATGCATATCATCGATAAAGAGTTAATACACATCCAGGCTATGAGCCAGGCAGCCGGAGACCAGAGGGCGCTGGAAAAAGCGCGCAGGATAGGTATGGAAGTTGTAAACGCCATCAAGACCGGCGATCATTCTTACAGGGGTGAGCCCGGCATATGCCCCGTCTGCCACGAGCGCAACATACGCATCATGAAGGACAACGAAACAGTGGAATGCGGCATATGCGCCATCCGCGGCAAGCTCACGCTAGTGAACGGCAAGATCAAGGTAATTTTCCCCCAGGAGCATCTCAAGTGGCACCGCTTCGCCCGGGAAAGCATGTACCGCCATTATACCTATGAGATAAAACCCTCCAAGGATTTTTTCCAGAAGACCTGGCCCGGGTTGAAGGAGAAAAGAAGGAAGTACAAAGAGTATCTGGACATAGACCGGGGCACCAGAGCAAATGCTTAAGTGAGGTTAGAGATGGAAGAGATAATGGCTAAGTTGAGGTATTTTCCGCTGGAACCAGTTTCCGCCCCTCCGCTTCCTATCAAGAAAAGCGACCTCTATAAGGTAGCTAAAAAGACCGGGACAGATATTTCTCTTCAAACCGTTATCGCCAGGAACCAGGTTATCAATGGCGATATCATCAGGGAAGAGACCATGGACAGCACGATTGACGAGGTAAGCCAGGACATCATCACCGTATCCTCAATTGATGAGGTTGCTTTCCGCAAGGCAATACGCGTCCTGATCAAGCTCTACCGCGCTCCCCGCACCGTCTATGGGACCTGGGGCAGCACCGAAAAAGGCGCCTATATTATTTCAGAACTATGCGATGAAGACGATGGGTGGTAATGCTGCAAACAGATGATGCCGCAGCTCTCGTGCAGGTCATTCATCGGTTTACATTCCGATTATACGGCTTTTAACCTTGATTTCCCATATTAAACTGAGACTTCGGCGGATTGAAGGGCTAGAATGCTTTATAGAGGAAATCCATCGTGTTAAAGAGACAGACAGGTAGCATTATCTGGTTCGACAACTGGCTGGTGTGGCAGTGGGTTAAAAAAGAAACACGGCAACGTCAGCGGAGCAAAATTGACCATCTGCTTTGTGATCTTATTGCAGAGTATTCTGCCAAAGCTTCAAACGTAGAGCCTCAGCAGATCAACTCGACTGAACAGCTCTATAAAATCTGTAAGGACCTGGCCGGGAAAGAAGGGCTCTCCGTCCAGCTTCATAGAAAAAATCTGTGCTGAGGAGATGGAGCGTATTAGCGGGTTGACATTAGCCAGGACATCAGCGGTCGTACCCGTTCAGGATAAGGGCAAATTGCCCTGGTATGCATTGCCAAAAGCAGAGAGGAAAGAGGAGAAAAGATAAGCATCCTTCGCATCTACAAGCCCCTGGATATAACAATGGACGCTAGACTCTTGACAGGGCATACCCTTTTCCTTTAATGTAAGAGTATCTACAGTTGAACGTTGATGCCGATGTTTGTTCAATGGTAATAAATTCTAAAGGTACAGCGATCCTAATTTTCATCTTTTCCGGGATTGCTTCCACCTGAACATCAAGCGCATCCGTAGCCTGTAAGGTATACATTTGACAATCTATATCTGCCATACTAGACTTGCCTCCTAATATTATCTAAATTACGGTCGATACAGAATTCCTATTAGATAGATACTGCACAATCCGGAGGTAATATTTTGTGAAAGAAGAGTTGTTGGCAGAGAAACCCATATACCCCCGGTGGCGTGCCTATTACGCCTATATCCTCCTGTTTCTCCTATATATGTTCGATTATATCGATAGATATGTCATTGTGTCGCTGTTCCCGTTTCTGAAAAATGACTGGGGTTTAACTGATACAGAGCTTGGTTTGCTTGTATCCGCTGTGTTCTGGTCCATCCTGGTTTTTACTTTGCCCATTGGTGCTCTGATTGATCGGTGGAGCAGGAAAAAAAGCATCGGGATCATGTCAATATTTTGGAGTCTCGCCACATTGGCTGGTGCTTTTACGGCGAATTTCAGGCAGCTGTTCACTACACGTTGTGCCGTTGGTGTTGGCGAAGCAGGGTATGTGCCGGGTGGTGTAGCAATGATCTCGGCTCATTTTCCTCAGGAGAAGCGCGCCAGGATGGTGGGAATCTGGCAAGCCGCAATTCCACTCGGCAGCGCTATAGGAGTAGCGGTAGGCGGATTAATTGCACAATATTTTGGATGGAGACATGCTCTGGGAATTGTCGCCATACCTGGTTTCCTCGTTGCTGTCCTGTTTTTCTGGGTAAAGGATTATAAAACAGTTGAACTGGTGAAATCCGTGCCCACCGAAAATGAGGTTAGCAAAGTACGGATGAGCAAACGGGATATTGTTAGGGAACTATTCCGCAGTAAATCACTTGTTCTCGATAACCTGGCGTTTGCTGCCTGTGCCTTTACGACCGTAGCCCTCACAAGCTGGCTGCCGTCATATTTCCAAAGATTTGAGGGGTTGCCTATTGAACGAGCCGGCCTGATGTCCAGCGTGGTAATGCTGCTGGCAGTTGTGGGGGCCCCGCTTGGAGGCTTCCTTACCGATCAGTGGTTTAAAAAGAGGATTAATGCACGATTGCTATTGCCAGCTATCTCTTCGGCAATATCAGCATTGTTGCTATTCATTGGTTTTTTCATGCTTCACGGTAGCGATCAGTTTGGCATACTCCTGGTTGTAGGGGTAACTATTATAATGTTTGCCCCGGGCGCGGTTGCGGTGACTCAGGATGTTGTTCATCCTGGCCTGAGGTCGACTTCGCTCAGTATCTGCATAGTGGTTCAGCATCTTCTTGGGAGTGCGCTCGGCCCGCTTGCCATCGGAGCTCTCTCCGATCAATACGGCCTGGACAAAGCGATGCTGTGTCTGCCTGCTTTTCTCTTGCTTGCAGGTATTCTGTTCTTCGCAGGATCATTTTTCTACAGGCGGGACGTTGAAAGCGTGGAAAAGGTGGAGATTGTTTTTGAAGCCAGGTAAAACAGTTCATTCAATACAAAGCTAATCAGAAACGAAAATTACATAAACTCAAGGTGGAAAGTGAAAAATGACGGGCAAAGAGAGGATGATGACAGCCCTGTCCCTGGGAGAACCGGACAGGGTGCCGGTATGGGAACTGGCATTTAACGAAGAATCAATCATAAAACTTGGGCGGTTGTTTACTGACGACGTTCCCCCGGTGAAATTAGTCCACCAGATGACGCTGGAGGAAAAGCTGAAGCTGATGGACGTCTTGTTCCTGGTTGCGCGTGAGCTTCAGCTTGACGGGTTGACGTCCATTTACCTTTTCGAAAGGGAGCAGGTTGATGAAAGCCATATAAAAGATAACTGGGGCAGGGTCTATTACGTAGACAGGGAAGGCGATGCCATACCCATAAAAGGACCGGTTTCCGGGCCCGGCGACCTCAAGGATTTAAAGCCGGTGCACGCCAGGGATACCGAATTCCTTATGCTGATGGCATCGATAGACAGGCTTGGCAAAGACGTAGCACATGTTTTCCACATGACCGGCCCCTTCAGGGAAAGCTGGGCGCTGCTGGGCAGCATAGAGAAACTGCTGTATTACTACAAGAAAAAGCCTGATTTGGTAAAAGACCTTGCACGGATCGGGACCGACCATATCCTTGAGGTAGTTGAGAAGGCTGCCGGACTGGGGGCCGATGCAATAGCACTGGTAAGCGACCTGGCCTTCAACCAGTCCACCCTGATGTCGCCGGCTAACTACGAGGAATTTTTACTTCCCTATCATAAGGAGATCATCGATTTCGTGCACCGGCGCGGTATGAAAATCATAAAGCACTCGGACGGCAACCTGTGGCCGATAATGGACAAAATGGTAGAAGCAGGTTTCGATGGAATGCACCCGGTACAGCCGCAGTGCATGGATATTGCAGAGGTCAAGGCTAAATACAGTAAAAAGCTCTGCCTTCTCGGCAATATCGACTGCGAATACCTGTTGCCGTTCGGCAGTGAAGGGGATGTGGAAAAAGCGGTGAAAGACACCATGGCAATCGCTGCTCCCGGAGGCGGTTATATTATTAGCTCGTCCAATACCATACATCCGGGGTGCAAAGCGGAAAACTATGTAGCCATGGTTAAGGCTGCCAGAAAATACGGCAAATACCCGATTCAAATCAGTTAACAAGCAGGTGCAGCTATGAATCAACTATTTGACGACATAAAGAAGGCTGTTCAAGATGGTGATGACGAGGCTGTTAAACAACTGGTTAGCGAAGGATTAACTAATAAGCTGGCCCCGAAGGTAATTCTGGAGGAAGCCATGATGCCAGCCATGCAAGAAATAGGCGAGAGATTTTCCAGGAATGAGGCTTTCATTTCCGAGCTGCTTGTTGCCGCGGAAGCAATGAATGCAGGCGTCAATATGCTTGAAAAGCATACCGACGGAGCCATCAGGAATAAAGGTAAAATTATTCTTGGCACTGTTGAAGGAGATATCCATACCATTGGAAAAAACCTGGTGAGGATATGCCTGGAAGGTGCCGGGTATGAAGTACTGGACCTGGGGGAAAACATTAAGGCGCAGAATTTTGTTGAGGCTTACGTCCAGAAAAGGCCAAAGATACTGGGACTCTCGGCACTGCTAAGCTCGACCGCGCTTTATATGGAAGACGTGATTAAAGAGGTCCGCAGGGTTGATCCCTCGGCAAAGGTAATTGTGGGAGGCGCACCGGTTACACAGGCATTCGCCGATAAAATCGGAGCAAGCGGGTATGCGCCCAATGCTTTTGATGCCGTACAGTTGGTAGAAAGACTGCTTAAATGATCCGTGTAAAGTTTTTTGTTGGTAGAAATAAATAAGTAGTGATCAGCATCAATAAATTTGGCTTGTTCAATAAAGATGAAATGCGTTTGGAGGTGGCGTAATGCGTATTGACCATCCTTTGAATTCAATTCCTGGAGGGAAACGACTTTCTGCCTTTCTCTCGCTACTGGTAGCAACCATAGTGCTTTCATTGGTCTTCCGTTTTATCGGGCCATACGTACCCAATATCGTGGACTATGAGTTTGCCGGCAGCGTCGGCAAAGCGTCCAGTATTATCAATGCCTGGACTGGCTCGGGTCAGCTACTGAGGGCAAGCTTTAACCTGGGCTTTGATTACCTTTATATGCCGGTTTATTCCACTACCATCGCCCTGGCCTGCGTATGGGGTGCCGCTGTACTGTCAAGAAAGATATGGCGCGGGATGGGCATGCTGCTTGCCTGGGGTCTCTGGCTTGCTGCCATATTTGATGCCATTGAAAATTATGCGTTGATAACCATGCTGTTCGGCACGGTTGCCGATCCTTATCCACTGATGGCTGCTGCATGCGCCACGTGTAAGTTCAGCTTGATCGTCCTGGGGCTGGTTTATGCTGCTATTGCGGCTGTTATTAGCATCATAGCGCTCGTCAGGTCGTCCGGGGCGCGAGCGCGCTAAATTCATGTTTAGATTGTTATAGCAGGCCTCTCCCGTTACCCCTTTCCTCTTGCCGGCCGTCTTCCCGCCATCATTCAGGGCTTATAGCTTCAGTACCCTCTGCCTCCAGAGCTCGGTGGTCTGGCACTGGTTGAAGGTGTAAATATGAAACCCGGCTATTCCGTTGCCCGGAGCTTCTAATAGCGTGATGGTCTTTGCCACCAGGGCATCTGGCGTATACATATCCTTCTGGAGTAGCCGCGCAATCAGGCCAAACTGGTGCATGAGGAACCGCGTGGAGTCACCCACCCCCACTTTCAGAGAGATCTCAAGTAGCTTACTCCGCTTCAGCATCCCCGGGATACCAATATAAACAGGTAGATGTATTCCCCTTTCCCGCATGCTGACCAGCCATTTCGCGATTTTCGCTTTATCAAAGCAAATCTGGGTGATCATGTAGTCTGCGTTTGGCTGCTTTTCCTGGAGCGCCCGGAAAAGCTCCTCCCTGCCGATGAGGGGATGCCCGTCGGGATAGGCCGCTATCCCGATGTGCTTCGGGTGGTTGTCCATCTCCATCATATCGGCCATGAGAGCGCCTGCCGACTGATACGGACCCACCGGCTCGCTGGCATCGCCACCGATCAAGAAGATCTCCTCAAACCCACCGGCGGCCAGCCGATCCAGGATATCGCGCAGATGCTCGCGATTGCGCACCAGGCGTGCCGACAGGTGCGGTATTACTCGGAATCCCCGTGCCGCGAGATGCTCGGATAGTACGAATGTGGCGTCGAGTCCCTTGCGAGGGGAGACTGTGACCGGCACTATAGCGCCAGCCGGTAGAAACCCGGCCTCTTCCTCCACTCCCTTCATCGGTATTACTTCGAACCTCGGTTGGAGAAGGAACTGGCCGACGGGTTTTTGCTGATCCTGGCGAGGACTCATTAGATTGGGGCCTCCTTATTTTGGGTAATGGTATTTATTATTTAATAACGATATACTATAAAGCAAATTTTAACCGCACCCGCCTTCAAAGGCGTCCCGATGGACGCTTTAAAATATTTACCCAAGATGATTTGACGCATATCATCTGCCAGATGGGGACCGCCTATGGATAATACAATTCCAGTCAACAAACCCATTAAACTCTGGAACCGCGACTTCTTATTGCTGTGGCAGGGGCAGCTTGTAAGCCAGGTGGGGCAGCGCGCCTTCGGCCTGGCTATGATCTTCTTCATCAAGGAGACTACGGGCTCTGCCAGCCTGATGGGGCTTATGATGATGCTTTCCACCTTGCCCGGTGTTCTGATGGGACCCCTGGGCGGCACGTTCGCGGATAACTTCTCGCGCAAGAAGATAATCGTTTGGGGCGATTTTATCAACGGCATCTTCGTACTGTCTCTTGCGGCGCTGATGTACTTTGTTCCTTTCGCAACCGGACTGCTGGTGACCTGGCTTTTTATCGTGGCGACGGCGGGCGCTATCATTTTCGCTTTTTTCACACCCGCCGTGTCCGCTGCCGTGCCTGACCTCGTTCCTGAGCAAAGGCTGGATGCGGCCAATTCCATGAACCAGTTTGCAATTTTTACCTCGTTGTTCGTCGGCCAGGGCCTGGGCGGGCTGCTCTACACAATCACGGGCGCAGCCGCGCTCTTCCTGATCAACGGCTTCACCTACCTTTTTGCGTCCGGCACCGAGGCTTTTATCAGGATACCGCAAGCGATTCCACAAAAAAGTAAAAAGGCGGGAGAAGCCTTCTGTTCCTTCATATCCGACACCATGGAGGGGCTGCGTTACGTGTGGAACCAGAAGGGCATGAGGGTACTCTTCCTTGCCGCTGCGCTGCTGTACCTCTTTGTAGCTCCCATGGTAATAATCCTGCCGTTCTACGTGGAGGACTACCTGAAGCTTGACGCCTCCTGGTACGGATATCTTCTCATGTCCCTCGGGGTGGGTTCAGTCATAGGCTATGTTATAGCCGGCGCCGCCAACGTGCGGGGGAGGGCACAGAGCCGGCTGGTCGTATTTTCCCTGATGGGCGCTGGCCTGGCACTGGGTTTCATCGGCTTCGTAAATTTACCCTTTGTTGTGCTGGGCATCGTCTTCGTCATAGGCCTGATGGCGGGCATTTTCATAGTGAAAGCTACTACCATCGTGCAGCTTGCTTCGAGCAGCGAAATCAGGGGCAGGGTCTTCGGATTGCTGGGCACTTTAACCAGCGGCCTGGCGCCACTGGGCATGGGCATAGCCGGCGTGGTGATAGACATGGCTAATAAGAACATCCCTGCAATTTGCACCACCTGTGGCGTACTGGTGTTGATACTTTCTATCGGTATAGCCAGTTCCCGGGAGGTACGGGATTTTCTGGCGATTGATGTGAGCCATAAGGCTCCTGCGCAGTCTTAATAAGCATGAGGTTTGTGGTATACTCAGTAACAATATTTTTATTATTTAACCATGACTCGATTTGCACGTAGTTTTTAAATATCCCGGTTACAAATATGAATTTTTTTAGCTTGCTGTCTATCCCGCTGGCGTACTTACTGGGTACCATACCCTCGGCCTATATCATAGGCCGGACGATAGGGAAGATCGATATCAGGGACGAGGGAGACGGACGCATAAGCGCGGCTGCGATAAACCGGCGGGTCGGCAGGTGGCCTTTCTTATTGGTGGTGGTCATGGATATCGGCAAGGCTGCCGTTGCAGTTCTGCTGGCACAGTCCGTCTTCCAGGCATCCTCCGATATGGTGCTTTTAGCCGGCGCCGTTGCCGTAGTGGGTCATCAGTGGTCGCCGTTCTTGAGGTTACAGGGCGGGCTAGGGGCAACTGTTATCGGCGGTGTGCTGGTGGGTGTTGCTACTGTCCCCACGCTGATAGGCGCAGCCTGTGCGGCATTGCTGGTATGGATTACCAAAAGGTCAACAATGAGTTTTGGTGCAGCAATGATAATTATTTCCGTCCTTATATTGGCTATGCAGTTTACCAATACCACACCGCCTCCTGTTTTCTTAGTTTTTCCGCCCCCGCCTCTTCTGGTAGCCTACCCGCTTATTTTAGCTGTGATGCAGGTGCTTAAGGCGCTTCAGATAAAATATAGGCCGGGCGCAACGATAAAGGTAAAATAGATAGCGAAGTGTTTTTGTAAAGGTCAGTATGATGAACCAGGCTACGGATGCATTCGGGGCGCTTATAAGTAATAAGGCATTATGGATACCGCTGGCTGCATGGCTCGCCGCTCAGTTGCTGAAAGTCCTCATATACTATATCCGTCACAGGAAAGTAGATTGGTCCTACATGGTGAGCCAGGGCGGCATGCCCAGTTCCCACACCGCCGTCATGACGGCTCTGGCCACCACCATAGCGGTCCTGTACGGGATGGACTCACCCTTCTTCGCTATCTCCCTGGTAGTGGCCTTCATCGTAATGTACGATGCTTTCGGAGTGAGGCGGACGGTGGGATACCAGTCGGCTATGGTCAACAAGATGCTCGACGAGCTATTCAAGGGCAACAAAGAATTCAGCCAGCGCCTGCAGGAGATCATAGGCCATTCCAAGTGGGAGGTTTTCGTGGGAGCATTGCTGGGAATCGCCTTCGGCCTGATCTTCACCTGGCCCTGGTGACCTGAGACAACCCCCGTTTTCCGTATAAAGCCCTCTACAGGTTTACAGTGCTGGAGAAAGCTTATATGACCGTAGACCCGCAGAAAGCAGCCCAGTACAAGGCTCTAAAACAGTCGATTCTAGACAAATATGGTGCACAATCGTATTATGAATCAAACTTGCTGCCATTGATCGATGCACTTGATAAAAAATGAGCTTTTACATACCGTTAATTAATTTGCGGGAGTTCCATTATGGACAAAGTATACCCTGATACCGATGCCGCCATTGAGGATGTTTTCGACGGCGCGGTGATTGCCTTCGGGGGCTTCTTCTCGGCGGGAAGGCCGATAGAGCTCACCAGGGCACTGGCGCGAAAAGGTGTTAAAAACCTTACGGTGGTCGTTCAACAGGTGGGCACGGGAAATGAAGAGATGCTGGAACTGGTCATCAAAGGCCAGATTAAAAAAGCGATATGTAACTACCCTTTCCCTCGCTCGGCGAGCAAGGGCGCCCAGCATCCTTTCGAACAGGCAGTAAGGCGCGGCGAAATCGAGCTCGAGGTGTATCCTATCGGAACTTTCGTGGAGAAGCTGCGCTGCGCAGGCGCCGGCATTCCAGCTTTCTACACTCCCACAGGTGTCGGGACCGTCGTGGCCGAGGGCAAGGAAGTCAGGGTTTTCAACGGTGTGGAGAACCTGATGGAGACCGCCCTGCCGGTGGATTTTGCCTTCGTCCATGCGTGGAAGGGCGACAGTGAAGGGAACCTTGTCTACCGCTTTACAGCGCAGAACTACAATAATGCCATGGCCATGGCAGGCAAGGTGACCATTGCCGAGATAGAGACGCTCATTGAGGTCGGTGAGCTTGACCCGAACTATATTCATACGCCCGGTATATTCGTCAAACGGGTTGTCGTGACCGGCAGGCCCGAGCTCTACGAAATGAGCGTATAATGACTTGTATTAGCTGGAGATTGATATGAGCAAATTGAGCAAAGTCGTGATACCGGAGATGCCGCCGCTTGAGCGGGAGATGATCGCCCTGAGGATCGCCAACATGCTGGAGGACGGTTCCTACGTGAACCTGGGTATAGGCATACCCACGCTGGTCTCCAACTGGATCGAGGGCAGGGACATCATCATCCAGTCCGAGATCGGCATGCTCAAGTGCGGCCCGCTGGCGGAGGAGGGCGAGATAGACCAGGACCGCATCAACGCCAGCTGCCAGTTTGTGCACGACCTGCCCGGTTCGAGCTATTTCAATGTGGAGACCTCCTTCGCCATGATCAGGGGAGGGCGCATGGACGTGGCGGTGCTGGGAGCATTGCAGGTCTCGGCTAAAGGCGACCTGGCGGGATGGAACAACCCCGCGCGAGGCCTGGGCAAGATGGGCAACATCGGCGGCTCAATGGACCTTGCTGTGGGAGCAAAGAAGGTCATCATTGCCATGGAACATTTCACCAATGAAGGCGAGCCCAAGATTCTCGATAAGTGCACCTACCCGCTGACGGCCAAAGAATGCGTGGATGTCATAGTGACCAACTATGCCGTCATTGAAGTTACTCCAGAGGGACTGGTGCTCAGGGAGGCGATACCGGGAGTTGCAACTGAGGACGTGCAGAAGATGACCGGGGCGCCGCTGCTCGTGGCGGCGGACTTCAAGGAAATGGAGTTATAATGGGCTTTTGCAAATACTTTGAGGTGATATTAAAATTAATCTCTGGAGGATTAATCATAGATGGCAAACCAGATAGGTAAGAAATACGTCTGCACCAAGTGCGGCTCCGAGTTCATCGTGACCAAGGGCGGTAACGGCGCGGTCAAATGCTGCGGGCAGCCCATGGAACAGAAGAAATAGGGAGCAAATGTACACAGTCCATAAGGAGATAATTAAATGAACCAGCTTGGCAAGCGATTTAAGTGTGAAGTATGCGGGACGGAAGTGCTGTGTATCAAGGCAGGAGAGGGCGCTGTGTCTTGCGATGGCAAGGAAATGGAGCTGCAGAAACCTAAGGCATTGCCATCCTCTGACTGAAGGCTCTTCCCGATGATATAATAGGACGTCATGTCCTCTTCCGAGACTAATTCGGCACCTTTAGCGGGAATCTGCATCCTCGACCTCGCTGATGAGAAAGCCAGCTTTTGTTCGAAACTGCTGGCGGATCTGGGCGCTGAGGTAATCAAGATTGAAAGTCCCGGCGGAGATCCATCAAGGCAAACGGGGCCTTTTTTAGATGCTGCCAATAATCCCGAAGGCAGCCTTTCCTTCTGGTATCACAATTCAGGCAAGCTCGGCATTACATTGGATTTAAACCAGGATAGTGACAGGGATCGTTTCTTGTGCCTCGCCGGACGGTGCGATGTCGTAGTGGAGACCTTTGTGCCCGGCTATTTAGATGGAATCGGCATCGGCTACGAAACGCTCCGTGCGAAAAACCCTGGCCTGGTACTGGCTTCGATAACCGGTTTCGGCCAGACAGGGCCTTATAGCAAATATAAGTCTTGCGATATCGTTGCTTCCGCATCGGGAGGGCAGATGTATGTCTGCGGTGGGCCGCATAAGGAGCCCCTCAAACCTTACGGGTTTCAGGCCTATTACCTGGCCTCGCTCTTCGCTGCCATCGGGATAATACTTACCCTGCGTTGGCGCAGGCATAGCGGCAGGGGCCAGCATATTGACGTTTCCCTCCAGGAAGCTGTAGCTGCTGCGCTCGAGCATGTGATGCTGCGCTATTTCCAGGAGGGCTTTGTGCCGCGCAGGCAGGGCAGCCTGCACTGGAACGGCTCTTCCGACCTTTTCCCCTGCAAGGACGGATACGCGCTGCTGTCCTTTAACCGTGAGTGGGAGACGCTGGTGGAGCTGCTGGACCGGCAGTCTATGGCTGCCGACTTTAAGCGTCCTGAATGGCTGAATGAGGCTTACCGCCGTGAGAATATCGACACTATACAGGAGGCGCTGTCCTTCTGGACGAGCATGCAGAGCGTAGAAGATCTCTTCAAACTGGGCCAGTCGATGCGCTTCCCCTGGGCGGTGCTGAATACTGTTGAGGACATTTTCAAAAACGAACAGTTGACCGCGCGCACGTATTTTGTAGAGACAGAGCATCCTCTGGTACCGAAACCATTTAAGGTACCGCGGCCGGTTATTGATTTTGGCAATACTTCTGGCTACTGCTGGAAGAGTGCGCCCTTTGTCGGCGAACATAATGAGCAGGTGCTGAACAGGGCTGTAGATTCTTTACAGGTGACGATAGCCGGTACAAATTCTGATGCTGCATCGGATTCAAAGCTCCCGCTGGAAGGCGTGCGCGTGCTGGATTTCACCTGGATGCTGGCAGGTCCTTATGCAACCAGGATACTTGCCGACTTCGGTGCTGAGGTCATCAAGGTACAGTCAAAGAAAACGGCATCGGGCGCCGAGGATAATACAAGCGCCTATTTTGCGACCTGGAACCGCAATAAGCTAAGCCTGACGCTGGACATGAGCCTGCCTGGGGCGCGGCAACTCGCATTAGAGCTGGTTGAGAAGTGTGACGTCGTGATTGAGAACTTCACGCCCAGGGTTATGCAGAACTGGGGTCTCGGGTACGAAAATCTAAAGCATGTAAAGCCCGATATTATTATGGTCAGCCTCTCGGGCTTCGGCCATTCCGGGCCCTGGCGCGATTATGCTGCCCTCGGCCCTACTATTCAGGCATTATCAGGCCTGACGAAATTGACGTCTAACGATGACGGCGTACCTTACGGCATCGGTTTCGCTTATGCCGACCACGTGTCGGGCCTTTACGCGGCGCTGGCAACGCTTTCCGCCCTGGAATACAGGGCTAAGACGGGGGAGGGTGCCTGTATTGATATTTCGGAGTTAGAGGCCGCCTGCAGCCTGCTGGGGCCGGATTTGATGGATTACTCGGTAAACGGAAATTTAGCCAAACCGGTAGGCAATAAATTCGGCTGGCAAATGGCAGCGCCTTATGGTTGCTATAAATGCAAGGGGGACGATCGCTGGTGTGTCATAGCAGTCTTCAATCATGATGAGTGGCAGGCGCTGTGCAGGTTGATGGGGAATCCACAGTGGACCGGACAGGGGAAATTTGCCAGCATGCATGCACGCGCCGAAAACTCCGATGAACTGAACGGACTGATCGGCGGGTGGACTGCCAATTATGCGCCTGATGAGCTTGTGAAGATGCTCCAGGCAGAAGGCGTCTGTGCTGCCGTCGTTTGCGATGCGCGTGATTTAGCAAACGATGCACATCTAGCCGAGCGCGGGTTCTTCGTGAAGCTCACGCACCCTGTGCTGGGCGAAATAAGGGCAGATAGAACGCCGATCGGGTTGAGTGAAACGGCCGCGCTGTTTAACCGGGCTGCGCCGCTGCTGGGCGAGGATAACCGGCGTATTTTTCTGGATTTGCTGGGCATGGACGAGAAGCAATACGAAAATTATATAGCAAGAGGTGTTATCGCTTAAATAGCTTCGCTATAGGCTATCTGCCCTGCCAGCAATGTCATATTCACCTTCAAGCGATTGAGCTCTTGCGGGCTGACCCGTAGCGGATCGGCATTCAGGATCGCCAGGTCTGCGTACTTCCCCTTTGAAATAGTGCCCATTTGCTTTTCCCGGAAGCACGACCAGGCGGCATTGGCAGTATATAACTTTATAGCTTCCAGGGCCGGTATCGCTTCGTTCGGCATGATTTTTTGACCCGTTTCTGAGTTGCGCGTTACCGCTGCATAGATGCCCTTGACCGGGTCCGGCGGCGCCACCGGCATATCCGAGCCTGCAGCAACTTTTAATCCCGCTTTCAGCATGGTGTTTATGGCATAAATGTGCTCAAGCTGTCCGGCTGGAACGGTTGCCATATATCTTTCTCCGCTGTAGTAAATAAACGCCGGGTTTGTCGTAACCATTGCGCTGATACCGGAAATCCTTTTCGCTATCTCCGGTGTGCATATCGAGCAGTGCTCCAGGCGGTGGCGGTTGTTCACGTGACGAAATTCCCGCTGTGCGTGTTCCAGCGCAGTCAATGCTGCTTTGATCGTATTCTCTTCGACAGCGTGTAAAGCCACCTGGAATCCACGTCTGTGAAGTCCAAGCACGAGGCGGTTTAACTCTGCCTGCGATGGATTGAGGCTGCTCTTCACTTCGTCCAGCATGATCTTTATGGCACCGCTGCCAAGCCCGGTTTCACGGTCATAAAACGGCTGTTTCCCCTGGATGCTCTCATTTTGCTCAACCCCGAACATCATAATAACCCTCGGCTGTAAAATCCCCTTTCTTTTCCAGAGCAGGAGCTGGTTCCAGCGGTACATATCATTCATTGGAGATGCGTCCTGTGCCGCCGTTATACCCAGGCTGAGGAGATTTCTGCTTGCCCTGCATAGCGCGTTTTCTAGTTCTCTCTCATCAGATAGCGGGATACGCCTGGCAAGATAAGCACCCATACCGTAAAGTATCCCGTCAGGTTCGCCTGTCTCCAGATCCCGGTCGATCATGCCGCCGGGCGGCTCCTCCGTCTCATTGCTGATACCCACAAGTGCTAATGCGGTGCTGTTGAGCACGTGCGCGTGGCTGCTGCGATGCGTCAGCTTAACCGGGTGGAGGCGTGTTGCCCGGTCGAGGTCGCGGCAGGTTGGATGCCGCTTTTCCGCAAGGTAAAACTCGTTGTATCCCGAGCATCTTATCCAGTTGCCTGCGGGTATGGCCCCGGCGGCCTCCTGTATTTTTTGGATAATATCTTCGATAGATTTGACCGATGCCGGGCTTATATCGATGTTCAGCAGGCTTTCCGCATAGGCTACGATATGACAATGTGCATCATGGAAGCCGGGGATTATGGTTTTGCCCGTGCAATCTATTACCCGCGTACAGGTATCCACGAACTGTTTGTCGATACCTCTGTTACTGACCTTAAGGATTTTACCTTCGTTGATATATACCGTTTTTGCCCGCGGGTAACGCACGTCAAGAGTAATTACGTTTGCATTGTGTAGTACCAGATCCGCTTTAGACCTTTCCATTCCTCACCCTATCGAAATAGTCGTTGAGCCCCCGGTAGAAAGCCAGGGTATTTTCGTTCAGGTCCGGCGGTGATATGAACTCGGCTTCTGAAGGATGATATATTTCCTCGCCCCCGATGGGAAGAACCGGAAGACACGTGTCGGATATCCCATCCCAGCTGTCATTGACCGGCAGCCCGATCCTGCCCAAGGGTGGATCTATGGTGGCGTCCACCAGCACGTAGCGGCCGTTTATCTCGACCCTGCAGGCAAGGTGGTGGGCGATGGGCATCTGCTCTGCCAGGTTCCAGAGTCCCTGCGGATACAGCTCTTTGAACTCGGCCCAGCGGTAGGGGTAAACGACGTATAAGACATCCAGCCCGAGTCTCTGATACATTTTACTCAGCAGGAAATGCTTGGGCGTGCACAATCCCATCTTAAGGTCCAGTATGCGAATGTATTCAATGGGGCTGTTCAGCTCTGAAATCACTGCATATGGAATATCGCGTATTTTATTGAATACCGCGATCATAGCTTCGTGAGGGCCTTTGCCCGCGGTCCATTCATAGAACTTACGACTGATAGTGTCTTCAGCGCGCATATAAAAGTAGTGTTTTTCTCTTGCTTGGTTTAATGCTTACCCCTTACCCGAGCATATGCTGCCAGGGCGGTCAGGCTTTTGACGGCGCGGGTGATGCTCATATAAGTGGGAATTTTCATCTCTTCCAGCAGGGCGGCAACATGGTCGCAATGCGAACGCGGGCCGAGCAGAGCTACTGCCAGCGGCTTGGCGGCGGATTTAACTACGGGTATGAGAACATCCACAATTTTCGACTCTCTTTCCTCGTCGAAAATCCCCAGGCCGACGATAAGCAACGCCATGTCGACGCCGGTACACTTGAGGATGGTTTCCATGCTTATTTTATAGGCCTCGTTGCCGCCCACTCTTTCCATGAGGGGCTCTATATCCAGCGGGTGATTGACCCTGGCCCATTCGGGCAGAAGTTCCTGTATCCCCCTCAGTTCCTCGCGGGTAACTTTGGCTAGCTGCAATCCTATTTCGGATGTTACATCGCTGGCCATGACTGCGGCTCCACCGCTCATGGAGACCACGCCCAAACGCATGCCCCGGGGCAGTCCCTGGTAGGCCAGTATCTTGGCGTAGTCGATCATCTCGTCCATATCGCCGGCAAGGATGATGCCCTCGCGCCGGAAGATATCTTCCATTACTTCATACCTGCCGGCCAGTGAGCCCGTATGCGAGAAGGCAGCCTTAGCCCCCTCAGGCGTGCGCCCGCCCTTGAGCAAAACAATAGGTTTTTTTTGTGAGAACCAGCGCGCCGTCTCCAGAAAGCGCCGGCCGCTGCTGGCGCCTTCCATATATATCATGACAGCACGTGTATCCGGGTCATCATAGAGGAACTCCAGGATGTCACTGTCGTCGACATCGCACTTATTGCCCAGCCCTGCAACACGGCTCACGCCGAAGCGCTCTGCAGTAAGAATATGACTCAGCATTACTCCGGCAAACATACCCGTCTGGGAGATGAAAGCAACGGAGCCACGCTTGAGGTTGCTGGGCAGAGGTACGAATGTGGTAGTGAACCTGGCACCAGGGCTCAAGATACCGGTGGTATTCGGCCCTACGATCCTGATGCCGACCTTGCGCACGATAGTCAGCATTTCATCTAGCATTTTTTGTCCTGACTCCCCGGCCTCGCTGAAGCCGGAGGAGATGATCACTACATTTTTCACGCCCACGTCCGCGCATTCCCTTATAACCGCTGTAACCGAGCGCGCCGGAACGGCCAAAACCGCAAGTTCAGGGGGTTTGTCCATCGACTTTATCGAGGGATAGCAGCGGACACCGCGTATTTCTTCTGTCCCGGCCTCGGAATTGACTATTGAGAAGGTCCCCGGAAAGCCCATGTTCTTCAGATTGTAAACAACTACGGAGCCGAACTTTACGGGGTTTCTTGACGCGCCCACCACCGCCACGCTGCGCGGTTCGAAGAAACGCCTGATTTCATCTACGGACAAACAAATCTCCAGAAATTTATCACAATATCATAGCATAATGCAGAAGGAGATAGCGCCCGTTGCAGCTTTACTATAAAATATTAGGCAGTTATTTTTATGAGTCGATGAAATCTCTTATTAAGGGTAAGGAGTATTATGGGCATAATTGAAGCGATTAAATCACGCCACAGCGTGCGGGCATTCAAGCCCGATCCCGTGCCGCAGAAGGTACTCCAAGAGCTTATAACCGTATCCACGCGTGCGCCGTCCTGGGCGAACACACAGACATGGGAGTTTGCTGTTGTGGGCGGCGAAGTCATGCGTGATCTCCGGCAGATGCTGGCTTCCAAAGCTTTTGGACAGGACGAGCGGACGCCTGTCATCCCGCTACCCGAGTGGCCTTCGCCTTACAAGGAGCGCAGAAAGGAGAACGGGGTACGCATTTACGAAGCCCTTGGCGTCGGGCGTGAGGACGAGGAGAAGAAACTCAACTGGTTCGTAGATATGTACAGATTCTTCGATGCCCCCAATGCAATCTATATTTATACGGATGAAGGACTGAGTGCCTGGGCGATAATGAACGTTGGTATTATCGCGCAGACCATCTGTCTTGCCGCGCTACAGTACGGGCTGGGCACGGTAATGCTGGCAGCTGGAATCAACTACCCGGATGCGGTGCGCAGTATTCTAAATATACCCGGTTCGAAGCAGCTGCTCATCGCGATCGCCATCGGCTTTCCTGATCCCGCGGCTAAGATCAACCAGTTCCGCAGTAACAGGGTGCCGCTTAGTGAGATATGCACGTGGCACGGGTTTTAGTTTGCAGTTCGTTGCGAGCGAAACGAAGCAATCACTTACCGAGTAAGAGACTTCGCCAGCCCTTTTCCAGTTTAAGCCCCTTAGACAGCGGAAGATCCAGGCCCCTTGAAACCGCTTGCTTAATTGCCCTGATCGGCCGTTGATCGAATTCAGCAATGCTGGTGGCTAACTTCTCTGCGACGGGAAGAAGCTTTGCCCTTGTAACAACACGGTTGACCAGCTTCATGTCCAGAGCTCCCCGCGCGTTGATATGGCGGCCAGTAAGTAATAAGTCGAATGCTCTTCCAATGCCAACTGCACGTGGTAGGGTCTGTGTGGCTCCTGCAGCGGGTATAATGCCCAGCGCCACTTCTGGTAAGCCGAACTGAGCATCTTCCGAAGCTATGCGGATATCGCAGCACAGTGCCATCTCGATGCCGGAGCCCAGCACGTAGCCGTGCAGGGCGGCAATAATTGGCTGGGGGAGGTTGAGGAAAAGCCCCCAGACATCCCTCTGCCAGCGGGCATGCCGGGCTGCCGTCGGCGATGGCGCTGATAAAAACTCGGTTAAATCGGCCCCGGCGCAAAAAGCTTTATCGCCGGCTCCTTTCAATATAACTACGTGAACTTCGTGGTCTTCCATGATCGCACCCAGAACCTCGTATAGCTCATCGCGCATGCGGACGTTGTAAACATTCAGTACCTGAGGGCGGTTGAGCGTGACGTGAGCTATATTGTCTTTCTTTTCATATAAGATGGTTTCAAAAGCGCCCATAGGCTACTTCCCTTTGAAGCGCGGCTTGCGCTTCTGCTTGAAAGCGGTAATACCCTCAGTCCTGTCCCCGGTGGTGTGCAGTAGAAAATACAAGTCTCCCTCAAGGCGCAGGCCCTGGTCGAGCGTCATGTCCATGCCTTTCAACACCGCTTCTTTGCAGTATCTCAGGGCAAACGGTGCCTTGCCTGCCATTTTCTTTCCCATGTCAAGTATGCAGTTCATTAATTCTGTTTTTGGTACTACCCCACTCAGCAATCCGATGTGTAAGGCTTCGTCTGCGCTTATGCTCTCTCCTGTTAACATGAGCTCCATAGCTTTAGCTCGGCCGATCAGCCGCGGAAGCCTCTGAGTAGCACCATCGGACGGAATCAGCCCTTTCTCAATATAGCGCAGTGCAAAGTGAGCAGTGTGCGCGGCGATTCTAATGTCACATGCTAATGCCATCTCAAGCCCTTGTCCTGTGGCGTCGCCGTTAACGGCAGCAATAGTAGGACATTTCAATCCAGCCAATGGGGCTGCTAACGAATATGGCGCCCCCTTCTTTTTTCTTATTACTCCAGTGGAGAAAGCCTTACCTTCAGCGCCAGTGATGATGACCACACGTATGCTGGTGTCGAAATTAATATCATCACAGACTTGCTTTAGCTCTTGCGCCAACTCTGCATTCACCTGGTTGTCTTTATTCGGACAATGTATTGTGATAAGTGCCAGTCCGGTGTCCTTAAGAGAGAATGTTAGTTTATTATACATACGGCTCTTCCTATTTACTGCTTCTGCGGCACAGCCGCCTGTATTACCAGCTTCTTTGCCTTGAAATCCTCGATCTGTTCTTTACTATACCCGATCTCAAGCAGCACCTCTTCGGTATGCTGCCCGAGCAGTGGCGCCGGCCGCTGCACCTTGCCCGGAGTGTCCGAGAACTCCGCATTGATTCCCTGAAGCTGCACCCTGCCCCACTGGGGGTGGTCCTGAAACTCGAAGATGCCGGTCTTCTTGCAGTGAGGGTCGGTCTTGAGCAGGTCGATGATGCCCTGCATCAGCAGCAGGAGTGCCCAGACGTTGGAGGGAGTGGTGTAGGAGGCCTCGGTCAGTATGGCGGTCAGCTCCTTATTGTGCTTCTTCCTGGTCCCCGGAGTGGCGAAGCGCGTGTCGGTGGTCAGGTTGGTCAGGCCGAGGACCTGGCACATGGATTTCCAGTGTGCCTCCTTTGCGCAGTATACGTAGAGCCACCCGCCGTCGATGCCCTGGTAGAGGCGGTTGGTGGCTCTCAGGCCCTTGATGTCGGGCTTTCCCAGATACTTGCGCTTCATGCCCGTGTACTTGATGAAATTGCCCGATTGCAGCGTGATGGCCGAGCGCAGCAGCGAGGTCTCCACGAACTGGCCCTGGCTGGTGCGCAGCTTGTTGAACAAGGCCAACGATGCGCCGAAAGCACCCAGCATAGGGCCCATCTCGTCATTGAGCGAGATCTTGTGGAAGACAGGCGTCTTGCCGGGCCCACCCTGGCCTGACATCTGGCCGCTCATGGCCTGGAAGAGCGGGTCGTAACCCGGCCGCTGGAAGTCCGGCCCCTTCGAGCCGAAGGCAGGCATGGAGATATAGAGAATATCCGGATTTACCTTCTTGACGGATTCGTAGTCCATGCCGATCTTCTCCATGGTGCCGGGCCGCGAGTTCTCGACTACCATATCGCAGGTCGAGATCAGCTTGTAGGCGATCGGCCGCGCCTCTTCCTTCCTGAGGTCGATGACGGTGCCGCGCTTGCCTCGGTTGACGCCCATGAAGCCGCCCGCCATCATGCGCCAGGGGTCCCCGTCGGCCGGCTCTATCTTGATCACGTTGGCGCCAAGGTCAGCCAGCAGTATGGCCGCGTAGGGCCCTGCGCTATACTGACCGAGATCAAGCACCCTGATTCCAGACAACGCTCCACCTGACATGGGGACCCCTCCTTTGTGCGAGAGAATCAACCATATATAACACCTGGCAAATTTAATGTCAACATCAAACCGGTGGGCCTTTTCACACTTCGAAATAATCGTAGGAGTTTCTTGAAAAGGCAGCATTTTAAGAGTAAGATATGCGGAAAACGAACGAGGAGGAATTTTAATGGGTTTGCTTGACGGGAAGGTTGTAGTGATCACCGGCTCGGGACGCGGGTTGGGCAAGGCGGAAGCCTTGCTTTTTGCTTCTGAGGGCGCGAAGCTGGTAATCAATGACCTCGGCGGTGGCGCCGACGGTGCGGGAGCAGCCTCTGTTCCGGCCGACGAAGTAGTTGCCGAGATCAAAAAAATGGGTGGCGAGGCAGTCGCCAACTACGACTCGGTTGCCACCTGGAAGGGCGGCGAAAACATCATCAAGGCTGCCATAGATGCATTCGGCAAAATCGACATCCTGGTGAACAACGCCGGTATCCTGCGCGACCGCATGGTCTTCAATATGACGGAGGACGAGTGGGATATTATCCAGAAGGTGCACGTCTACGGTCATTTCTACTGCACCAGGCATGCCTGTGCGTTTTTCCGCCAGCAGAGGTACGGCCGTATCATCAATACTTCTTCTCAGGCGGGCCTGGGCAACCTGGGGCAGGCCAACTACAGCGCTGCCAAGGAAGCTATTGTTGGCTTCACGCGGACGGTGGCCATGGACATGGCTAAATATGGAGTGACCTGCAACTGCATCCGTCCTATAGCCGCAACGCGCCTGACCCTCTCACCGGAGCTGCAGGCGGCCATGGAGAAGAAGGCCAAGGAAGCCGGCGGCGGGCTGGGGCTGGATATCGGCGCTGAATTAAAGAAGATGGCGCCTGAGCATATTGCCCCGCTGGTGGTCTACCTTGCCACCGATGCTGCTGCCGGTATTAATGGCAGGACCTTCTTTGTGGGCGGCGGTGAAGTTGGCCTATACTCCGAGCCGGCCATTGTGACCAGTATCTTCAAGGACGGCGTGTGGACGGTCAAAGAGCTTGTCGATATCATGCCCAAGAGCGTCGCCAAGGGGTTCCCGGCACCCGCACCACCACAGCCGAAATAGCAATATTATAATGAAGTGAAAAGAGGGGTAGGACTTTGTTCCTGCCCCTCATATTTTATGCTCATGACGAAACAACGTTTAGATTCACTACTGGTAGCAAGGAGCCTTGCTGAAAACAGAAGCAAGGCTCAGGCTCTAATTATGGCTGGTGATGTAGTAGTGAATGGGAAGATTGTGACTAAAGCTGGAAGCTTGATTTCCGACGGCGCAGAAATAAGATTATCGGAGAAGCTGCCATACGTCAGCCGCGGTGGATTGAAGCTGGGACATGCGCTTAAGGAGTTTGGTATAGATGTGACCGGGATGATATGCATCGATGTGGGAGCCTCTACCGGCGGCTTTACTGATTGCCTGCTACAGCACGGGGCAAAGAAAGTCTATGCACTGGATGTCGGCTACGGGCAGCTTGATTACAGATTAAGGCAGGATCAAAGGGTTACGGTGATGGAAAAAGTAAACGCACATTTTCCATTTGACCTCCCGGGAAAGGTGGATCTAGCCACTATGGACCTATCTTTTATATCAGTGACCAAAGTGATCCCCAATGTGTTGCCCCACCTGGAGCCGCCCGGCGAAATGGTAGTGCTCTTTAAACCGCAGTTCGAGGCTAACAAGGAAGATGTAGGTAAAGGAGGCGTAATAAAAGACCCGGCAATACACGCCAGGACCATAGGCAATTTTATCGTCTGGATAAATGAAAACAATCTCAAGCTGCTGAACCTGGCGGCTTCACCCATACTGGGCGCGGAAGGCAATAAGGAATTCCTGATACATCTGAGGCCGTTTTTACCATGAGGTTCAGCAAAGTCGAAATACGCGACCTCGCCATCTGCTGGCTGATGCTGGGATTCTGCTTCTCCTTCCAGTACCTGATACCTGCACGTGGTATTCCTTATTCCCAATCTATCCAGGATTTTATAATTTACTTCGCCATATCTTTAATTGGAATAGGTGCAGGCTTTGTATTTCACGAGCTTGCGCATAAGGGAGTTGCGCAACGCTTCGGCTATCATGCTGAATTCCGTATGTGGAAGATGGGGCTTATCATTGCCGTGGCTTCTGCCATTGTCAGCTTCGGCCGATTTCTCTTCTTCGCGCCGGGCGCCGTTTACACATCGACCAATAAATATCCCGACCCCAGGGAGGAAGGGCTTATTTCTGGGGCAGGCCCAGTAGCCAATATCATACTCGCGGGGCTTTTCTATTTGCTTACATTTTATACCGGTGTCTTGAGTGTAATCGGGAGTTTCGGCTTCCAGATCAACCTGTGGCTGGCGGCCTTCAACCTGGTACCGTTCCCGCCGCTGGACGGCGTTAAAATACTGCGCTGGAACAAGGCTGCCTGGATGATTATGGCCGTGGTATCCTGGGGACTGCTGTTATTGCTTATGCTTGGAGTATTGAGACCATGAGGAATGCCTCTGTAATTTTAAACGCTGACGAATTGATGCTCTCAGGTGAGATATTTTCCCCTGATGACTGCAGTAGATCGTATCCCGCAGTCTGCATTTCTCACGGCATTCCCGCAGTGCCCTACAATCCGAACGAAAGGGGCGGCTACACGGAGCTTGCCGCTAAGTTCTGCAAAGCAGGTTTCGTTTCCATGATCTTCAACTTCCGCGGCGCGGGTCCCAGCCAGGGGAATATAGACATGGTGGGATGGACACACGACCTCACCGCCGCCGTGGATTTCCTGAATATGCTGCCGGAGGTGGACAAGGGGAGGATCTGCCTGCTCGGATCCTCGGGAGGCGCCGCTGTGAGCGTTTATGTGGCCGCGCACGACCCACGGATTTTCACAGTCGCGACCTTTGCCTGTCCTGCCGAGTTCGGCTTCATGGCAGACGGGTTTACGGCAGAATCGCTCATAAACAGGTTCAGGGAGATAGGAATCATAAGGGATGCAGGGTTCCCACCCTCGGTGGATAAATGGCTTGAAGGTTTCAAGGTAGTTAACCCGCTACAGTACATCGATAAGATCGCGCCGCGGCCGCTATTGCTAATGCACGGCGACCATGATGAGACCGTGCCGCTTGAGCACGTCCACCGGCTCTATGAGAAGGCGGGTGAGCCCAAGGAGAAGGTGATCATTCCCGGCGCCGGCCACAGGCTGAGGCTGGATGATCGGGCGGTCAAAGCTGCGCTCGATTGGCTGGCGGATAAAGTAGGGGCGGGTTTTTAGAGCCTGTCTCAAAAGTCAGCCCTACGTTGTATAATTATGGCACATAATCTTTGGAGGTGCTATAGATGCCGCTACGGTCCTTGAATCGTGAACAGGTCT
>Ga0315289_10000326_pt1 | contig 75102 bp, 52 predicted proteins | sample YL17G11_40_MG_FD_203452 | JGI IMG/M metagenome (GOLD analysis project Ga0315289, IMG submission 203452) | Sediment microbial communities from Yellowstone Lake, YNP, Wyoming, USA - YL17G11_40 | ecosystem: Environmental > Aquatic > Freshwater > Lake > Sediment | place: USA: Wyoming | collected...
TCTGATATTACTTTATATCTCTCCGCCTCTTTCATGGTCAGGTTTAACACTCTTATCATCCATATGGATGATCATAACCTGACATTTCCTATTTGCAAACTACTGACATTATTATATTGCGAAGACAAACAAAAGTGAATCGTCTCCGAAAAACCCGGATTTCTCCTTTACCTGAAAAGAAAGAAACAACGGGGTGTCCCACTTTGGCGGGGGCAAAATTGATTCCGCTCGCTGACTTCCCTGTTATGGATGATAACATCCACAAGGAGCAGAAGATGGTGGATTCACCCTGATGGTGAGCCATGCTTTCTGAGAAAAAAAAGATCCCCCGCCATAGGCAGGGGATCAGGTTGATGGAGGTGATCTCGAGGAACTGAAAGTCTCGCTAAAGACGGAATTAGAGGTTGAGTGGGGCATTTTTGTGCCCCGGTCTGTCTAAGCGGTCACCGCCACCAAAAAGCTTTAAAGTCTGAAATTCTTGATCTTAAACCATTCAGAGCATATGATTTCTTTACATTCTACTTGCACGCCATAGCGGTAAAACGACCGCACGTCTGAGCGGATCTGTCTATGACATAATTTTCCCCCTCAACCATACCCTCTCCCCAAAGGGAGAGAGGGTTCACCTTAAAACACCAGAGGACTATTTAACCTCCATTTTGTTTTCTGAGAAAAGCCGGTACCTCCAAATCGTCCGAAGCGAAAGACGGAATGTTAGTTTTCTCGAAAACTTTTTGCGAGTCGGGTTGGGGATCTCTATATTTTGACATTGATCTTTCCAGGCTGCGCTTTCGAGAAGAAAACAAATCCGCAGAAACGTCTTTTTCCACTTCGTTTTTATGGTTATGGTTGCCGAAGCCGGTGGCGATCACCGTTACCCTGAGTCCATCTTTAAGGTTTTCATCTATCACTGCCCCAAAGATAATATTGGCATCTTCGCCCGAGGCTTCGGTGATCAGGGAAGCCGCCTCATGCACCTCCAATAAGGTCATACCCGGTCCTCCAGTGATATTGACCAGGACCCCCTTGGCCCCTAAGATAGAGACATTATCCAAAAGTGGGCAGGATATGGCCTGGGTGGCGGCTTCCTTAGCCCTATTTTCGCCGGTGCCATATCCGATCCCAAACAAAGCGTCTCCCATCTCCGCCATCACCGTCTTCACATCCGCAAAATCCAGGTTGATAAGTCCGGGAACGGTGATTAATTCAGAGATTCCTTTGGTGGCTTGAAGCAAAATCTCGTCCGCCATCTTAAAAGCATCGGTAAGGAGGGTCTCTTTGCTGGCTAAGGCCAAGAGCCTTTGATTGGGGATAACGATTAAGGTATCTACTCTCTCCTTAAGCTCCTCTATTCCCATAAGAGCACGAGACATTCTCTTTCTTCCCTCGAACTCGAAGGGCTTGGTGACCACCCCAATGGTCAAAGCTCCCTGATCTTTGGCAATCTCCGCCACGATGGGGCTGGCGCCAGTGCCAGTTCCTCCTCCCATCCCTCCGGTGACAAAGACCATGTCCGCACCAACCAATGTCTCTGCTACCAGATCACGATCCTCTTCGATCGCTTTTCTGCCGATCTCCGGATCGGCTCCGGCCCCCAATCCCTTGGTGAGACGGCTCCCGATCTGCACCTGGTGAGAAGCTTGGCTGGTCTTCAGATCCTGCGCATCGGTGTTAATGGCGATGAAATCAACTCCCGAAAGACCAGCACCGATCATCCGATTGACGGCATTTCCTCCTGCGCCCCCTATGCCAACCACCTTCATGTTGGCATGATTCTCATAGCTGGGGTCAAGTTCAAAGAACATAGCTTTTCCTCCCTCCGAAAAGATTGTTAGAAATATTGTCTAAATATATTTTTCATTCTGCGAAGCCATCCTTTTTCTTTTGAGCCCCCTTTGGATTTTCCATTTTTAATTTGCGCCAATCCGTAAAGAATTAACCCTATTCCAGTAGAGTGAATGGGAGTGGAAGCAATATCCACCAGTCCGCTGAATCCTTGGGGGATCCCTTTTTTCACCGGCATGTCAAATATTTGTTCTGCCAATTCCACCATTCCTTCCATCAGGGAGCCTCCTCCGGTTAGAATCACTCCTGCGGCTAAAAGATCAGAATAGTTGGTCTTTTTCATCTCCCTTAAAATCAGGCTAAATATCTCCTCCGCTCTGGGCTCGATGATGGCGGAAAGGACCCTTCGGGAGATCTCCTTCGGTTCACGCCCCCCCACTCCTGGGACTTTAATCATCTCGTCCGAATCGACCAATCCAGATAGTGCGCATCCATAGGACTTTTTGATCTCCTCCGCCTGCTCCACGGGGGTTCTTAAACCGATGGCAATGTCGTTGGTTACATTATTGCCTCCTACCCCGATTACCGCAGTGTGCCGTATGGAGCCGTCGTGGAAAATGGCTATGTCGGTGGTTCCGCCCCCCAAGTCGATCAATGCCACTCCCAACTCCTCCTCCTCAGGAGAAAGGAGGGCGTAGCTTGCGGCAAGTGGCTGGAGCACCAAATCACAAACCTCCAATCCCGCCTTTTTTACGCTTCGGTAAATATTCTGAGCAGAAGTCACCGCGCCCGTGACGATGTGAACCTCCGCCTCCAACCTCACCCCGTACATGCCCACCGGATCCTTGATCCCGGATTGGTCATCCACTGTGTATTCTTGCGGCAAGACATGAATGATCTCCCGATCCATGGGAAGAGCTACGGTTCTGGCGGCATTGATCACCCTTTCCACATCCGAGGGACCGATCTCGTTACCGGAGCGAGAGACCGCGATCACCCCCCGGCTGTTGATGCTTCGAATGTGATCTCCCGCAATGCCGGCGAAAACTGAGTTCACCTTCACTCCTGCCATCAGCTCCGCATCCTCTACCGCTTTGGTTATAGACTCTACCGTCTTCTCCAAATTGATCACCACTCCTCTTTTCAATCCCTCCGAACGTGAAATCCCGATCCCCACGATCCTAGGCAGCCCTGATTCTTCCAGCTCCGCGATGATCACTGCGATCTTAGTGGTTCCAATGTCCAAACCGACGATTGAGTTTTGTTTCCCCATAATCGCCTCTTTCTTTATAAATTTACTTTTCCGCCCAAACTTTTTGGCCTCGTTTGGGGCCCATGGAAATTGGGATCTTGAGGACTCGACCCCGCGGAGTCTGGCAAAGATTTCTTCACCACCACTTGATTTTCGAATCTGAGATCTATGCAGGCAAGATCTTCTTTTTTTCCTTCATAATCTAAAAAGGCTTTTACCCTTTTTAATTTCTTCTTGAAATTCCCTTTTCCCAGGTTCACCTGGGTTCCATAGGGAATGAGGTAAAAGATAAGATTGTTTTCGTCATATAGGCTTATTTCTGATATGATTTGCATAAAACTCGAATCTTCATCTAACACGGTCTTATAAAAATCTAAAGCCGACTTAGCTTTTCTATTAGGCCACCATTCGTAAGGTCTTTCGTTTTGATTTCGCTCTCCCCAAACAGATGGGGAGACTAAGCCAGTAACTACGGGAAAGTCATGCTCAAAGTCTTCCTTCTCCAAAGGAATTATCTCCTGATCCTTGGAGAGACCGCACAATCCATCAGGTAAATTTACCCACAATGCTGGTTTCTTCTCTTCCACCTCAACTAAAAGCTGGTTAGGGAATTTTCTTTTGACCCACACCTCTTTTATCCTTTTATCTTCCCTGATAAGCTGTTCAATCTTTCTCAAATCCAGGCGAAAGATATTGGTGCCTGACTTTATCCCGGCTTTTTCCAAAATTTCCTTTTCACTGACTTTATGATTCCCCTGAATATCAATCTGTGTCAGATTGAAACTGGGAGAACGGAACATAAATGTATATGTTCCAGACCCCACTAAGATCAATACAATGGGTATGAGCAATGCCAAAGTCCTCTTCATAAAAATTCAACTCGAAAGCATTTTTAAAAGCTCTGTTCCAATTTTATAAACATCCCCTGCTCCCATGGTGATCACCATATCATTTTCCTTCACTATCTTCAAAAGAAAAGATGGTATCTTTTCCTCCTGGGGAACGTAAAATGCGTTTTTATGCCCATATTCTTTAGCGGCCCAATAAACAAGTTCACCGGTTACTCCGGGGATTGGCTCCTCCCGGGCGGGATAAACATTGGTGACTACCAAGATATCCGAGTTAAAAAATGACCGGCCGAATTCTTTACAAAAATCCCGGGTTCGAGAAAAGAGGTGCGGCTGGAACACGCACACGATTCTTTTGTTCCAACCGGAGCGGGCTCCCTTTAAGGTGGCTTCAATTTCGGTGGGGTGATGAGCATAGTCGTCCACCACTATCACTCCTTTTGCTACTCCCTTGATCTCGAATCTTCTGCTTACTCCTTTAAAATCCGAAAGCCCCTTTTGAATCTTTTCCCAGGGTATGTCCAGCTCCAGTCCCACGGCAATGGCGGCTAACGAATTTTTAACATTGTGTATCCCGGGAACTGATAGAAAGACCTCTCCTAATTCTTCCCCTTTTATCTTTACTTTGAACCGGCTCCGATTTTCTGCAAAAGAGAGGGAATTGGCCTGTAAATCCGCCTGAGGCGAAAATCCATAGGTGGTGATGGGCCTTTCTATTCTGGGCAAAAGTTCAACCAGGCTCTCCTCATCCAGACACAATATAACCCGACCGTAGAAAGGAACCTTGTTGACAAACTCCAAGAAAACGGATTTGATTTCCTCAAAATCTTTGTAATAATCTAAGTGCTCAGCTTCTAAGGTGGTGACTACCGCGATGGTAGGGGTGAGGCGCAAAAAGGAGCGGTCGAATTCATCCGCTTCTGCCACCAGAAATTCGCCATTCCCCAGCTTGGCATGGGCGCCCAAATTGATCACCCTTCCTCCCACCACGATGGTGGGGTCCAGTCCCCCCTCGGTCAGGACTTCACCCACCATCGAGGTGGTGGTGGTCTTGCCATGAGTCCCGGCAACTCCGATGCCATATTTCATTCTCATCAGCTCGCCAAGCATCTCCGCCCTTCTGATCACCTGAATTTTGTTCTTTTTGGCAAAGACCACCTCTGGATTGGTTTCTTTGACCGCGGAGGAGATGACCACCACATCCGATTCAGCGACATTCTCTTCCCTATGCTGGTCGAAAACCCTTATTCCCAGATATTGCAACCTTTGGGTGGTTTCCGTAGATTTCAAATCCGATCCAGTAACCTTGTAACCCAAATTGAACAAAAGCTCCGCGATCCCGGACATCCCCGCTCCACCAATCCCAACAAAATGAATATGTTTTATCTTTTTAAATTTCATGATCTTTTAAAAATTCTTCATCCTCGCCGGCTAAAGCGGGGCGCCTATCTTTTGAGAATCGACCACGGTAACCGCCTATTTGGGCGATTCGTAGATCTTCCTTTTCTTTTTTAATAACTCCTCCATTTCATCCACCAGAAGAGATGCGGCATCGGGTCTTCCCATTTTTTTACTCTGCTCTGCCATTTTTTTCAATCTTTCCTCATCGGAAAGAAGTAAAGTAAGTTTTTCCGCGAGGATTTCATTGGTTAAATCCTTTTGTAAAATCATCTCCGCCGCACCTTCTTTTTGCAGGGCTTCTGCATTATATCTTTGATGATCCGCAGTGGCAAAAGGATAGGGTATCAAAATAGATGGTTTGCCACAAGCGGTGATCTCAGCCAAGGTCAAAGCCCCGGCTCGAGAGATCACCAAATCGGAAGCCGCATAGGCAGACCTCATATCCTCGATAAATGGGAAAACCATACATTTGATTTTTCCCCCCCTAACTTTCTCAGACACAGAAACAAAATCATTTTCGCCCGTCTGCCACAGAAGTTGCCAATTCTCTGAAAAATAGTCCAGATTATCCAAAACCGTTAGATTTATGGCGTGTGACCCTTGGCTGCCACCGAAGACGAATATGACCTTCTTCTTTGGATCCAAGTTGAATTTTATCAAAGTTTCATTTCTATCTCCAGAAACAATGTCCTCTCTTATTGGATTTCCGATCACCTTCAAATTTCTCTTGGTTAAAAAATACTGGCTTGAACTCAAATAAGATAAACAAACTCGATCCACCAAGAACGCCAAAAGACGGGTTGAAACTCCAGGATAACTATTCTGTTCCTGAATCAAGGTGGGGACATTTTTTAGCCTCGCCAAAAAGACCACCGGAAAACTTACGTATCCCCCGGTTCCCACTACCAAATCCGGTCTTTCCTCATTCAGGATTCTTAAAGATTGAGAGAGACTTTTCAGAATATAGTATGGAAGCATAATATTCTTGGGGCTTGCTTTTCTCTCCAAGCCTCTGGCACAAATGAAGATCAACTCGAAACCATATTTAGGTACGATCCTGGACTCCAAACCATCTTCGGTGCCTACGAAGACCACTTTGCTTTCTGGAAATCTTTTTTTAAATTTTTCTGCCATGGCGACTGCCGGGAAAATATGTCCTCCGGTCTTTCCTCCTGCTAAAATAACTTTAAATGGCGGACATGGTTGAGCCATAGTCATGCGCCCATCTTAATTGGAATCCGCGGAGATCGTATAAATCTGGTTTGTCTGGAAATGTTAAGAAGCACACCCATGCCCATAGAGGAGAAGATCAAAGATGATCCCCCATAGCTTAAGAAGGGCATAGGTATACCAACGGTGGGCAAAAGCCCCACCACCATGCCGGAACTGAGCAAGGCGCATACAAATATGCTAAAGCTTATCCCCAAAGCCAACAAAAAGCCGAAATCATCCGGGGCTCTGGTGGCTATGGATAAGCCTCTCAAAGCCAATATTAGAAACGAGATCATGATAGCCGCACAAGAGAGAAATCCTCCCTCCTCTCCAATGGTGGAGAAGACGAAATCGGTATGAGGCTCAGGCAAAAAGAAAAGCTTTTGCTTCCCCTCTCCTAAGCCTGTTCCCAGAACCCCACCTGAGCCCAAACCCAAAACCGATTGCTTGGTTTGATAGCTTCCTTCCAAGGGATGGAGAATCGACTTTTTATAATCCTTCACCCTTTCTATCTTATATCCGAAAACAAAAACTACGAGGGAAATGGCAACCACCAGAGAGGCAGAAAAGAGTAGGATATGCTTAACGTTTGTCCCCGCCACTAAAAGCATGATCGAGAAAATCATGGATATAGAGAGGATCGCTCCCAGATGCGGTTCTTTCATGATCAGAAAGAAAACTATCCCTAAAATCACAACATAGGGCAATAAAACATATTTGAGATTCTTTATCTTATTTTTCCTTTGGCTTAAAGAATGTGCCATAAACAGAACCAGCGTATATTTGAAAAGCTCAGAGGGCTGGAATACCATAGGTCCAACTTTTATCCAACGAGTCGCCCCATTGGTGGGCGGAGAAAACAAGACCACCACCAACAAGAGCAAAGAGAAAAGTAAAAAAACCTTAGCGTATCTTTCATATCTGTGATAATCTATTTTGGTCAAAACAAAGATCAAAAGCAAAGAGATGCCGACCCATAAGATTTGCTTCTTCATGAAGAAAATGGAGCTATGGAATTTCTCACCCGCTAAGATAGCCGAAGCGGAGTAGACCATAACCGTGCCTATGGAGATCAGGATTATTACTATCCAGAGCAAGAGATAATCTGGTTTGGACTTATCTATCATTTTGAAATTAAAAATTAAAAGAGCAAAATTTAAAATTACCCTCAAGCTCTTTCGAGCAACTGAAAAATTAAAAAATTACCTCAAACCTTACATGTGAAGTTTCCAGAATTAGCATTTTTGTCAATTTTGGTGTCGATCTCCTTAGCTAAACTTTTTACCGAGGACTTAAAAACTTCTCCCCGATGCTCGTAATCTTTGAACATATCGAAGCTGGCACAAGCTGGCGAAAGCAAAACCGTGTCACCGGCTTCAGCTTTTTTGAAGCTCAATTCCACTGCTTCTTCCAGCGAATTAGCATGGAAAGTGAGAACTAGGTCGCTCAAAGCCTCATGGATCTTCTCTTTGGCTTCTCCGATTAAGATCAAAGCCTTAACCCGGTTTGGCAAAAGTTCCCTCAGTTTACTAAAGTCACCCCCTTTATCTTTTCCTCCCGCGATTAAAATTATGGGCTCCTTGACGCTTTGAAGAGCATACCATACCGAATCGACGTTGGTGGCCTTGGAGTCATTCACGAATTTCACTCCCAACAAGGTGGCCACCTCTTCCAGTCTATGCTCCACTCCCTTAAATCGTTTTAAAGTTTCCCTCATAGAGACGGGGCTGGCTCCCAAGATGGCACAGATAGCACCAGCGGCTGCGGCATTAGATAAATTATGAGGTCCCTTAATTCCTATATCTTTGGTCTCTATGATCTTCTCCTCTTTTCCATTCATTTTATAAAAAAGCATTCCGTTTCTGACAAACGCTCCCAGCTCTAATTCCTTTTGGGTGCTGAAAAAAATCTTTCTGCTCGCAGAATAAAGGGCAAGTTCCATACTGTTTTTGTCATCTGCATTTAAAACTGCAACATCCACCTCGGTCTGATTTTCGAAGATGCGCAATTTTGCCTCCATATATGATCTCAGATCGGGATAGCGATCCAAGTGATCGGGAGTGAGGTTTAACACCACCGATAGGTAGGGTTTGAACTCCTCGATTCTTTCCAGCTGAAAGCTGGAGAGTTCCAAAACGATGATTCCATCTTTGGAGACCTTTTCCACCAAGCTGGAAAATGGAATCCCGATATTCCCCCCTATCTCACATTCCTTTTTATCCTCTTTGAGTATCTCCCCTACCAGAGTGGTAGTGGTGGTCTTGCCATTCGACCCGGTGATCCCCACTATCTTGGCATCAGTTAACCAGAAAGCTACTTCTATTTCCGAAAATATGGGGACCCCTAAGCTTTGAGCTTCTTTTAATACTGGAATATTCAAAGGGACTCCCGGACTTATGACCAGATAATCTTTACTGGCCAGCGCCTTCGAGGTATGACCACCAGTCTCGAAATCTATATCTAATTCCGTTAATTGAGCTATTTGGAGGGCTAAAAGATGGCTGGGCTTCGTATCGGTAACAAAGACTTCTGCCCCCAGTTTCTTCAAAAGTTCGGCACAAGCTAAACCGGATCTTGCCATCCCGAAGATTCCCACCTTTTTACCTATTACCCTATCTTTTCGCATTTCAACTAAATTTTTTTATTGTAGGGGCTCGATTCATCGAGCCCGTTTAAAAGCTCATGCTATATGTTGATTCAAAGACATCATCTAATTTTTAAAGTGCTCAAAGTTAAAAGGGACAAGATCGCTCCAATGATCCAAAAGCGCACTACCACCTGGGGCTCCTTCCACCCCAAAAGTTCAAAATGGTGGTGCAAGGGTGCCATCCGGAAGACCCTTTTTCCCCACATCTGATAGAAGAATACCTGTATGATCACTGAGAGCGCCTCTGCTACAAAGACGCCTCCTACAATCAGAAGGAGTATCTCTTTTTTTATCAAGATGGCAATAGCCCCAAAGGCTCCTCCTAAAGCCAGAGCCCCGGTATCGCCCATGAAGACAGAGGCGGGGTAGGCGTTGAACCATAAGAAACCCAAAGCCGCTCCCACAATGGCTCCACAATATACGGTCAGCTCCCCGGATCCTTCCAGATATATTATGGAAAGATAACGAGAGAAGTCGACTCTTCCGGTGATGTAGCATAAGCCGGCGAAGGCAAAGGCACATAGACCGATAAGACCTATGGCTAAACCATCTAAACCGTCGGTTAAGTTCACCGCATTAGATGCCCCGGTGATCACCAAAATCACAAGGGGAATATAAAACACTCCAAAATCTACAAAGTAATTTTTGAAAAACAGGATGTCGGAGGCGGTGCCGAAATTTTTGGAGGGTGGGAAAAAGCGTAATAAAAGACCTAAGAGCAAGCCTAAAGCCACTTGCCCCGCCAATTTCTTTCTTCCCACCATCCCCTTAGGCTGATGTTTTATCGCTTTTAAATAATCATCCAAAAAGCCTAAAAGGCCCATCCACACGGTGACCAAAAGGATTAGTTGGGTATAAGGGTTGGTTAGGTTAGCCCAAAGCAAAGTGGGGATCACCACCGAGAATAATATGATGATTCCCCCCATGGTAGGGGTTCCCGCTTTCACCTGATGGGTTGTGGGACCTTCTTCCCGGATCTTCTCCTGGACATGTTTTTCTCTCAATTTTCTGATAATGATGGGTCCCAAAATTAAGCTGATCAAAAGGGCGGTCAAGGTGGCACAAGCGGTCCGGAAGGAGATATATCTGAAGATATTAAAAAATGAAATCTCTTTGCTTAATGGAAAAAGCAAATAGTAAAGCATTTGACCCCTTTAAATTCTTGTTTTTAGCTTTTCACATCCCAATTCTCGATTATTCTCCGATCTTTATCAGCATCTTGATTCGTAGCTTCAGAGTGCCCTCACCCAGTCAAGGTTTTCCCTCTTTTTTGATCTAAGCATCAGACAAGTTTCACTACTCCAATATCCTGTTGAATTAGTTTTGGTTATCAAACAAACTTTTTAGACTCAAAACCACCTCTTCCAATTGCATCTTTCTTGAGCCTTTGATCAAAACCAAATCGCCTGCTTTTAAATTTTCAGAAAGATAAGCACTCGTTTTTTCGTTATTATCAAAAGCCAATATTTTTTCTGGACTCATTCCACACTCTTTGGCTCCTTGACCAATGGCAGAAGAAAGTTTCCCCACAGTCAAAAGAAGATCTACTCCAGATTCTGCTACCGATTTCCCTAATTCAAAATGGTAATCCTTAGTTTTTTCACCCAATTCTAACATATCTCCCAGCACTGCAATTTTTCTCCCTTCATTTTTCATCTGCCCTAAGGTCTGGAGAGCCTTGGTCATGGAGACCGGATTGGCGTTATAAGCATCGTTTATGATTCTTATGTTACCAATTTGAGCCAGCTCCATTCTAAGCTCAGAGGGGGTATATCTCTCCAAGCTTTCTTTTATTTTAAGCTCATCCACCCCTAAAAGCGATCCTACCGCAAAAGCCGCCAAAGCGTTATATACATTATGCTCCCCTAAAAGCTTTAAATTTATGTTGAGCTTACCGTTTACTTTAAAACTGATGTATCCGTCACCTCTGAGGTTAAGTTCTGAGGCTTTGAAATCAGCTTTACTTTTGATGCCGAAGCTTATAGTTTTTTCTCTGCCAGCTTTAATTCTTTTTGCCAAAAATTCATCGTCCGCATTTAAAACCGCAGTATGGGGTGAAGGCATGTGTTCTAAAAGCTCAAACTTTGCTTGTGCTATTTTTTCCAAACTTTCCATCGACTCCAGATGTGCCGGTCCAATGTTGGTGATAACCCCAAGGTTTGGTTTAGCTGTTTTGGTCAAAATTCCAATCTCTCCTGGATTGCTCATCCCCAACTCCAGGACCAAAACCTCTGTATCTTGGTCAAGTTGAAATAAGGTCAAAGGGACACCAACAAGATTGTTATAGCTTCTTATGGATTTCAGGACTTTAAATTTGGACGATAGAGCCTCGGAGATCATCTCCTTGGTGGTGGTTTTTCCATTCGTTCCGGTTACAGCCACGGTGGTAACTTCAAACTTATTCCTATGCCAAGAAGCCATCTCTCTCAAAGCCTTTTTGGTATCTTCCACTAACACTACTGGAATTTGTTTAACTTCTTCTCGCTTCACCTGATTGGTCTTCTCTTTGGATATGACCACCAAGCTTGCACCTTTATTGATCGCCTCTGAAACGAACTGGTGCCCATCGAATCTTTCGCCCGGTATGGCGACAAAAAGATTTCCCTTTTTTATAGTGCGGGAGTCGATGCTAACTCCTTTGGCTATGGTTTGATTTCCTTTGACGTCATGCCAAAGTTTTCCCCCGGTCACTTTCAACAATTCATTTAAAGAAATACTCACCATCAGAACTACTTCAGTAAAGTTACGTTCTTGTTTTTATGTTTTTTTCGACGGCGGACTGCGGACTTGTCCTGAGCGAAGTCGAAGGACTGCCGACGGCGGACTCCCTCAATGACTCGATCACCGTCTCTTTGTCGGAGAAATGAAATTTTCTCCCTTTTTTTATCTGATAATCCTCATGCCCTTTCCCTGCCAACACTAAGGTGTCGCCTCTTTTCGCACTCATTAGGGCTTTTTTTATTCCTTCTTTTCTATCAATTATGATTTCAATTTTCTCTTTGATTTCAATCCCCTCCATGATCTGATCTATTATCTTTTCAGGATCTTCACCGCGGGGATTATCCTCGGTTAAGAAAATCCTATCTGCCAGAAGTGAGGCGACCTTTCCCATTTCTGGTCTTTTACCTTGATCTCTATCCCCGCCACAGCCGAAAACCACAAAGAGACGGCCTCGGGTCAGCCCTCTGACTGTTTTCAAAAGCCTCTCTAAGGCATAAGGGGTATGGGCATAATCAATCAGTATGTTAAAATCCTGTCCCGCCTGAATCTTCTCCATACGTCCGGGAACTCCTTCCACAGATTCAAGTCCGGATTTTATAGTCTCTGAATCCACCTTTAACGCTACTCCCGCGGCCGCACTGGCCAGGGCATTATAGATGTTTGATTCTCCTAAAAGCTTTAGGTTCATCTTTAACTTCCCACATGGAGTTACCAAATCTATCTGAGAACCTTCCCAACTTTCGAAAAAGCTTTTAGTGTAAAAATCAGCCTTTGGATTATTAAGAGAATAAGTCAACCTTTTACTTTTAGCTTTATCATAGAAATATCTCCAGTTGGGGTCGTCCATGTTTATGACCGCACAGCTTTTATCTTCGGAAAGCATCTCGAACAAAAGCCCTTTTGATTTTTTATATGCGGAGAGAGTCCTATGAAAATCCAGATGTTCCCGATTGAGGTTGGTGAAGACTGCCACGTCAAAATCGACCCCCATCACCCTTTTCAAAGTTAGGGCGTGAGAGGAGACCTCCATCACCACCGAATCGGTTCTGCCTTTTTGCATCTGATGAAACATCCTTTGTAAATCCAGTGATTCCGGGGTGGTATTGGTTGCCACTAACTTCTCCTCGCCAATGAAATAAGCTATAGTCCCGATCAGCCCCACTTTTTTTCCCTCTTTTTCTAAAATGGATTTAACCAGATAGGTAATGGTGGTCTTGCCATTGGTCCCCGTGACTCCCACCACATCCAATTTTTCTGAAGGGGAGTCAAAAAATTTGCAACTTAAAAGTGCTAAAGCTTCTCGGGTATCAGGGACGATTATTTTAACTTTTGGTTTATAGTCACCATCTTTTTGAGCTACCACTCCATTGGCGCCATTCTCTAAAGCCGAATATATATATTCGTGCCCATCCTCCTTGAATCCGGGAATAGCCACGAACAGGTCCCCTTCCTGGATTTTGCGAGAATCATATTCTATCTTTTTTATGTCGAAGTCCACCTCTCCAAAGATTTTCTTGGAGGGCAATGCTTTCAGAAGCTCTTTTAGGTTTCGCACCGCTTCTCCTCACCTGGGTGAACATTCAATCACGCAACTCTGTTTCTCATCCGAAGGCGTGCAAGGTTCCAGAGATTGTTTAATCACCATCCCACTTCCTTTCAGTCTGACTTGCAAATTTTGACCAGAAAGAACTCTAAGTGCTTCTCGGGCTGTCATTCCCACAACATTGGGAACTGAAAGACTTTCGCCTGTGGAGGTTTCTAATTTTAGGGCAAAATTAGAATCCTCCAAGGCTGGAGCATCCCCGCCCGTGGTCGGGACCTGAGTCTTTTTGCTATACAAGGAGATTTTACAAGGTTCGCCTGAAGGCGAACACTCCAACTTTTCCTTCCCAGATGGTTTCTCAGAGTTCACGGAAAGGTTTTCTGACCAGTCGTTGCTGGGTTCCTCGTAGGAAACCTGTTGGGACAAATTCTTTTCCTCTCCTTTCAAGAAAGGCTCTCCTGCAAGGGCTATGATGCGCAAGGTTGTGGTTTTGAATACTGGTGCCGCGGTCTGTCCACCCAGATGTGCGGTTTTTGGATTATCCAAGATGATCAACCCTACCATCTTCGGGTCGTCTGCTGAAAAAAATCCCACAAAAGAGGCGATATATTTATTGCTTTCGTACCCTCTTTCGTTCGGCTTTGCCTTTTGTGCGGTCCCGGTCTTCCCGCACATTTCGAGTCCTTCCAGCTTCGCATTTTGTCCGGTTCCGTATGAGACCACTCCTTTCAAGAACTCGACTAAGGTGGAGGCAGTTTCGGAACTTATCACCCTTCGCACTTCGGTAGGAGAAAATGTTTTTATTGTGTCTCCATTTTCGTCCATTATAGCCTTGACCACAAAAGGTTTCATCAAGATACCATCATTGGCCACCGCGGCATAGGCACAAAGCAGTTGCAAGGCGGTAACGGATATTCCTTGTCCGAAGCCAATGGTGGCTAAGACGAAATCAGGCCACTCTTCTGGTGGAGACGAGATAAAACCCTTGGATTCACCGGGCAAATCTATTCCAGTCTTTGTGCCGAAGCCGAAGTTTTTCGCATATTTGTAGATTTTTTCCTTACCCACCTTGGTTGCAATTCTAGCCAAAGCGATATTACTGGAAAAAATCACACTCTCTCGGAAGCTGAGCCAATCATGAGATTTAACATCATGAATGATCCTCCCCGCAATCTTGGATTCTCCGTTTCCGGCAAAGATTAAATCCTGGGGGGTATAAATCTTTTCTTCTAAAGCGGAAGCGGCGGTTACAATTTTGAAGGTGGAGCCAGGTTCAAAATTATCGCTTATTACTCGGTTCTTCATAGGAAGTTCATCATCCTTGCCGCGGTATGCCATAGCTAAGATCTCTCCGGTTTTCGGATCCATAAAAACCGCACTTCCTCCATCCGCCTGGGTCAGACTGATTCCATTTTTTAGTTCCTCTTCTACAATGGACTGCAATTCTAGGTCAATGGTCAGTTCCATGTTTTTTCCGCTTTCCGGCTTCTGGATAGGGTATTCCGTGATCTGATAAGAGTTGGGACGTTTATGTCCATCTCTAAGAAAGATGGCTTCCCCATCCTTTCCGGAAAGCTCTTTATTATATCGAAGCTCAACTCCCGCTGATCCTTTGTTGTCAATATTAGCAAAACCCAATACATCTTTCCCTACTTCTCCATAAAGATAATGTCTTTTAGTCTCGTTCAGCGTCCAGACCCCTTCGAGTTTCCCTTTGCCCAGCTTAGATTTTATCAGTTGACTTTCATCTTTCTCCACCCTTCTTTTGAGCCAGACAAAATTGCTGTCATTTTTTAAACGGTAGCCCAACTTCTTGAAAGTAGAATTTGAAGAGCCGGAAAATGTTCGAGCCACCAGGTCTATATTTTTCACACTCTCCGGGATGGCAAAAAAGGATTCAACCGGCAAGTTGACGGTTAACGGCGTACCGTTTCGGTCATAAATAAGACCTCTTTGCGCCTCCAATTCTATATGGACCTTATGTTGCCCTGAAGCAATCTTCTTATATTCTTCTCCTTTTAGAACCTGGAAATAGAAGAGGCGATAGAGGATCAGAAGCCAAAAAAGCATTCCGACCAAAAATACCACCGCTCCTCTTCTTCTGGTAGCTTTTGTCCACATACTTTGTGGTGGCCTGAGGAAGGCGTCAGCCTGAAGGGTTTTTGCTCTATAAATCATGTTTCACCTCTTTGGCTTCTACCCCCTCTCCATAGAGGAAATTTCTTTGAATTTCTTTAAGCTTGGCCCAGAAATTCTTACTCAAACTTTGCTTCTCGAAAATAACTGAATCTGGGGCTTCCGGGAGGACATCTTGTTGCATGAAGGAGGGATAGACAAACCCCATCTCTTTTGCCAGGCTTCCTATCCGCTCCACCGAGGAGAGAGAGGCTACCTCAACCTGGAGATACTTATATTCTTTTTGTAGGGTACCAATCTTTACGTTTATCCTTTTGCTTTCATTCGCCAAAGTGAGAACCGCTACCCTTTGCCAAATATAGATAGTGGATAAAAAGATCAATATTATCAAAATCATGGAAAACTTAAAGTAAAAACCTTTTTCTTTTTTTAAATGTCCGAATCTGGATCCAGGTGAAATGTGGCTTCTTTTAACTCTATCCTTTTGCAAGCTTTCATCTCCTTAAAGGTAAAACCTTAAAGACAAATCTTCGCTAAGATGCTAATTTCTCTGCTACCCAGAGCTTGGCACTTCTGGCCCTGGGATTGTCCTTTATCTCCTGAAGAGAAGGAACTATCGGTTTTCTGGTAACCATTTTCAAAGTGGTTTTGGTTCCGCCCAGAGGGCCGGGCGTCCGCCCGCCAAGGGATACAGGAAAATCAGACGGGTGAAGGCTTTCTTCGATCTTTCTTTTTATTCTGTCTTTGATGATCCTATGTTCTAACGAATGATAAGAGATAATACAGAGTCTTCCTCCGGGAATCAAAAGTTCGATAGCTTGATCCAACCCCTTTTTTAATTCCTCCAACTCGTTATTAACTTCTATCCTTAAGGCTTGAAACACCCGAGCTAAAGATTTTATCCTATATCTGGGGTTAACCTTCGATTCCACCAATCTTTTTAATTCAGAGGTAGTGGAGATTTCCTTTTTTTCTCTTTGGCTCACTATGGCTTTGGCAATTCTCTTGGAGAACCTTTCTTCTCCAAATTGAAATAAAATTCTGGTCAAATCGAAAAGGGAGTAATTATTCACCACCCAGGATGCGGTCTTGGTTTGTGAAAGATCCAATCTCATGTCCAAAGGACCATCCGATTGAAAACTAAATCCTCTTTGGGGGTCATCTAAATGCACTGAACAGACCCCCAAGTCAAACAAAAAGCCTGAAATCTCTTTTACCTTTAAAGCTAAAACGAAATCTTCTATCTGGCTGAAACAAAAGTGACCCAATTCAACTTTATCTTTGTATTTCTCTAAGCGTTTTTTTGCAATCGCAAGTAAGCTTTCATCTCTATCTATACAAATCAACTTCCCATCGGGTTCAAGCTGTGAAACTATGGCTTCCGCATGTCCGCCTGTCCCAGCAGTGGCATCAAAGTAGATTCCCGATTTTGAAGTTAAAAGATTTTCTAAAACCTCCCTTAAGAGAACAGGTTTATGCATGGTTTTCTCCAAACCATAAATCCCTCACCCAAAATGCTTCACTTTTAACCTATACACTTCCGGGCTTAAAGATTTTCTGGGCAACCTGTTCATAGGTTTGCGCAAAATGTTCTCTATACCTTTGGTATACCTCTGGCTTCCATATCTCGATTCTGGTCAAAATCCCGAAGATCAAAATCTCCTCTTTGGGCTTGATCTGGGCATGTTCCAAAAGTCCTTGAGGAATGGTGAGCCTCCCTGCTCGATCTATCTTCACATCTTCTGATTTTGGGAAGAACTCCCTTTCATAAAATCTATGTTCCTCTAAATCCACCATCAAATTCCTCAACTTCCCCTCTTGTTTCTCCCACTCTTCCTTAGGATAAATGAAAATACACCCATCATAACCCGCCGCTATGACGAAGTTTTCATTAGAGGAGGGCGGGATGGCATCTTTCAGTTTCTTAGGTAACTTAAGCCTTCTCTTAGGATCTATTGTAGATGTATAAGTTCCTTTAAATGAAGCCATTGGAAATAGAATAAATATTTAGGTTCAGAAAAATTTTTGTTCGACAATTTCAATAAGCTTTTCCATAATCCTAACTACCTGATTGGCGGTAAAAGAAAATAAATTCCTACTTGAAATATGGTGATCTTCCTTTGGGCTTATGATCTTCATTAAATACAAACCTTGTTCTTAAAGTTTTAGTTTCATCAACAAACTTAAGTCACAGAATTTTATTCACTTATTTGCAACATGATACCGAAATAATAAATTAAGTAGCGAGTCCTCTTTCGCCCACTACAAGTCCGAAAAATTACACTTCCTTACCCCAATTATACACACTCCACCCACTTTGTCAAGAAAAAAATTAAGTTTGCTAAAAATATTTTTTAATCCTTTGCGGGTATCGAGCTTACACAACATTCTATTGGGGTTCTCCCATAATACTTCGTTTATTCAATTAAAGAGGGTTTCCTCTTTATTTAAAAACCTAAAAATCATGATCGTAACCCGTTCATAAAGGGGATGTTGTAACAAAGTAGTTTTCACTTCAAAAAAATTTCCCCCTCGGCACAAAGATTGCAAAATCCTCTTGGGTATGTTTTGATCCATTTAACTTTGTTTTAGGAGGGGGGAAATGAAAATCAATCCTTTGAGGAAATTTCTATTTTTTATTCTTTTAGACTTAGCATTCTTCATGCCTACATTCGCACAGAGAAACAATAACTTATTCTTCTCTGGAGTGAACCATACGGTTCACTCCTCTGAAAGTGATCTTAGTTTCACCCGTAGGGATGGGCATGATCTGGTCGATTTAAAGGATGGAGAAAAGATAAGAGAAATCGGAAAACCTGATCTACCCTTGAAATTGGTTCATCTTTTGATTCCGAATGACTCGGAAGTGGAAAGCTTGATTATCTTAAGTAAATCTTGCAAAGTTATAGAAGGAGAATATCTTCTTTTTCCTGCTCAGCCCGATGAAAAAACAGACGGAACGATAGAAGTAACATGGGTTTGTCCAGATTCACAGATATACAGTTCAGATTCGCTTTATCCAGGTAAACCTGGAGAAATAGTGGAAAGTGGCTATTTAGGGGGGAACAAGGTAGTGACCGTGGCTTTATATCCATTACAATATAGACCCAAATCAAAAAAGCTTTTCCTTTACGCTGATTTAGATTTACAATTGAAGCTGAGAAACTCAGGCAACGTTTCTTTAACCCCTGTTGTCAAAAGAAGATCATATCAAGCCTCTAAAATCTACGGAAGGATTTTAAGTGAAATGGTGGACAATAAAAGCGATGTATTCGATTATAGTTCGCAAAACTCAGACTACAATTTATCCACAGTCTCTATTGACAGCTCAGAAGGGTACCAATATCTGATAATTACCTCTTCAGAATTGAAACCAGCATTTTTGCCTTTGCTCGAATGGAAAATCAAAAAGGGAATAAAGGCTGCCATTGTCTGCGTGGACAGCATTTTAAGCACCTACCCAGGGAGAGACGATCCTGAGAAAATCAGGAATTTTCTTATCCATGCTTATCAGAATGGAACTATGTGGGTCCTTTTAGGGGGGGATAAGGAGGTTGTTCCGGTCAGATATGCCTATCCCACCAATACCTCCACTTCTCCTCCGGTCGCCGATCAGCAAATCTGTGACCTTTATTATTGTGATGTAAACGGAGAATGGGATCGGGATAAGGATGGCATCTGGGGTGAGCCTGGGGATGATAGGCCAGATATTTATCCCGACCTGTTTGTGGGAAGAGTTCCATGTGCAGATCGCGAAGAAGCTACATCTTTTGTGGAAAAGCTTTTGTCTTATGAAAAAAATCCAGGGAATGGATTAACTGATTACCTAACTTCTGCCCTCTGGATATGTTCGGATCAGATGCGAGATTATAATGGAGGAATTGGACAACACACTTTGGCTTCCCAATACGTGGGTAGCAACTTCTCTCAAGATTTGTCTACTTTAATCGAGACCCCATCTGGTTCTGCAGAAAATCCAGCCAGTCCTGAGGGACAAAGCTGTATTCAAACCATGAATCAAGGCTGGGGAATCATTTCAGTCTTGGCACACGGTGCCGCCAATGGTTTTGTAGCCAAATCAAATCTAACCAACGGAAACCCGAAATCCTGGGTCTTGACTACTCCGGGAGGAGACGATGGTCAAGGACATCTCCCTTCTTTATCCAATTCAGGCAAATATGGGATCATGTATTCTATCGCCTGTGGACAGAGCGCCATAGATGAAATAGGTGTCCAACCTTGTGTGGGCAAGCTTTATCTCTTGTCCCATAATAATGGCGGAGTGGCGTTCTTAGGTTATAGCAGATGGGGATGGACCGGACTCTCTTATGAGCTTTTAGAGAAATTCCTTTCTTATCTCTTCGCTGATTCGACCGACCATCATTTGGGAATAGCCGAGGCACTATCCCGTTGCTCTTATCCTTCATATCGAGACCTAAATTATGGGCACAATCTATTTGGCGATCCGGAAATGCCGGTCTGGACCGAAACTCCGCATACATTCACCGTCACCCACCCGACTCAAGTTCTCATGGGATTGCGAACCATAAACATTTCTGTCACCTCAAAAGGAGTCAGTATCGCTAATGCCACTGTTTGTTTGAGCTTGAATCAAAGAATCCTGTTTTTAGGAACCACGAATCAGCAAGGTTTATTGTCTGCGCAAGTGAACTTGGACGATCTGGGAGAGATGAGCGTGGTGGTGACTAAACCGAATTATGTTCCTTATGAAGGAACCATCACCATCTCCATCACAGCAGACGTGGACGAAGATGACAAGCAAGAAAACATTAAGTCTTTTGATTTGTCCCAAAATTATCCCAATCCCTTTAATCCAGCCACCACAATCAGGTTTAAGGTGGAAGGTGAAAGGTTAAAGGCGCCCATCCCCGTCACTTTGAAAATCTATAACATCTTGGGAAAGTTGGTGCGAATCTTGGTGGATGAAGAGAAGGTTCCGGGAAGCTACGAGGTGGTTTGGGATGGAAGAGATTCTCAAGGTAAAGAAGTCTCCAGTGGAATATATTTCTATAGACTGGATGCTGAGAATTATCGAAAGACTAAAAGGATGACTTTGGTCAAGTGATGTGGGTCACGCATTCCCCGATTCATCGGAAGTGCTTGGCAATAAAAGACGGGGGGCGACCCCGCCAAGCGGGATTTCACTATGTTCAACGAGCGCCTCCCCTACATATATAAACCTTGACAAATGTAGGGGCGACCCTTGTGGTCGCCCGAGAAGAAAGCCGCACCCAACCAAAGCGTGGGACTTTGCGTGACTCAAATACGCGAGGCAAGCCTCGCTACTCCGATTAACCTTCCTAAATGAAAGAACAAAATTCTAACCCCGGCGGAGAAGATCAAGGGAATTAAAAAGAGAAAAAGTAAAAGGCGATTTGCTAAACCGGTCTTATGTTTTTTGAAGAATTTGTAAAAAGCTAAATGAGATAGCCAGATCATCTTGGCTTTTGCTTTTCTGGTGGAAGCACCTTTGTGATGGATCACTTTTGCTTCAGGATAAAAATAAATCTTCCAGCCTTTTTTCTTAATTCGAAAACACAGATCCACATCGTTAAAAAACATTACAAAGTTTTCATCAAAGACTCCCACATCCTCCAAGGTTTCCCTTCGGAACATAAGACATGATCCCATAGGTTGTTCGACCTCTCTGGGCTCATCAAAATCGAAATATCCCATCCTCCATCTACCGAAAACTCTACTTTTGGGAAAGAGTCGAGAAAGCCCGGTAAACTCCCAGATCAATGTGGAGAAAGTCGGAAATTCTCTGCAGGATGATTGGATAGTCTTATTTGGATTCAGAAGTTTTGGTCCCAAAGCCCCAATTTTCGGATTCTCCTCCATGAACTCATACATTAAAGACAAAGCGTCTTCCAAGACTTGAGTGTCAGGATTTAATAAAAGTATATATTCGCCCTTCGCTTCCTCTATCCCTTGATTGTTAGCTTTGGCATAACCTAAATTTTTTTTATTCTGAATTAAATTCACCTGGGGATAAAGCTCTTCTATAATCTTAGTAGTTTGGTCGATGGAACCATTGTCCACCACGATGACCTCACTATTAAGATTCCCCTGAGATAAGAATATCGAATCAAGACAATTTCGAATAAATTCCTGGGAGTTCCAAGTGACTATGACGATGGAGAGGGTCATGGAGTATTATAGCAAGCACACAAGAAAATTTTACATTGTCATTGCGGGCGACTGAAAGGAGCGAAGTCCCGCCAATGGCGGGGCTTCGTCGTCCCGCATTTTGTCTTCGACCCTGAAGGTCTCAGACCTGAAGGGCGGGACTCCTCGCAATGACAGTTCATTTACTGCATTTGTGTTAGTTTTGACCTTAGGGTTTTCTTTTTACATATACCTTAGCGAATTCAAATGCCCCCACCAGATGGTAATTTGCTTCAATTAAATCTTCAAAGTCACAAAGAAACCACTTGTCTTCTATTATCATATTCACTTTCTGGGCAGAGATCATCTCGGAGATTTTCTGGCGATCAAGCAATCTAAAATTTTCTATTTGCTCTTGGGATAAAAGATGAATTATTGCCCATCCGAAGGTCTCCATGCCAGGCACAGATTCTCTTTTTGCGAAAACTACATATCCGGGCCATCCAGAGAGGATTACCTCTCCGGGTGATGAGTTCTGTTTCACCACCTCCACTACCTCTCTGGTTTTGTCAATTCTAAAGGGAACGTCTTTGGGGCGGATGGCAAAGATGAACACCACGATAAAAGGGACGGCAGAAAGAAGATAAAGAGTTGTACAACCTCTCCAGATGAGCTTGTTATCCTTCCATTTGGATATTAATCTACTTAACACAGGTGCAGAAGAGAATAAAAGATAGGGAAGAGCCTGCTCATAATACTGAAACTCAGTCGGACTCATAAGAAAGCCGATGACTATCATCACCAAGCTGATACACAAAGCGAAAATAATAATTTTATCTTCTAATGTTGGTTTCCCATTATTTATTAGCTTTTTAACTAACCATATTACGCTACATACCGCTAAAATAAGGAGGAACAAATTTTGGGGATTAAAGACAAATTTAGAAAACGTATACAATTTCTGAAAAAATGTCATCCTTATTACTTCCAGTCCCCACAATTGATGAAATTCGATGTTGCCGAAAACAAATACCTCTGGATTCTTGAGAAAAAGATAAATGGCAAAACTAGATGCCAAGATCGCCCCTGAAATTAATAAAAACACATCCACGATTCTTTTTTTCAAACTCTCGTAAAATGGCAAAACAAAAATCATTATTCCCTCGATCAAAAGAATCAAAAAGAAAGTCAATCGAAAATTGAAAGCTATGCCTATGAAAAAACCAGCCCAAAAGAGTTTTGATTTTCTCCTTGAAGAAAGATAAAAAATAAAAAAAATAAAAGATACGAAGCCAAAAAGGTCCGAAAAAACAAGAGTTTTCACCACACCATGCCAGGATAAGACCAATCCATTGAACCCATATAGGAAGAATAAAGACAAGGACAATTTCTCGTCTTTGAAAAATTTATAGGCAAACCCAAATATAAGTATAGAAAGAAAAATGCCTGAGGCGAAGGAGATGAGCCGCCCATAATAAAGGGAAGATAGACCATGGGAAGAAACAAGGGCATAAACATAAGGAAGATAAGGCATCTGAGGAAAGAAGAAATCCAAATAAGGGAGCTTGCCACACTTGACCAAATAGGCAGAAGAAAGATATGATCCTTCATCAAAATCGATCAGTCGAAGGAATACAAAAGCCAATAAGAGGGTGGTCTGAAATATCAGGATGAGAACAAATGTTTGAAGACATTTTTTGGGTAACTTCATCTCTTAAGCCACCTCATTGAATAATGAAGCTAAACGGGAGGTGAGAAACTTTCTTGAAAACATTTTAATTTTTTCCTCGTCTCCATCGAATCTCAAGTTACCTCTCTCCCAATCTGAGAAAAAGGAGAGCAACTCTTGTTTGATCCCCTCTGGGTCAGCGGGCGAAACTACTTTTCCCAAATTTAGAGAAAAGATAACTTCAGCCGCCGCTCCGCTTGGAGGAACAATGGCTAAGATCGGTTTTTTCAGGGGCATATATTCAAAAAGCTTGGAGGTGGAGATCATCTCTGCCCCGGGGGTTTGAGAGGTGGTTAACAAAAGAAGGGAAGCCTCTTCTAAATGAGCTAAAGCTTCTCTATGGGTAAGATACCCCCTCCTCTCCACTACCCCACTTAGGTCGTATTTTTTGATCATGCCATCCAGATCGATCCCCATACAAATGCCGAAGTGTATAAATTTTATTTTCTCTGGAGATATTTTTCTTTCATCCAATAAGCTCCTCAAACCCAAAAGAAAAGGTTCTGGATTATGATCCGGGCTGAAGGTGCCTAAGTAGGCGATGATAAAAAGATCAGACCTTACAGTTGGAGAAAAACCAAAATCGGATTCGTCATATCCATTAGGGATGGCTTGGATGTTTTTGATAAAAGGATAAAGGGAAAGAAGTCTTTGGGTAATTTTCTCATTGATGGATATTAGCGCCTCGGCATTTTTTGTAATCAATCTGACTAATCTGTTTTTTAGCCATAGATGAAATGGTGTGGGATAATCTTCATAATAAAAGCCTATCCACGGATCTCTGAAATCAGCCACCCAGGGTTTGCGGGTTAAAAGTTTCAAAAAATAACCTACTAAATGTAATGAGGGAGGAGGTGAGGTGGTAAAGATCAAATCGATTTTTTCTTTTCTTACTATCTTTAAACCGGAAAGGAGAGCAAAAGGGATCCAACCAATCTTGTTGTCCGGAAAAAAAAGCCAGGAAGATAATTTCGACCTCTCAGCCTCTTTCAATTTGACCGATTTATCTTTTTGTTTTCTCTTTTTGAAAAAACTCTTTAATATAAAGGAAATTCTCAAAGGATCAAAGGATCCGGTGCGAATAACTTTAACCTCTAGGGGAAGATCTTCTAACAGGGAAGGGTCTTTAGCCAGATACTCAACATCTTTTACCGTTAGCACAAAAGGTTTCCAGCCGAATGAGGGAAGATATTTGGCGAATTTCGTCGCCCTCTGCACTCCCCCCATGCCCATAGGAGGAAAGTAATAAGAGATGATTAAAACCTTCTTTTCTTTTCTTAAGATACGTTCGCACATTTTGATTAGAATGTTTCAGACAAGAATCTTAGAGATCGATAGCCTGATTGGAAATTTTTCTTTCTTCTGCCGAGATGTGAATTTTGACCTATATTGGAGATGAACTTCGATCCACCAGTCTCAAAAATTCTCTTTCGACTGCTTCCATATTATCTTCCCACATGGCTTTCTTTTCAATAAGGGAGACATTCTTTTCCCTAAAATCGATCCAATCGGTGAATTCATTTATTGTATAGACAATCTCTTTTGCCAAAGCGTGATGATCGGAAATTGGAAAAAGAAAACCATTTTTTTTATCCTCTATCCATTCCCGATTTCCCGGAATGTCGGTGACTATCGGAATAAGCCCTAAAACCATAGCTTCTAAAAGTGAAACGGAGGTGGAGTCGGATAGAGAGGTAGAGATGTATATATCAGAATCCATGTAACAATCTATCAAATCCTTTCGCGCCAACTCCCCTTTGAATTCCACATATTCCTCTACTTTCAAATCTCTGGCGAATTGTATCAATCTATCCTTTTCAGAGCCCTCTCCCACGATCACAAATTTTACTCTCCTGTTTGCCTCTTTTATCACCATAGGAATAGCCTTTAGAAGAGTTCTCAGATCATAAACCGGCTCCAATCTTCTATTGCTCAAGATCACAAAATTTTTCTTCTCTTCCCCGGAAGATAAATCAAACCGTTTCTTTTCGCCCTCAAAAACCAAATCCTTGTCAACGCCCATGGGACTTTCGATCACCTTTTTTCCCTTAATTCCCAAATCCAAAATCGCCTCAGTCAAAATTTTTGCGTCCGTGGTAATCAAATCTGCTTTGTTCAAAACATACTTTGCCCTGAGTTTATGCAAAAAGGATTTTTGGGGGGAGATCAATATATCCGATCCCCAGGTGGAAACCACCAAAGGTCTTTGTCCCAACAAAGCCCCAATGAGCCCATAACTGGGAACAAAATGAGCATTTATTAAGTCTGGTTTTATTTTTTCTGCTATCTTTTTGATTCCTCGAGCGGATAAAAAATACCTCAAAAAAGAAGGGAAGATTTTGGAGTTGATGAAAAATTCTTGAGCCTTAGTTTGGATTCCTTTTTCTAAGAAGACCAGAAAACATTGGTGTCCTCTCTCCACAAAATAATCTACCCATCTTTTAGTATGATAACTCTTGGCATCGGAAAGAAAAAGAATTCTCATCCTTTTAGTTATATTAAAAATCTCAAAGACCAATTCAAAAAAATTTTGAGGGCGGTATGTATTAAGACGAGGGCATTAGAATTTCAAATTTGACTTTATCGGAGAAAAGAGGGTAACCGCAGGCTTATGGTCTTCAACCAAATAAGTTAACACACTCTGCTTCCACATAAGATCAAGGTCCAGTTCTCAGCCCATATGGGCGTTAGCACCTAAACCTGACTAAAGTCAGTTAGAACAATATATAGTTACGAGGGATGTCAAGTTTAGTAGTTGACAACCATCAACCTGCGTCTCTAAGTCTTTTGTCCCCTCCCCCAAATGTCATAGCTACCATTTTCTTCATTCCCGGATTACCGCAATCTTCCCCACCGCTTCCTTGCCGGAGGCATCAGAAATATAGAAGAGATATATTCCTCCGGACACTAAGACTCCAGCTTTATTCCTCCCATCCCATTTGTCCCCTGAGTCGATTTCTCTTACCAATTCCCCTGCTACCGTATATATTTTGATGTTTGCCTGATAAGGCAACCTGTCAAAGGTGAGCTTTTCCGTCCCCTCTCTGATTATAAATGGATTAGGGTATGGGATCACTTCTGTCAAATCTTTGGCGGGAGCAATGCCCGATTCATATCTGGATAGCCCATTGGAAGTCCCAATCCATACCTCTCCAGTATTCTTATTTATCTTAATTCCTTTTACCTTGTTATCACAGATTTTACTGTTGTAGGTGGTGAAAACATGCGCGAATTCACCTTGACTGTTTATAACTCCCAATCCATTTTCGGTTCCAATCCATTTGTTATTTCGTTCATCCACCACTATACTATTTACCTGTGGTCCCAAAGGGTCGGGTAAAATCACCCTCCTGAATCTCCCCCACTCCAAATCGAAAGTGTCCAATCCCGCGCTGGTTCCCACCCAAAGAGTGCCATTCTTGTCCACCTCTACGGTCGTGACCGTGTTGGTTGAAAGGTGGTGATCCGTTTGAGTATAATTTGTAACCTTATCATCGGTTTTTTCCTCCACCGTCCAATTATAATTATAATCAAAAAGCCCCATATCCGAACAAATATACAGATGCCCTCCTATAGCTTTTGCCTTTAATAAGTGGTAAGATTTTATGCCATCACTATCATAATATACCAGAAAGGTGTCCTTATATGCAGGAACACACAGCACTCGGGTGTCATCCCAAGCTTCCCGATTGAGGAACCAACGATTACCTATCTCATCCACCACTACATCGTTCACCACCACATAAGCGTGATTTACGTTTATTCCTTTAAAAGGACTGTTTTTCTCAGTGTATCTATGCCAAGTTGTATCCTTCCACTCCATTTTCATCACTCCTCCACCCCAGCTTGAAAACCAGATGTTATCTTCTTTATCTTTTTCCACGGCTACCATCGCATGTCCATCGATCTCTGGAATCGAGTCCAGACAGACCCATCCAGAGCCATCAAAAAAGGATGCCCCTGCCGGATCATTCGCACACCATAGCTTTCCTTCCGCATCTATTTCCATATCCAAAAACACATTCCCGGGAGGTCCATCTATAACGTAATTTTTCCACTGAATGCCATTATAAAAAGAGATACCCTGCCCAGAAGTTCCAACCCACAAAGAGCCAGACTTACCTATTGCCACAGAATTAAAATTAGTAGTTAGAAGTCCGGTGTTGGGAACTTGAGACCAGGAACCAGTCTCATAAATGTATATCCCATCATCGGTGGAAGCGATCAATCTACCATTGATATATTTTAAATCCTTGACTATCCGATTTTCTAATCCAAAAGAATCCCAGGATAGCTCAGCGGAGCTAAACTTGAAGACCCCCTTGTTCGTCCCTATCAGAATATCACCGTCCACATCTGTTATGGTGTAAACATAATCGTCAGTCAAACCTGTGGAGGTATCCGCAACAAATGAGATCCAATTCTTAGGGTCCATAAGATTGACTTTACGATAATTCTTAGGAGCAAAAGCCACACCCTTTTGCGTCCCCACCCAGATTTTATCCCCTACCAAATGTATACTATTAACATCAACCTCCGCATTCAAATTCCCCAAGCTTTTATATGTCTCAGTGATTTCCCCATGGGGGGGTTTATCAGGATAAAAAATGCTTACCCCCATATCGGATCCCACCCACAATTTTTCCCCATCCGCCACTATCTCTCTAATGGAGAACGTCTTTTCAGCCGTGATAAAATTATAAAATATTTCCCAAAGGTTTTCTTTCAAATCATATCTACTTAAGGTCCCGTTATCCGCTCCTAACCATAAGCTTCCGCTCGAATCAAGGGCAACTGAATAAAGATCATTTCCACCTAAACCATCCACATTGGTCAATTGGATTAAGGTTTCATCTTGAGTATTCAGCACTATCACCCCCCCAGTAGTGGCACACCAGAGCTTATCATTTTTCAAGATCACTTTCTGGATGTAGTTTTTGTTGGTATAGGTGGTCCAATCCCCAATTCCCCCAGAAACGAGCTTGAAAAAAACGATTGAAAAAGCAAAGACCAAAAATATTTTCTTATTCATAATTCCTGAGACCACTTGTTAAATTCACTTGATCCCCCTCTCCCCACCGGGGAGAGGGATAGGGTGAGGGGGCAAATTCGTCCAGCAAGAAATGTATTTGTATTAGTTCTTAGGTTCTCCTTTTAATCAAACATGCTGATATGAGAAAAAAACTAACTAAAAAGCAGCCTTGGGCAAACCAATCCCCATGCTTTGTATAAAAAGTATCTTTGAGTTTTAACGGTATCTGCCCAATTACCGTGGTTCTGACGAAAATTTTCGTCGCACTTTTCACCCTGCCAAGAGGATCAACGAACATCGATACGCCGGAATTAGCACAGCGGGCGATTGAGATTCGGTTCTCAATTGCTCTAAATACCGCTATCTGAGCATGTTGAAAAGGTCCATGAGTCTTTCCGAACCAGGCATCGTTGGTAATATTCACCAAAAATTCCGCCCCCCTTCTGACAAAGCTTCTTACTAAAGCTGGATAGACCGACTCAAAGCAGATCAAGGTGGCAAATTCCCTTTCGGATGTATGCAAAATGGTAAGACTTTCTCCCGAGGAGAAATCGGATTGTCCCAACTGAACTTTATCTGAGATATGCAGTTTTTCGTCATAGGGGATCTTTTCACTAAAAGGAACCAGATGTATCTTATTGTAAATTTGAGGATACCCACCTTTGGGTGTGAATAGAAATACCGAGTTATAATAAGCAATCCTCCCATTTTCCTTTGCCTCATAATCGTTGGTTCCCACCAAAAGCGGGACATTTAAGCTATCCGAGGTGGCTTGAACTTCGTTCATATATAGAGATTCAGAAGCAAGGTAACAGGGAGCCGCTGTTTCAGGCCAGACGATCAAATCCACATTTTTTTTAGCTGATTTTTTGCTCATCTGGATGAAGGTCTGAATGTTATAGTCCAAAAATTTTTGGTCCCATTTCACTTTGGGATCAATACTCCCTTGGAGCAATGCTATGCCAACATCATCCTTTTCCGAAATAACCGATCTCAAGACACGGAATTCGTGCCAGCCGTAAATATACGGCAAGATAATTAAAATGGCAAAGATCGAAATTGCCCAGCTTATTTTTTTTCTGTTTTTGATGGCAAGATAGATGATCACATTCAGACAAACAATCCAGAACGAGACTCCATAATTTCCGGTGAAAGAGGCATATTGGATTAACTTCAGATAATAGGTTTGGGTATAAGCTAAATTCAGCCAGGGGAAAGAGATTTCGGTCAAAGACCTCACATATTCCATAGCAGTCCAGAGAAAGGGAAGAAAGAACAAGGAGTTTGATCCCCACTTTTTCTGCACCCATACATAAAACCAGCTTAAAAAAGCGGTATAGAAACAAAGAAGCAAAATAGCGGCGACGGCTCCCAAAACGGTCGCCCAGCCAATCCAGAAAAGCAAAACGGAGTTGGAGACCAATCCAAAAACATAGCCGATCTTGAAGGCATCAGAAAGTCCTTGGTTCTCTAAGGCGAAAATCAAAGGGACCAAAGCGAAGTAGATCACAAAACCAAAAGGGAGGGGAGGATAAGCCAGGCTCATCAAAAACGCAGAGAATATGATCAAAAACCAATCTTTTTTTGACATAAAAAATAATTTGTCGGGCAGTTACTCTTTTGCTCACAGGCCGACCAACAAATTTTGAATTTTTCCGCGAGAGGCGGATCCCTGCCCGCCGGCAGGCTCGGCGCCTTTGGCGGAGAATCTTGAATTTTGAGCTTTCATTCTATTATCAGATTTCTTCCCTCCATCTCCTTAGGTTTCTTTATATTCATTAGATATAAGATGGTTGGAGCCACGTCTGCTAATCTTCCATCTGATCTTAAGCTTCCCTTGAAACCGTTCATTATTAAGGCAAAGGGGACCCGATGGGTGGTATGAGCTGTGAAGGGCTCACCATTGTTGGGGTCTATCATAGTTTCTGCATTGCCATGATCTGCCGTCACCATTGCGATCCCCTTGGTTTCCTTAACTGCCATTACTACCTTGCCCACGCATTCATCCACTGCTTCGATAGCTTTGATGGCGGCGGAAAGAACTCCTGTATGTCCCACCATATCCGGATTAGCATAATTGAGCACAATGAAATCATATTTTTCTGATTCGATTTCCTTAATTACTCTTTCGGTCACCTCATAGGCGCTCATCTCCGGCTTCAGGTCGTAAGTCGGAACCTTGGGCGACGGTATTAGAATCCGATCCTCACCATCAAACGACTTTTCTTGTCCCCCATTAAAGAAAAAAGTGACATGTGCATATTTCTCCGTCTCCGCTATGCGTAGCTGTTTTTTCCCTTCTTTGCTTAAAACCTCTCCCAAAATATTAGTCATTTTAATGGGGGGAAAGGCAACCTTAGTTTTAAGCTTTTCAGCATATAAGGTCAAGTTGACCAGATCTATGGTCAAATTATCCGGTCGGGGAAATTCTTTAAAATTTTCGTCGGTCAAAGCAAAAGAAAGCTCTCTGGCTCTGTCTGCACGGAAGTTGAAAAATATCCCCACATCCTCTTTTCTTATTGTTCCCAGGGGCTGATTTTTATCGTCATGCACCACAATAGGAACCACAAATTCATCGGTAATTTTATTATTATAAGATTCCTTTATAGCAGATATAATATCCTTTGTTTGTTTCCCCTCCCCGTATACCATGGCACAATAAGCCTTTTGTACCCTTTCCCATCTTTTGTCCCGGTCCATAGCATAATATCTCCCCGCCACGGTGGCTAATGTCCCGATCCCATATTCTTTGAATTTATTCAACAATTGCTGAATAAATCCCAATCCGCCGGTAGGTGAGGTATCCCTCCCGTCCAGAAAGGCATGCACAAAAACCTTCTCCAGTTTTTTCTCCTTAGCCATTTTTAAAAGTGCGTAGAGATGATTCAAAGAACTATGCACACATCCATCCGAGACCAGACCCATAAGATCGAGACTTGCGCCTCTTTTCTTAACCCGTTCCATTGCCTCCGTCAAAACCGAATTTTTGAAAAAGGTCTTATCTTGGATAGCCTTATCGATGCGGGTGATCTCCTGATAGACAATTCTTCCTGCACCAAAATTAAGATGTCCTACCTCGCTGTTTCCCATCTGACCTTCGGGCAAACCCACATCCAATCTGGAGCAACCTAAGGTGGTGTAAGGATAATTTGTGAAAAGCCTATCCAGATTTGGTTTTTTGGCACAAGCTATGGCATTCCCCTCTTTTCGAGGATTTATTCCATAGCCATCCATTATTAGAAGTAAAATCATAACAAAAGCTCATAAGAGTTTTAAACACATTTACGAAAAGGAGTTAAGTTTCGATGGAAAAACTGGGTCGAAAAATCTTTGAATCTTTCTGATTGACGCAGACCCTAAGAAAAGGATTTAAGGCACAAGCCTTTTATCTTCTTATCCACCTCTTGACTAATAATCGTGTAAAATCCTTACGGATTAACTCCTTTTATCTGGACTTAAGACGTAAGCCTTTTATCTTTTCCCCAACTTTCGTCATCTCTTATTGGTAATCCCACCGAAGGTGGAATCACTATAACGCATCACAGACAAAGGCATCCGTGACGAACCATTAAAGATAGATTCGACAGGCTTAATATGAAGAGGGGGTGAACTTCTGAAAAAGTTCACCCCCAAACCTTCTTGGTCAACCTGGTCAAAAAAGTTCAATTGAAAATCCCCCGCCTATGGCGGGGTGAGAAGATGATTCGTCACCTTTTGGCTTTCTTGGGTTTCATCAACTCACCACAGCACATCAAACGAGAGGCACCAATTCCTTCCCTGGATACGGTGACCTCCATGCCACAAGGGACACAAACATAGGTTTTCTTCGGTTTTCTTGCGGCAGTTTTCTTGGCAGGTTTCTTCGCCGCTTTCTTCTTTACCGGCATAATTCACCTCCTGAAAGTTTAAGGTTTATTCTCACAAGTGTTTCACCTCGGGCTTGAAAATCAGCTTCGTAATTACAGCCGTTATTCACAAAACGTTCAAACATAAATCAAATTAGACATCCACCATTATTTTGTCAAGAAAAAAAATCATGTGTATCTTTCCCATGGCCAATTGTATGAACACCAAAAACAAATCCTGATCTCTTCCTGTATCGGGACTTTGTTCTAGAAGGGAAACAACCAAAAGGTATGCCAGATCATCCTTTTCTCACCCAAAAACAACGTCGATATAAAAGTGCCAATTTTTCTTGACATTACTTGTTTCCATTTTTTACTTGTGTTTTTCTTAAGAAAGAGTAAATTTAGCCAAAGGGAAGGAGTTAAAAGCAGGTCTGGGTGAGGCAAAAGATATGATTAAAAATTTTTTCGTTCTGCTCTGGGCATCTCTCTTAATATGGGGTTTACTATTTAATTTTTCGATAGCTGAAACAGAAGAGATTAAGAGACCTCAAAAAGGGTTCCCCCCAACGGTTCCTCCTAAGGGGGAAAGCTATGAAGCTTTTCAGCATTTCATAAATGGCGATTTGTATGAGCTCTCCGGAGATATACCAAAAGCCATAAGCGAATATCAGGAAGCGAGGGCTTTGGAGCCAGATGTCCCTGAGATCAGGTTTGCCCTTGCCCAAGTCTATTTTATGGTAAAAGAATTCGACTCTGCTAAAGTGGAGCTTTTCGAAATTGAACCCAAGAATAATGAAACCTATGGGTTCTTGGGAGATTGTTATAGATTTTTAGGCAAAGAGGATAGCGCGCTATGGGCTTATCAAGAAGCGGTAAAACTGGATTCTACCGATTTCAATTCCTTTTGGCAGTCAGCTGTGATCTGGCAAAAAAAGAATGAATTGCCCAAAGCCATAGCCGCCTGGCAAAAAGTGGCTTCTTTATCTTCATTTTCTGCTCCAATTCACCTGCAGTTGGCTGCCCTTCTGTTTCAGACAAAAAATTATGAAGAGGCTATTAAAGAATATGATAAAGTGTTGGACTTGAACCCAAATGAGGTAAAGGCGTTATCTGGTTTGGGAGCCTGTTATGAAGCCAAGGGAGAGCTGGAAAAAGCTATTGAACCTTACCAGAAGTTTTTAAGGCTTGACCCCGCCAATGAGAACCTTAGAAATCGACTGATATCTCTGTATCTAAAAGTTGGAAAAATACAGGAAGCTACCAAAGAGGCAGAGCTTTTATATGACCTAAAGCCTGATGATGCAGAATTGAAGAGAAGATTAGGGGCTCTTTATTTTTCACAAGGAGAATACGATAAGGCGGAAAGTCTGTTTACTTTGTACACCCAATTGAATCCCGACGATCCCTCGATTCATTTCTACTTGGGTAAAATAGCCATAGAAAAGAAAGACTTGGAAAAGGCAAAATTTGAGTTTGAAAAGACCATCTCTTTGCAGGATTCGGTTCCAGATGGCTGGGTGAACTTAGCCTTAGTCTATTTACTTCAGGATAGCACCCAAAAAGCGATCTCGGTCTATAAAGAGGCACAAGAAAAGCTTAAGGATACCACGACCATCCAATATCTTTTGGGTTCTGTCTACAATCAAGCTCGACAATTCGATTCTGCCATTGTCGTCCTCCAGAAAGCTTTAGACAAAAGACCAAATGACACCTATATTCTTTTTGCCTTAGGTTCTGCTTATGAGCGAAAAGGAGAGTTTGATCAAGCAGTTACCATGTTCGAACGCCTCCTTCAAATAGATTCCACCCATGCCCAAGCCTTGAACTATTTTGGTTATATGCTGGCGGACAAGGGCATCAGGTTAGAGGAATCTTTAAAGATGATAAAGAGAGCTCTGGAATCCGAACCAAACAACGGTGCTTATCTGGATAGTTATGGCTGGGTTTTGTATAGATTGGGGAAAGTGACCGAAGCTGAGGTTCAAATCAAAAAAGCTTTAGAGATCATGGGTGACGATCCGGTGATACGTGAGCATCTGGGAGATATTTATGACGCTTTAGGAGAAACAAAAAAAGCAAAAAAGGAATGGAAAGAGGCATTAAAACTTGAGCCGGACAATGCGAAGTTGAAAGAGAAATTGGAGAACGCAAAATAACACTTTTGATGCATCGGAATTAGGAAATGCCGATGTCAATCAGCTTCCGGAATTCCTATTCCCGAAGCATCAGAAAAAGGAGGTGTCGACTGAAGGAATTCGCTAATGTTTTTTGTTTAAAACCCACCAATTACTAATCTCCACAGAGCGAGAGGAGGTGAAAAAGCATGAAATCGACAATGTCTGCTTTGATGTTTTTTCTGGTTCTTCTGAGCTTCACTTTGATATTTGCCTCTGGGGAGGAGGTTCCTTGGTGGAGCATCAATGGTGGAGGGGTGATCAATTTGTCTTCCGCCAAGTTCGGTGGTTCCGCTTCCCAAACCGCAATAGGAAAAGCAACCGGAGCCTACACGGTCTACCTTGGCTTTTGGACTCCTTGGGTGGTGGAGATGGTTCCAGTAGAGTGGGAAGAGTCGGACTTAGCCCAGCTTCCTGACCATTTCGATTTGGGACAGAACTATCCCAATCCTTTCAATCCCACAACAGTGATAGAGTATGCTTTACCTCAGAGATCAAACGTGAAGATCACCATATACAATGTCTTAGGGCAGAAGGTGAGGATATTGAAAGACCAAGTGGAAGAGGCAGGGTATAAATCAGTGGTCTGGGATGGTAAAGATGACGTTGGAACCGAGATGGCTTCGGGGATTTACTTCTATCAAATCATGGCAAAGGATTTCCTGAAAACCAAAAAGATGACATTGATCAAATAACCTGTGTTCTAAAGTTTCCGAATATGGATTACTGTCAGTCAATCTTTGCCAAATTAAAGAAGAAAACACACTTCCCCAGATGTCTTGAGAGAAGAAGGAGGTAGTTAAGATGAGAAAAAGCTTGATACTATCGATTTCAGTGATGTTACTGTTCTCCAGCATTGATTTCGCAGATGCCATAATTTATGTTCCTCAAAAGATCAACGTTCAGGGAATGGCAACAGACAACTCCGGTGACCCATTAACCAGTCCAGACGATTTAACCTTCAAGCTTTATGATGTCGCAGTTGCAGGGGCACCTTTGTGGTTCACCACCATTAACGATTACCCGTTTGATCACGGGCTATTCAACGTCGAGCTTTCGATTCCGCCTTCAGAGTTCGGTGGATCTAACCGGTGGTTGGGAGTAACCATTGGAATCGGCTTGGAGCTTTCACCGAGAATCCAGCTAATCAGTGTCCCTTATGCCTACAAAGCAGAAGTTGCCCATTCCGTGGAGAGCGCTCCCACTGCAGGTGGGTGGGTGGATGAAGGAACAGAAGTGGTTCTGCAGACAAGCTCAAACCAGGTGGGCATCGGAACGAGCGATCCCGCAGTCAACCTGCATGTAGATGGAGGAACCGATGCGGAGGCAGGCACAGCAGGTAGCGGATATTTTTATGTAGGCTCATCCACAGGAACCCATCTTGCTTTCGATAACAACGAGATCATGGCCAAGGCCAGTGGTACGACCAGTGGCACGTTGTATTTTCAACACGATGGAGGGATATCCGATTTTGCTGACGTAGTGCGGGTCCGTGGCGATGGTTCGCCTACTTATCCAACAAGCGACGAAGGGATGGAGCTCGTTTATGATCCCGGCCTCAATCGAGGAGCTATCCAGGTATACAATCGTAACACTAGTAGCTGGGGAGAGCTGACTTTTGGTTCCGCAAAAGTGGGGATCGGTGTTTCTGATCCAGAAGCACCATTGCATGTTAGCACAACAGCAACAGGGGCGGCGGCGCTCAAGGTGACAAACATCAGTGGATATATTGGAGCGGCGGTGGTCACGATTGAGCAAACCGAGTATCTGCTATACGGTGGCCTTATGCTCTTTATTCGGATTCCCTCTGGTGCCGATAATAGATCGGAATTCATAGCTTGTCAGGACGGATCAGATTACGAATTTAGAGTGAAAGCTGACGGGGATGTCCTTGCTGACGGTTCTTTCACCGGACCTGCAGACTTCTCGGAAATGATTGCGGTCAGCTCAGGCGCCTTTACCGCTGAACCTGGGGATGTGATGGTCATTGATCCTAAGAATACGCGTTCGGTGGTGAAATCCACAGAATCCCGATCCACCCTGGTCGCGGGTATATATAGCACCAAACCTGGATTCCTCGGCTCCGAGAGAGACTGGGACAAACCGACAGCCAATCCCGATGATGAAAGCGACGCTTACACTCGCGAGGACATGGCAAGAGAGTTCAACGAGATACCTTTAGCTGTTATGGGTATCGTGCCCTGTAAGGTTTCAGCGGAGAATGGTGCCATCAGTCCCGGAGATTTACTCGTGACCTCCAGCACGGCAGGTCATGCCATGCGAGATGAAAATCCAAAAGTCGGAACAGTTCTGGGAAAGGCGCTCGAGCCGTTAACCTCGGGCACAGGAGTGATTAAGGTTTTGGTATCGCTACATTAAAACGTGGTTCGGGTGGGGGGAGTCTTTAGGTATGTCGAAAAAGTGGTTTCGAAGAGAACGGGGTTTGTAGGGCCAGGGTTTGCCCCTGTTCTAACTTCAACTCGGACAGCCACACGGTTCGACAAGCTCATCGTCCTGAGCAAAGTCGAAGGAAGGGATGTTCCTACGAAAATCATTTCTTTTTATTCACATGCCAACAGGTATTTTTCAACCGCCCCTTTACCCCCGACCCTATTGTGTAAGAACAAGTGAACAGAATCAACCTTCCTAAATGAACTTCGATAAATTAATAGCATTAAGCTTAATATTTCTAATTCTTTTCTCATTTCACTGTGCTAAAGAGGGGATGCCGCCGGGAGGCCCTGTCGATACTACTCCGCCTAAGGTGATTTCGGTCTTACCTAAACCCGACTCCACCAAAGTCGATCTGAATTCAAAAATCGAGATCACTTTCAGCGAAAGAATGTCGGATAAGCAAACCGAAGAATCGATCTTCATCTCCCCCTTTCCTAAAAAGCCTTTTGATTTCAAATGGCGGGGGAAAACGCTTATTCTTTCTCCTTCAGAGCCACTTTTGAAAGAAAAAACCTATGTGATTACCATTGGCACCGGTGCTCAGGATTTGAGAAGAAACCATCTATCTGAATCTTATACCTTTGCCTTCTCCACAGGTCTTGCTTTGGATTATGGCTCCATTTCGGGAACGGTTTGGATGAAACAAACAAGTGGATTTCGCACGGAATCAGGAGTAAGCATATGGGCTTATTTCTCTTGTAGTGAGCATAGCGAATCTATTTCTGATACTATTCAAATAGATCCAGAGAAAGATAAACCCGATTATGTGACTCAGAGTGATACAGATGGGAATTATAGCTTGAAAAATCTTAGCTCTGGTAGTCCAGATGCTCCGCAAAGATATAGACTCTTCGCGGCAGACGATTTGAATAGAGACCAAGTTTGGGATCCTGATAAGGAAGCTATCGGCGTCAGTACTCAGGATGTGGAATTGACTTCAGCCAATATTCCTAAGGACCATGTTGATTTTATTATGGAGCTAAGAGACACTACCAAACCAAGCCTTCTTGATTGTCAGACTTTAAATAAAAATCAGGGGAGACTGGATTTTGATGAAAACTTAAAGATAGAGACTGTTTTGAATCCAGACAACTTCAAAATCAAATCTATTTCCACATCTGAATCTCTGAAAGTAAACCAAGTTTATTTCGAGGAAAACAATACTAAGAGCATTTTCCTTATAACTTTCGAGATGAGCCCTCGAGAAAAATATGAGTTAAAGGTCTTGAATTTAAAGGATGAATCGGGCAATTTTTTGGACACCAGCGCCAATACCTGTCTTTTTGTGGGTTCAGCCAGATCCGACACTTCCGGACCAAAAGTTATTTCCACTTCACCTAAAAATGGCGAGACCGACGTGCCCCAGGATAGAGAGATTATCCTAATTTTTGACGAACCACCGAATCATCACTCTGTGGAGTCTTTCTTTTCTCTTTCAGATTCAAATGGTGTCTTGATATTAGGAAAAAACCGATGGGAGAATCCAAATGCTTTCATCTTCTCTCCGGACTCTCTTCTTTGGGGCCGGATGAAATATCAGATCAAGCTTGAGAGCCAAAAGATCCTTGACCTCTTTGGAAACCCAATGACCGATTCGGTTTTCTCTTTGACTTTTATTACTTTAAATCCTGATACTTTAGGCTCCCTTTCAGGGAAGGTTGACGTTTTGGGAAAAAACATATCTGGAGAGATAATGGTAACCCTATCTCTTTTGGATAAGACAGGAAAAACATACAAAAAAAGCTTACCTCAGCTCCCGCTTTCTTCGGGATCTCCGACTGGCTCTTTTTCATTTGAAAATATACTTCCCGGCACATATATGGTCGGTGCCTATGTCGATTTGAACAGAGATGGAGATTTGACCATTGGCAATCCCAACCCTTTTATTCTGTGTGAACCCTTCACTTTCTTCCCCGACACGGTTCATGTGCGTTCTCGCTGGGAAACCGAAGGGGTGGAGTTGGAATTTAGATGAAAGTTTCCATAAGTTAATTAATCTCCACCGTCTCTCTCGCCTAATCTTTGGGAGAAAAAGATGAAATGTAAAATCATTTTCTTGCTTGACAAAATTACTAAATATGTTAATTTATAAGTGGTCTTAGGATAATTGAATATGATCGATCCTAAGTTAAGCCGATTAGGTAGACAGTTGCAACTTTTGGGAAAAAGTGTGCATAAGAGAGAAAAGGTGTTTTGCCAGATCGAATGATCATTTTTTGAACAATACAGCTTGGTCATGCCAGAAAAGCCTTATAGACCCAAACATAACTTAAAGTTGTAGAAGGACATCTGATGTAACCAAAAAATTGTTATGGTAATATGGGGTGGTGGCATATTTTTTGCGAATAAGCAGAAACGAAACAAAATAAAAAATCAGGCTTGGAAGAAAACGTGATTTATGTCCTTAGCAGGAGGTGAAAAAGAAAATTATTGACACGGAAAAGTAGATCGTTTATTTTGATTGGGATTGATCAATTTTTGACCAGACAAAGGATCTTTAGGCTTTTATTGAAAAAAAACTAAAAACCACAAGAAAGGAGCTGTAAGATGAAAAGGAATTTTTTACCAATGGCGGTGACGGTTATATCGCTTTTGGTCTTCTTTAATTTTTCCTGGGCTCAATGTCCCGAGGAGCCGATCGACTTAGGCACATGTGACACTCTTTATGTGGAGACGTTCGATTGCGACCATGTCTACGACGCTACGGGGAGTTATGATTCAGTGCGGGTCGCCATTTATGTGACCCACGATTCGAATACTTTCTGGTGGGATGGGGCGGGTAAATGGGTGCAAGACTCTATCACTGGTTTCCAGCTTCCACTCAAGTGGAGCAAATTAGGTTGTGCAGATTCGGTGGTTTTCCCTACTACTGGCTCTCCACTCTGGAATAACAAAAATACTACACGAGGTTCGGCATCATTTAAGCGTAGCATCTTCAGAGATATTGTGGATACTCATACTGGGGACACCGTTTACAACCGGTATACATACATGATGTCTGATCTGGGTTATGAGGATTCATGGAGCGTCAACGTGACTTTTAAGAAACCTGACAGTGCCATGATCTCCATGATAGCTCCGGCATTTGGAAAATGGTGGGAGGGGAAAAAAGTTCTTCTCGCTACCTTAACCTTCTTGGTTTACCAGAGCGGAAGTTGCGATAGCACCGGTATATGTCTTGACAGCACTTTCTGGCCCCCCGGCACCAACCTTGCATTCATCCGATATGATGCGGTGAATTACGTTCCCAGACATTTTCTCCCCGTCTGTAACTGGGTTGGTCCCCCTCGGATTGAGGTTACCTCACCGGACGGCGCAGAAATTTGGGTGGTAGGTGATACTCATAATATCACCTGGCTCTCACCCAATTTCATCGGAGACTCAGTCAAGCTGGAATTTTCTACAAATGCAGGTTCAAGCTGGATGCCCATCATAAACAAGACCCCAAATGATGGCGTGCACCCATGGATCATACCCAATAATCCTTCCACCTTGTGTAGAGTTAGGGTATCGGATGCGGTGGATGGAGTTCCAGCTGACACCAGCGATAATAACTTCACCATTAGCAACCCTGCCATCACAGTGACATATCCGGACGGAGGGGAATCCTTTATGATAGGGAGTCCGATGAACATCACTTGGACCTGGGTTGGTTCATTTACAAATGTAAAGATTGAGTTATCCCGTGATGGCGGCTCCAATTGGGAAACTTTGATAGCGAGCACCCCTAACGATGGTAGTTGGAATTGGACTTCCGTCACCGGTCCAGCCTCTACCACTTGTAGAGTGAGAATAAGCGATGAGGCGGATGGAGTTCCAGCGGATACAAGCAATACCAACTTCACCATAGCCTCTGAGCCGGATTTTAGCATTGATGCCACGCCGGATACCCAATATGTTCAACAGGGCGAGTCCACCAGCTATAATGTAACTTTGACTTCTCTTAATGAATTTGCCTCATCTTGCACCTTGACCGTTACCGGTTTGCCTTCACTTGCCACCGGAGAATTCAATCCACGCACGGTTGTCCCTACTGGCACATCGGTTTTGAAAATCCACACTAATATAGCGACTCCGGTGGGCACCTGCACCCTCACCGTTACCGGGACAGAGATTGTCAAGGGAAAGAATGGATTACAACATAGCACCCAAGTGGTTTTAATCGTAACATTGCCTCCGCCTGATTTCACTCTCGATGCTATCCCAGAGACGTTGAAGGTAACAAAAGGAGATTCTGGTGCCTATACCGTGGATTTGGATACCATCTATGGTGTTAATCCGCCTTGCACCTTAAGTGTAACAGGATTACCTGCCGGTGCCAAAGGAGTATTCGTTCCCAAGATCATTACTCCACCGGGAAGTTCAATTTTAGCTATTAACACTTATGCAGATTCCATCGCGGTTGGTCCATATGGACTGGTTATCACCGGTAAAAGAGGAAGCTTGATACATTCCGATTCGGTACTTTTCATAGTAGAACCGTGCACTTCTCTGGTCCACTTCGCCCCTACAGAAACGGAATCAAGCTATACTATCAATGTCGATTCAGCCTTTCTGTATCAGCTGGGTTTGGAAGATTGCGATGAGGTTGGAGTATTCGATGACACTGGTGGAGGGCTGTTATGTGTAGGTGCCTCTATATACAATTCAAGCAAGTCTCCTTTGGTTTTGTCAGCTTGGAAAGATGACCCTGGTACTCCACAAAAAGATGGCTATACCGAAGGTGACTCCATGCATTTCAAGATCTGGAGCAAAGAACAAAACAAAGAAGAAATTGCTGAACCTCATTATTCACAGGGAGATGGAAACTTTGGTGCTCCAGGGGGGACCTCCACCCTCTGGTTAGAAGCACCTCCCTCAGACTTCACTATTGCTGTTATTCCGGAGACGTTGACCATTCTGGCGGGGCGTGACAGCAGTTACCATGTGACCTTGACCTCCATCAACGGATTTGCCTCAAACTGCACCTTGACCGTCTCAGGTTTACCCGCATGGTATGGAGCTACATTCAATCCTGACACTGTCCGCCCAACAGGTACTTCCGAACTGACCATATCCGTGCCCGACACCGCTTGGACAGGCACTTTCTTCTTGACCATCAAGGCTACGGAGCTGGGAAAGGCTAAGAGCTTAGAGCATAGCAAAATAGTTAAATTAACCGTTGCCTGGCCCCCCACTGGAATGAAAATCGTTGATGTCATTCCAGACACGGAATGGGTCACTGCCGGACAATCAACCTTCTATGACGTGATAGTGCGGTATTTTGGTGCGTTTTCTTTACCTTGCACCTTGTCTGTTTCAGGTTTGCCGGCGGGGGCAAGTGGAAGTTTTAATCCCAACCCGGCAGGACCACCACCACCTACTGATGATACGTCCCGTTTGACCATCATTGCTACTTGCGATACGGGAACGTATGAGCTCACTATCCGGGGAAGATGTACCTCCTTGCTTGATCGGTTAGTTGACAGCGCCAAGGTTATGTTGTTCGTCCTGCCAGTTACCGGGGTGGACGATGGAGGTGACCAGCCCAATGCTCCGGATAAATTCGCTCTGTTCCAAAATCAGCCTAATCCCTTCAACCCAGAGACTGAGATTAGTTATTATCTGCCCGAAGGTTGTGAGGTCCAGCTGACCATTTATAATATCTTAGGGCGAAGAGTCCGGACTCTATTTGATGGTTATCAGAATGTGGGAAGGAACACCATGATTTGGGATGGAAAAGATGATCAGGGGAATCAAGTAAGCAGTGGGATATACTTCTATCGTCTGCAAGCAGGTGAGTTCAACCAAACCCGAAAGATGAATTTGCTCAAATGATCCCTTCATTCAATTAAGTGAAAAGCCCCGCCTTTCATGGTGAGCGAAGTCGAACCACTGGCGGGGCTTTTTATTTGTATACTGGCGTGTCTACAAAATAAGGTTTTTATGTCTATGGTTTTTCGGTTTTAGGTTTCGGTTACGTTTCGTAAGTCGTCTGTCGGTTTCGTCTATCGTTGTCTTTTGGACCATGCGTATGCAATCATACGAATAAACGAGTGACGGTGACTCTTTATACGATACCTAACCGACTTGTAGTGTCCGCCAGAGGCGGATCTGCCTATGGCAGAAGCGGAGCGAATCTGAACCGTAACCCTTTAAAACGAAACCGGAAAGATGCAACCGGTATTTAATTGACAAAGCAGTATAATAAACGATTGAACAGAATCAAACTCGCCTTTCCTTTATTCGTCATTAATCATCCGTCATCTCTTTAGCATGGTGGAGGTCCACCGATAAAAAGATAATTGATTAGATAGGCCACATCCGCACTATTGATGCTACCATCACAATTGGCATCGCCCGCCTCAAAAGGTCCAGGAGCGGGCCCACCTATGAACAGATAGTTTATCAGATATGAGACATCAGCTGAATTTATCACCCCATCACCGTTGGCATCCCCTCGTAAAAAGGAGGGTTTTTGTATCCCGAACCAATCCATTATCCTTCGCATCACCGTCTTGGCATTATTGGGATCTGCTCCACTTTGGGGAACGGCTTCAAAGGAGAAGGCAAAGAAGACTACTTGATAACCCGCCGTCCCGTTGCTGGGATAACGCAAAGCAGAATAGTCCGTAGGATTCTTAAGATCGGTCTGGTCCAGATTATCCTGCTGGAAGTTTGGCAACGCTAATCTTCTTTCTCGGGACGAAGCTAAATTCTTCCCCGTGCGATAAAATATACCCGTGGCGTCAGAACCAGGAACAATATAGTCGGAAAGATTGCTAAAAGGATAGCTCAAAGAAAAAGCTATCCCATCGGAGATGGTGTCATCTGTAACTCCAGCTATTGCATTCACCACTTGGTCATCCGTATGTCCAGCTACATGCAAGTAATTGATGATGAAATCGTTTGGGTCATTGTCAAACAGAAGATCTTGGCTGGACAAAAAGAGCTTGCCTCCATTATCCAGATAGTTTTTCAAATTAGCTTGATCCTGGGGGGTCAAGGTGGAAGGATTGCCTATGACACCGAAATCCTCTCCCGTAGTCCACACCACTGCCTTATGTAAGCTAAGAGCCGAGTCCGAGGGAGAACCCAAGGATTTATAGTTCCATACATCGTACAAAATCCCCACAGAATTCAAAGCCGAGACAAAGAAGGTATCATAGCTTGCCCCGGCATCGTCGTCTACCAGAAGGACCGCCCTCCGGCCGACCATGATCTGGAAAGTGTCTGAAGCAGAGTAGGGTCCCAACCCGGTTACCTCCAAGGCAAATTTAATATTATGACCATTCGGGCAATTGCTGTGAATGTTAAATTGATAAGGAACCAAAGAGCTCCCCGTGTTGTTCGGAGGAATGTCCGGATAGCCAGAGCTTGAGGCTGTCACCGTCACATAGGGATCATTGCAGGACAGATCCCCAGAGATCTGGATCGCCTTTTGACTTCCTTCGTTCTTCAACACCACCGTCAGGTCGCAGGTCTCACCAGGATCAGGTTCGCCATTCCCATCACCTACAATCTCGTTGATAGAATCCGAATCGTAGACCAAAACCGGGGCATGAGCCAAAATATTCAACTCCGGATAAGTCCACTTACCATTGTTTGCGCTTATATCTAACTGAAAAGTGATGAGTGTGCTATCCCTTATTTGAGGAGATACTATAAAAACAAAACCATCTGCACATCTGGCAGTATCATGAGCTGGTATGTTTCCAAAACTCCTTTGGCTATCGACTACGCTCACCTGAGGATGAGCTGTCCTTAAAATGGCAGTGACGTTATAAGCGGTGGAGTCTCCAATGTTTTCCAGCACCAGGGGAAGTTCTATGGTCTCTCCAAAATCGACATCTCCATCATTGTTACCCCTGCTTTGACCTATGCTATCGTCATCCAAATAATGGCGGAAAAGCGTTACAAATGGACCAGTCACTGGCTTGGGGTGAGTGATCGCATCGATGTCGCATCCCGGATACAACTCGGTTGCACTACCATCGTTATCGTCCACTATCTTCAAATATCTTATACTGTCCGTAAGCTGAGAGGAAAAATCGAAAGAGGTGGTACCAAATCCTGTCCCGATATAATGCCAGGTCCCTCCGTAGGGAACTTCACACCAATAAACCATATACCCATCCGAAGTGGGACCCACCTCAAAAATAGTAAAATCATTTCCATCTTTATCGTAGATTTTGGTTTTCTCTCCCATATCCACCACCACATTCCCCCCTTTACCCAACGAGGCGAAGATATTGTCTGGAAGCCCCAAAGCGGCTGAAGCATTAGTGGGGTTGTTTTGATATTGATTGGGATAAGAGTAGGGGTCATAGAAATAACAGGAGACCACATGTACCGCAAAAAGCGCTGAATCAGGCTTCATAGCTACGTTTAGGACGGTCGGAGAGCTTCCACTCATCGTTACCCCGGAGATGGTAGAATCTCGATAGCCGTTAGCAGAAAATTTAAGAGTATAAGTGCCGGGCAATAAATTCTTCTGATAATCCCCCACGGTCGGCTCCGTGAAAACTGGCTGTCCTAATTGAGTGCACCTAACCACAGCTTCCAAAGGCTGTCCCGTGGTTGCATCGGTGATTCTTCCTCTCACTCCGTCATCTGTTCTCTCCATCATCGCCAGCATGGCGGGTCTGTTCAAAGTCCAACAATTGGTAATATTGGAATTTTCGGTCTCAATGGTAGCATCAATATCTCCCCTGGAACCGTAACTCCAGTCATTACAATCTCCGTAGGTTTGATACCATTCATATCCTTCGATAGCCGTATAACCGGTATAAGAGGCGTACTCAGTAGAGATGCTTACTATAAAGGCGCTATCCGCCACCGGGAAGTCTTTGTAGTTCCATACGTAATTCACATATGCCGCAGTGGTATGAAAAGATAAGGAGATGGAAAAATTGTGCTCCAAGCCATGTAGTCTGATAGCTTTTGTTTCTGGCTGAGAGAAAATCCCCGGAGTCACACTATTCCATATGTAGCCATAATCCCTGTTTAGATCTACTCCATTGGCGTTACCTCTTGTCCCTGCAGTTCGCCCATCCGGATTCATCATAGGTATGATCCAAGTTTCCAGATCATTCACCAGATGGGTCACCTGGGGGTTTGAGCCATAGTTGTCAGTAAGATATTGAAGCATATTAAGTCCCATCTCCACGCCCATATATTCATTTCCATGATGATTTCCGATAATACGAAACTCCGGCTCATCCTCCTCTTGGGTAGGATTATCGCTAACCTTAGCTCCCAAAATCATCCGTCCTTGAACCGAATAACCCAGAGTATCAAGAATTACTATATTAGGATGATCTAAGGCCGCCTGTTGCATCTCCGTTACCAGTTGAGCATAGGTGTGAAATTGTAGATTCCAGTCCGGACCAAAAAGTGCAATATTTCGTTCTTCCGGGGTCCAATATTGAACCTCCAAATTAAAGCCTTTGCTTCTTAATTCTTCCAATCTTTTGGAATCGACCACCACATCTACCCAGTTGGGTCCGGCCGCATTCACGTCCAAGCCTCTCTCCCCCAAAAGCCTTCCTTTTTCCTCCAGGGAGCTGACCCATACCCGGGCATAAATCTCCTCAAAGTTACGGGCGGCAAAACATGTTTGAGACAGAAGCAGAGAAGATAACATGAAAACAAAAAATAAAATGAGCTTTAACCTCATACGACTCTCCTTATGGTATTATAGGGTGACTACTAAATGGTATCATCGGTATCGAGAACTTCAGCCTTAATTTTCAAGTCTTTCAGCCCATCAAAACATTTTCTAAAGGTAAGATACTCAAAAACCTCCAATTGTCAATCCTTTTTTAGCCCATCTTTTACACTTTTCCTGTAAATACGGCGAATCTAAGGCTTTGGATTCCAACTTTTTTTGTATTGACTTGCTTCTCAATTCTATTAAATTAGGAAAAAATTGAGGTTGGATTCCTAACCCTCCCACCTTTGGCGGGATGATAAGGAAGTCGAACCATTTTTAGGAGAATTCGGTTATGTCTCAATGGATTTTGATTCTGTCAGCCATAATTTTGAACGTATGCGGGCATCTTTTCTTGAAGGCGGGAATGAATAAAATCGGAACAATTTCCTTGGACCAACTGTTCTTTAGTTACAGCAAGATTTTTTCCACCCCCTTTGTTCTTTTAGGGCTTTTCTCCTATGTCTCCAGCGTGGCTATGTATATGGTGGTTCTATCCCGGGTGGACATCTCTTATGCCTATCCTTTGATGATGGGCTTGGGATATATCTTGATCGTTTTGTTTTCCTGGCAAATCTTTGGAGAGTCATTTTCTTCCTTCAAGTGGCTAGGAATAGCTTTGATTTTGGTGGGCGTGTTCCTGTTAGGAAAGTAGAATTCAGTTAAAAAGTTAAAAAATTTCTTGCTTCGTTTCGTTATTTATATTAACTTTTAACGATCTTTGAAGAAAAGAGACAAAAAATGAGATGTGCGTCGATTAAAAAGCGGCGGACTGCGGACCGTCGACAGCGGACATAAATAGAAAGGAGAAAAGATGCCCAGAAAATTTACCAGCTTTGCGGACAAGGTCAGGAAGGAAAAGCATGTGGTTTATTGCCCCAAATGTGGGGGTGCTATTCAGCCCATACTTTATGTGACTTCAATAAGAACGGAATCCGGCTCTCATAGATTCAGAGAGAGAAACGTGGGAGTCTGCAAATGCAACCAAGCTGAGATTTACAAGTAACATACTTGGAGTAGCGAGACTTGTCTCGTGCCCCCTTGTTTGTCACGGACGCCTCGTCCGTGACGAAGATGTTGAGACTTAAGTCAGCACAAGAGGAGTTTTCAAAACGCTAAATGTCGATTCCATGTAATTTCGCTTGAAAAGCCGCAGTAGGGACCGACAACAGATCAGGTAGATAAACAAAGGCAAGAGCCTCCAAACTCCTGCCTTTTACGTCTCTCCTTATGCGTATGCATCTTTGATCTTTCCCCTCTCTCCCGCCTTCGGCGGGAGGGAGAGGGGGATGTGGGGTGAGGTCAAGACTTTGTGAAAAAAGTCACAAATTTGCTTGCTTTTGAAACATGAATTTCGTAAATTAATGAGAAATTTATTGCTCGATGATTCTTCGAGCCTTAAATTCATCTTCAGGTAGAAGATATCTTTAGGAGAAATTTAGATGTCCAAAATAGAGGTGGATGAAAAAAGATGCAAGGGCTGTGAACTGTGCATAGTGGCATGTCCACATCAAGTGATTGGTTTAGCAAAAAACTTCAGCCCCACCGGGTACCACCCCGCGTGCATGGTCAAGCCAGAAGATTGCACCGGATGCATGCTTTGCGCTTTCGTCTGCCCGGATGTGGCGATTGAAGTGTATAAATGAATAGTTTGGAGTTCGTAGTGGTAGAGCTTGCTCTACTATTCTAAACAGAGATTTACTGCAGAGCGAGCTCTGCCACTACAAATATAGACTAACGGAGATCATTATGGGTGAAAGAGAGTTAATGAAGGGGAATGAGGCTCTGGCTGAGGGAGCAGTCCGAGCTGGATGTCGCTTCTTCGCAGGTTATCCCATCACCCCGCAAAATGAGATTCCCGAATACATGTCCTGGAGATTGCCTGAGGTCGGAGGAACTTTTATCCAGGCAGAAAGCGAGGTGGCGGCTATAAATATGCTCTTCGGAGCCTCCGCCTGTGGGGCGAGAGTTATGACATCCTCCTCCGGTCCGGGGATAAGCTTAAAACAGGAGGGGATCTCCTATACCTCCAGCGCCGAGCTTCCTATTTTCTATGCCAACGTGATGAGAGGAGGACCCGGATTGGGCAACATCGCCCCTTCTCAAGGCGACTATTTTCAAGCTACCAGAGGCGGTGGGCATGGAGATTATAGAGTCTTTGTGATGGCTCCCAACTCCGTCTCGGAGATGGGAAATTTCCCCAAAATCTGCTATGATGTCGCTGATAAATACCGCCTCGTTACCATGGTCTTAGCGGATGGGCTGTTAGGACAGATGATGGAACCCATCGAGTTTAACTTTAACCCGGTCGATCCAACCAGTCTCCCCCCAAAGGAATGGGCTTTGGGAATGGCGAATGGAAGACCCAGAAGAGTGGTAAGATCATACGACCTAAGACCCGGTTATATGGAAAAACATGTTTGGAAGCTTATGGAAAAATACAAACAGGTCGAGGAGAATGAGTTAAGATATGAAACCACCATGGTGGATGATGCAGAGATACTTATAGTCGCTTATGGAACCTGTTCACGAATCTCCAAAGCCGCATTATCATTAGGGAGAAAGGGAAATATTAAGATCGGACTTTTGAGACCCATCACCCTCTGGCCCTTTCCGATGAAGCCTTTAAATGATCTGGCATCCCGAATTAAAAAGATTCTGGTAGTGGAGATGAGCGCGGGTCAGATGATTGAGGATGTTAAATTAGCTATCGAGGGAAAAGCTCAGGTCTTCTTTCACGGTCGACCCGCAGGCGGAATACCAACCGGTGAAGAGGTCTTAGGAGTGGTGAAGAAAATTATGAATAGGAATTAGAGAATAAACGCTGATTAACCTTATTCTAACTGACTTTAGTCAGGTTTTGGAGGCTTACGCCACTAAAGTGGCTGGGAACTGCATAGGAGAAGAGGTCTTGGGAGTTGTGAAAAAGATTTTGGGAACTAATACTTAAGAAAGCAATTATTAAGATTTGTCGGGTATCTTTCGGATTCATCCAGATCCCACCTTTGGCGGGAGAACGGAAAGCCGACTTACAATCTTCCCTCTCCCCTCCGGGAAGAGGGTTAAGGTGAGGGGCATCAAGAAAGTAAAACGCAGATAAAATCTTAAACTTCTAAATTGAATCAACTATGGAAAAGAAAGTTTTTGAGAGGACCAAAGGCTTAACCGACATTCCGATGCGTTACTGTCCGGGTTGTGGACATGGAGTAGTGCATCGGATAATCGGTGAAGTCTTGGAAGAATTAAAAATCAGAGAAAGAACCATAGGCATTGCTCCGGTCGGCTGTTCGGTTTTTGCAGACGAATACTTCAACTGCGACATGATTCAACCTGCTCATGGACGAGGTCCCGCAGTAGCCACCGGGATGAAGAGAACTAGACCAGACTGCATAGTGTTCAGTTATCAGGGGGACGGGGATTTAGCTTCCATCGGCATGGCGGAAACCATCCATTCTGCGGCCAGATCGGAAAATGTCACCATCATCTTCATCAACAACGCTATCTATGGCATGACTGGTGGACAGATGGCACCAACCACTCTCCCCGGGATGAGATCCACCACCTCTCCTTTCGGAAGAGACCCAAAGGTGGCGGGAAATCCGATCAGGGTATGTGAACTTTTGGCTGCCTTAACTGGACCAGTTTATTTAGCCCGAACAGCGGTAAACACCCCCGCTAATGTGGTTAAGACAAAAAAGGCAATAAAAAAGGCTTTTCAGGTGCAGATAGATGGTTTGGGATTCTCTTTGGTCGAAATTCTTTCTCAGTGCCCCACAGATTGGGCTTTGACCCCGCTTCAGTCTATCAAAAAGATTCAGGATGAGATGATCCCTTATTATCCCTTAGGAGAATTCAAAACTCCTGAAGAGAAGAAGTAGCCAGAGTCAAGAATATACTTTGGAGTGTTCGGCTTTAGCCGAACCAATTCCTCGTCAGACGTGGAGCACTTATTGGAATCTTTTCTGCGGCGGACTGCTGACTGCGGTCGGCGGACGATAATAAAGACGGAGGCATGATGTATCAAGGCGTAATAATGTCAGGCTTTGGTGGGCAGGGGATAATTTCGGCAGGGATACTTTTGGCATATTCCGGAATGGTGGAGGGGAAGCATGTTACCTTTTTCCCCGCCTATGGGGCGGAGATGCGCGGCGGGACGGCTAACTGTTCGGTGGTAGTCTCCACAGAAGAGGTGGCATCACCAGTGGTCTCCAATCCAGATTCTTTGATTGTGATGAACGAGCCCTCTCTTACTAAATTCGAGCCAGCCTTGAAACCCAATGGTTTGCTTTTGATCAATAGCTCTCTTATCGCAAGCTCGCCCAAACGGAATGATGTTCATGCGGTGAATATTGATGCCAATAAGATCGCAGAGGAGATCGGAACGGTTAGATGCGCCAATATGGTGATGTTGGGGGCTTTAATAAATTATACCAATGCGGTATCTTTGGAAAGCATGATCAATACCCTCCCCAAGGTATTCACTCGTGCCAAGAAAGAAATATTGAACATGAATGTAGAGGCTTTAAAAAGAGGCGGTCAGCTGTAGATAGGCTTTAAGGTACTAATTCTCTTCTTCATTTTTCCCCACCAATTAAAGACATTCTTTAACCCACTTACCTAAACAGTCCTAAATTTTCTAATATAGATAATAGCAGACAAGGTGTTAGTGATCAACGAAAGATTCGCCTATTTATGGCGAGCCCTTCGACAATGCTTAAGGATAAACTTGTCAAACCACAAGCAGTTTTCAGGGGTCTCGAATATATTTCTTGACTAAGTGTAAACAAAGCGTATATATAAATACTGACAAAGGATAAGAAATGAGTGAGAATGTTTCAATCTCCCCGACACTTCAGTCTCTATTGTCAAAAGAAACCAAGGTGGTGGTCTTGACCGGAGCGGGGATTTCAGCGGAGAGTGGCGTTCCAACTTTTCGAGGAGAGGATGGTCTTTGGAAAAAGTTTCGTCCAGAGGAGCTTGCAACCTTTGATGCCTTCATGGCTAATCCCCAGCTGGTGTGGGAATGGTACGAGTATCGACGAAAGATAATTGAAGAGATAAAGCCCAATCCGGGACATTTGGCTTTGGCCGAATTTCAAAACTATTTTGAAAAATTCGATCTGATCACTCAAAATGTGGATGGGCTTCATCACCAGGCCGGCTCAAAAAATGTGATCGAGCTCCATGGAAACATAAAGAGAAACAAATGCATTAAATGTGGTGCCAAATATGAAAGCTTAGACAAAACTATTCCGGGGATTCCACCCCAATGTGCTTGTGGAGGGAATATTCGACCGGATGTGGTCTGGTTTGGAGAGATGCTACCTCAGGATGCAATAAATTATGCTTTTCAAGTTTCATCCGCTTGTGATCTTTTCTTTTCGGTTGGCACCTCCGCAGTCGTACATCCCGCCGCCGCCTTGCCTCTGATCGCCAAAAGAAATGGTGCTTATGTGGTGGAGGTAAATATAGAACCAACCGAAATATCCCATCTAATAGAAGAAAGCTTGATCGGAAAAGCTGGCGAGATAATGCCACTTTTGGTCAAATTTTTTAAGTGAAACCTTGAAAGATGGAGTTTTGGAATTGAAGATGTAATTGCGTAGCCAAGGCTTTATGCCTTAGGCTTTTAAAACGAAAAGAAATCTTACGAGCAAACACATCTACAAATATATAATTTTAATGAAAGTAAAGGATATAAACCAAAGAATTGAAAGGGCATATAAGTTACTACAGAATTGCAGGGTTTGTCCTCGAGGATGTGGAGTGGATCGGCTAAACGGGGAAAGGGGAATTTGCAAAGTGGAAAAAAACCCCGTCATTTCAAGTTACAATGTGCATTTGGGAGAAGAACCTCCCATATCTGGAACCAGGGGCTCAGGAACTATCTTTTTCACCAGTTGCAGTTTAAGGTGTATCTATTGCCAGAATTTTCCCATCAGCCAATTGGGTAATGGATTAGAGGTAACCACCCAAGATCTGGCGGAGATGATGATTTCTCTTCAGTCCCGAAGATGTCACAATATAAATTTTGTGACCCCCACCCATTTTGTTCCCCAAATCTTAGAAACTTTATCCTTTGCCTGGGAGATGGGTTTTGACCTCCCTTTAGTTTACAACACCTCAGGATACGATTCGATTGAAGCTCTGAAACTATTGGAGGGGATAATCGACATATATCTTCCGGATATGCGCTATTCGGATAATCAGGTGGCAAGAAGGCTATCTTCTGCCGAAGATTATGTGGAAGTCAATCGAAAAGCGGTTAAGGAGATGTATAGGCAGGTGGGGAATTTGGTCATGGATGAAGATGGTGTAGCCCAAAAGGGACTTCTAATTCGCCACCTGATCCTTCCTAATGACCTGGCAGGAAGCAAGAAAACTTTTAGATTCATAGCCAAGGAAATTTCTACGAAAATCCATGTGAGCTTGATGAGTCAATATTTTCCAAGCTTTAAAGCCAAAGAAGTCGTATCAATAAACAGAAAAATCACTTCAGAGGAATGCGAGTTGACGAAGGAGAGTTTTTTTGAGTCTGGCTTGTCTTTGGGTTGGATGCAAGAAAATTGAAGTTTGGGAGTGAAAGATTTTGAGAAGCAAATTCCAGTTCACTCTGATTTTACTTTTATTTTTCTTCAGTTGCACTTATTACAACACCTTCTACAACGCTAAGAAGAGCTTCAAAGAAGGGGAAAAGGCGCAAAAGAACCTGGCTCCAGGAGTGAGGAGCAGTGCAGGAAAGCAGAAATATGAGGAAGCTATAAAGAAAGCTTCCAAGGTCCTAACCTTTCATCCCAAAAGCAAGTGGGCGGATGACGCTCTATTTCTAATCGGGAGGGCTTACTACAATATGGGGGAATACACCAAAGCCGAGAGGAAATTTAACGAGCTTGTGACCAGTTTCCCTAAAAGCAAATTTGGGGAGGACTGCTATTATTACATTGGCTTATGCCAATATAATTCTGGAAACGAATTAGATGCAATAGAAGCTTTAAAGTCAATCGTTCAGTCAAGTAAAACCGAAAAAAAGAAAAGGGCTCAAGCGGCTTTTATGGTGGGGGAGATATATTTTGAGAGGGAAGAATATGATCAGGCCATCAACTATTACCAACAGCTGGTGGAGAATTACAAGGGGGATACCCTGTCTGCATTTGCCCAAGCTCGTATTGGAGAAAGCTTTTGGTTAAAAAAAGACTACGCCCAAGCTAAAGAATCCTTTGCTAAAGTCGAAAAATACGATCCTAAACCAAAAATGCTTTTTGAATCTAAGTTTAAAAGTGGGGAATGTTGTTATTTGACAGGAGACTTTGATGAGGGGATGAACATCTTCACTCAACTCTCTAAGGAAGGCAAAGATTCCTTACAGGTTCGTTCGGTCAAGCTGAAAATTGCAGAAGGGATCTTGCTTTCAGGCAAACTTCAAGAAGCTATCCAAGAATATGACCACATCATCAAGGACTACCCCAAAACAGAGCATTCTGCCACCGCACTTTATCAGTTAGGGATGATATATCAAGACAAATTTGGAGATTTGAAAAAAGCCAAAGAGATGTTTGATAGTTGTAAGACCGAAAATCCCCAAGCAAACATAGCCCGAGAGGCTTTAGCCAAAAGCGCCAACATTTCTAAGGTGGAGGAATATCAAAAAGAGTTATCTAAAGAAGAAACTGAGAAATCCGGCAAAACTTTATTCCTTTTGGCTGAATTATACTTGACCCAGATGCATCAGCCCGATTCCGCCTTAGCGGAATATCTGATTTTGGCGGATAAATATCCAGAATCAGAATACGCACCCAAATCCCTTTATGTGGCCGCCTGGATTTTGGAAAACATTAAAAAAGATACCACCGGGACGAAAGAGATCTACGAAAGGATTCTAAAAGACTATCCAGGCTCGGACTATTTTAAGCCCGCCATGGAATTTTTAAAAGTATCCCCCGACTCCCTGGGGGTGCCTAACCCGGAGAGAGAGTATCGAGAAATGGAAAAATTGTTGTTTGAAGATAAAAATCCCGATTCAGCGTTAGTTTTATGTAATCTGATCATCAAGCAATTTTCTACGAGTGAGTGGGCAAGCAGGGCTACTTATGCTCTTGCCTGGATCACCGAGCATTATACTCACCCAGGTGATAGCACCGTGGTTTTAGCTTATCAGAAGGTAATAGATCAATACCCAAACTCAGAATATGCGGAAGCGGCTCGAATGAAGTTAGGTCTTCCTCCCCAGAGGCAGACTCCTCCTCCCCCACCCCCACAGCAGACGCCTCCACAACAACCTGCGCCCGATACTTCTCAAGTCGATACTACCACAAGTTCTAAGCCTTCGATTCCCATGGCTCCGAAACCCCTTAAACTCGGGGTGTTTGTATACCCCGAATCTGAAAAGGACTCAGGCATTAAGGGAAAAGTGGGGCTTAAAATTCTGATCGATTTTCAAGGCAAGGTGATCGATGCGGTGATAGTAAGCAAGACCGGTAACTACTGGATAGATGAGAACGCAAAAAAAGCCGCTTTAGACACTAATTTCGATCCCCAAAAAATCGACCCAACCCTTTTGGGCGGATGGTTTTTGTATGATGTGGAGGTAAATCCACCCCAAACCGATCAAGATGGCCATCTCGATCAGACTCATTGACGGAGACCCGTCTGGGATGAACGCATGATCTCTCAATTTACCAGCTTAATCATTTCAAAAGAAAAACTTGGAGAAGGGATATTCAAGCTCAACCTTTCATCTCCTCTTATCCCCAAAGGGGCGAAACCGGGAAATTTCGTTCACATAAAAGTTAATCCCCACCCCCATCCTCTTCTAAGAAGAGCCTTCAGCATCCATAACGTGGACAAACAAAAAAGAAGCTTCGAGGTTTTATTTAAAGTGGTGGGGAAGGGAACAGAAATTTTGGCGAAGAAATCCGCGGGGGAGGTGTTAGATATACTTGGTCCTGTCGGAAATAATTTTTCACACCCCCAGACAGGAAAAACTGTCATGTTGGTGGCTGGCGGGATGGGAATCGCCCCACTTTGGTTTCTTTTCACTAATTTAGTTAAGAAAATTGACAAGGAGAAACTGATATTTTTTTTAGGTGCTAAGACCCAAGATGAGCTTTTGTATGGTAAAAAGCTAAAACAGTGGGGAGCTAACTTGGTGGTAACAACTGATGATGGAAGCTTTGGGACCAAAGGTTTGATTACTGATGTCTTTTTAAGAGAAATAAAAAAAAGAAAGCACACATCAGGCAAACTTATGGTTTATTCCTGCGGTCCTCCGGATATGTTAAAAAAGATGTCGGAAATCTCCAAAAGATACGACTTTTCTTGTCAAATCTCTTTGGAGGGAGGCATGGCTTGCGGGGTGGGAGCCTGCTGGGGATGTGCGGTGAAACTTGAGAATGGAGGTTACAAAAGAGTCTGCATCGATGGACCTGTATTCGATGCCAAAGAAGTGATTTTAGAATAAAGGCAGTTTGGAGTAGCAAGATCGTCAAGATGCTTCACACTTGTCTTGCGTTTTTAGTATTTTACAGAATTCTGTTTAAAAATGAAGCCTGATACTATGGTGAGCTTGTCGAACCATCTTTTGGTCAAAATCGCAGGAGTGAAGTTTTCAAACCCGGTTCTGGTCGCTTCCGGAACTTTTGGATATGGGGAGGAATATAGCTCCCTGATTGATTTGAATAAATTAGGAGGCATCATCACCAAGTCCATAACCTTGGATCCAAGAGAAGGGCATCCGCCTCCGCGAACCTTCGAGACCTCATGCGGAATGTTAAATGCCATCGGTTTAGCGAATGTGGGGGTGGAGAAATTCATAAAAGAGAAGCTCCTTTTCCTAAGATTCCTTAAAACCAGAATAATCGTGAATGTGGCAGGAAGCACGGTGAATGAATATGTAGAGGTGGTAAAGAGACTGAACCGCGCGAGAGGAATCGACATGCTGGAGATCAATATCTCCTGTCCCAATGTGAAGGAGGGGGGAATAGCATTCGGATCAAAGGTGGAATCTGCTTATGATTGTATAAAAGCAGTCAGGGAAAATACATCCTATCCCATCATAGCCAAGCTTTCACCGAATGTAACGGATATTGTGGAAATTGCAAATGCCGTAGAAGAAGCGGGTGCAGATGCCATCTCTTTGATCAATACTTTAGTGGGTATGGCTATTGACATAGAAAAAATGCGTTCGGTGTTGGCTAACATCACCGGTGGTCTTTCCGGTCCTGCCATCAAGCCGGTGGCTTTGGCTATGGTATGGAAGGTGGTAAAAGCGGTGAAAGTTCCAGTGATCGGGTTAGGAGGCATCATGAACACCGAGGATGCTTTAGAGTTCATCTTAGCTGGAGCTTCCATGATTCAGGTGGGAACCGCCAATTTCGTTGATCCCCAAACTTCAATGGAAATAGTCCGCGGTCTTTCCGCATATTGTAAGAAGAAAAAAATCAAAAAAATCACCGACCTGGTGGGCAAATTAAAAACCGATTAAACAATCCTTCCGCATAAAATGAAGTCCCTCCTTAGTAAATTCATATCTGGAGTGTCAAGCTTTAGCTTGACCAGGAGTTTATGAATGACAAAGACTTTTTCGGTTTACCTAAAGGTGAACACTCCAGTTTGCCGATCAAAGTTAGATCCTCTCGCTCGTCACCGACGCCCTTCAGGGTGAATCCTTTCTGATGAACCCTCGTCCGTTCACGGTGAATCTGTTCAGGATGAATCCGTGACGCTTTATGGGAACGGACAAGATGTCCGTTCCCAACGAGACGAAAAACTAACAATCTGGTGGTGGTCCACCTATGAATAGGTAGTTGATTAGAAAGGCCACATCGGCACTATTGATTGTACCATCACAGTTAACATCTCCAACGTCCAAAGGTTGCGGCGCAGGTCCATATACGAATAGATAATTTACCAAATAGGCCACGTCGGCTGAGTTGATCACCCCATCTTTATTGGCATCCCCCAAAAGATAAGGTTGAGAAAAGTCGACCAAACCCAACGCAGGATTGTCTGGCCTGTGATAAACCTCCTGCTCGATTTGAGAGAGCGACGGCTTTCCCCAATAGTTGTATGTGGCATTAATATCATCGTTGCAATAATCTAAGTGAAGCGCAGAGCTGTCATTATCGCAGATCAGATTATACGAGCTGGAGTTCCCTCCGATAGTTACCAGCACATCTTTGGTGGTATCGGTGGCTGGCTCATTCAGCACTATCCCCATCCAGTTGTGGGTGATCCGATTTCCCATAAGAAAACCTCTCACATCCCCCACTCCCAGAGGACCAACGTCCGTGGACGCATAGACCCCTACCGTCCCTGGAGCACCCATCCCGTCTATGATGCTATATTGCATATCAGTGGAACTTGTCCCCAACCCATAAAGAACCAATCCATAGCCACAGTTTTTGATGGTATCCCCTGCAAGCAAAACAGGCGCATTGACTCCGACGGTTTGAATACCCCGGTCGGAGTTGGTCACCAGGTTCGAGTAAAGAAACGTGTTGTTACTATTCCAGTTGACTTCTATGCCCGCCTCACAGCTATCTACCTTGTTAAATCTTACAAGCCCGTTAGAACCCGCATCCAGAAATATCCCCAGGGAGGAGTTGGTGCACACGTTAGAGTCGACGAACCCATTCCCTCCGCTGAGCATAATGCCAGCTGATTGCGTAGAGACGCCTTTGACGTTGTATACCGTGTTCTTTGTAAACCCGATACCGGTAACGGAAGTTTGGGCAAGGGCATAAATGCCTCTTAAGTAAAGATTTCTAACGGTGCAGTTTCTTACTCTCAGGCTGTCCCAATCGCCTAAACTGGCGTCTGAGATGATTCCATTGCGAGCATCTATAGTCCCGATGGGAGTTAAAGTCGGGTTGTCTCCGTCAAAGGTAAACCCATCAATAGTGACGTTATCCGCTTGAACTATTACCAATTGTGAGCCTCTAAAGCTGGGAGGGTCCTGTGGATTAGGTGAGCCAACATCTGAGCTATCCGGGTAGACTGTGACCGAGTCGTGTCCTGTCCCGAGCAGAGTCAAGGATTTATCGATCACAATATTTTCGGCATACGTTCCTGTCAGCACGTGAACGGTATCTTTGGCGCTGGTTTGATCCACGCCGTTCTGGATATAAAAGCAGTGATCGTTGTCAAGATTCCAGTCCATCTTTATGTAAGCAATCTCTCCGTCGCTGTAAACCGGACTGGAAGTTTCGGTGGTGAAGAACAAATATTTGTCAGTGCCGTCGTAGTAGCCGATGGGCCAAAAATCCCACCAGAAGGTGGTGCCATACCCACCATAGCTGACCCTCTTCACCGCCGACCAAGTGACGCCATTGTCCGTAGATCTTGTTTGCACAAGCCACTGACGGTCTGGCGTGGAAATCGAGGGTGCCGCAATAGCATACAGATTCGTGCCATCGTTGAAGATACTTGGATCCCAAATATATGCGCCGGGCACGGTAATGGGATCTGAAATCTGAGTCCACGTGGAAGGGTTGGCGCTGGCTGGGGAAGAGTGCAGACTAATCACGGTAGCACCGGGAGCTATGCTGACGACATAAAGGTTACCGTCCTTGAGGGTGATCTTGGGGACGCCGTAACCGCTCGCCATTGTGTCTGGTCCATTAAGGGTAGTCCCGTCCCAGGTGTATATAATAGACTGAAGGGTAACGTCAAATCCAGTCTCCATGACCAGATAAACTCGGTTGGCGTCATAAGCCACGTTCACGTGTCCACCACCAATTGTGCCAAGCGACGTCGGTCCACTCCACGAACCGTTCCAAGTGTAATAGTAAATCGGCTGTGGCGATCCTCCCCATCCAGCCGCGGCGAAGACGTAGAGGTTACCATTCAATACAGCCGATGACACGTCACGCTGGTCAAAACCTACGGGACGGCTGGTCTCCGAGAGCTCCAACTTTGTCTCAGCCGTAGTGACCAGGCCAGCGATGGTTAATGCCGTCTTGTACCAAATAACATAACTATCATTGTCTGGATTGTAGCCAGGACCACGCACACCATTGGTTGAACCATCATCGCCCTTAGTGTAAAAAAGCCAGTACTGTCCACCGTAGTTGATAATAGATGGGTTTCGGTCGTAACGGTCGGTGTTATTGGTCAGGTGAGTCTCGCCGCTGACCTCAATTGTCGCGGCTAAAGCGCTTACCGAACCCAGAAACAAAATAACTGCCAATAGGCAAATTGTCCGTTTAATAAATCTTTTTGAATTCACGATTTCTCTCCTTCCATCAAAAAAGATTTTGCCCCTTACGGTTTGCACAAGATCAAACGCTTCAATAACTTAATCTCTTTTCATCACCTCCTTCTACGCAAGTGAGTTTCCAAAGAATATGGAATTAAAGCAGCCGTATAGATGTTTTGTCAAGCACCCGATAAATTGGGGGATGCAGACCTACAAATGGTCACTTTCTTTTTTCTACCGTTCACATGGCGGCGGTCCTGCTACAAACAAATAGTTGATCAAATAAGCCACGTCAGCACTGTTGACCGCACCATCACAGTTGGCGTCTCCCGCTTGCGGAGGCTGAGGCGCAGGTCCATTTACGAAAAGGTAATTTATCAGATACGAAACGTCAGCTGAATTGATCACCCCATCGCCATTGGCATCGCCGATGATGGCTTCTGGGACAATGGTGCTAACCGTCACCGTCACATAGTCGTGGAACGTAGGGTCAGAGTTTCGCTCGGCATACAACAGCAATGTCAGTTGACCACTTCCATCCAAATAGCGCTCAAAGTTTGAGCGGATGCTTTCTTTAAGATAGCCGTCCCGATTCCCCGACCAATTGTCCATGAAGCGGTTCTGACCGTAAGACCCTGCACCGTCACTCCACTCCCCTTGAACATAGTCCCAAACGTACAGCTCCATCTGAGTACACTGATCGGCATAGCCCTCCCACAGAATCTCGATGTCGTCAATCTCCGCGGGGTCCTCAGCGATGGTGAATTGGAATATATGTGTGGATTCATAGCTGGTCGACGGGTCTTGTGAGATGTAGCGGTTGGGGTCAGCATCGCCACCTGTCGCATCGGAATATGCTATCTTAGGGTAAGCACCGGCACTGATCTCGGTGGTTACTGGAGTTCGATTGCCGCCAACAACAGAAGACCAGGAGAGGGTCCGATACCCGTAGCCGAACTTGTCCACGCTGGCTCCGGTGGAGAAATCGTAGACGGTTTGGGTACCGGGAGCGATCTGAAAGAAGTCTGCGCTGACCGCTTCACCTTGGTCTAAGTCTGGTGACGTCGCAACCACCTTGATTTTGGCTTGTTCTGTGACCGCGGAGGGAACCGTCCATTCGTACGTCCCTGTATTGGCGGTTGTGGCGATAAACTCATATGTTGTGCCACTATCGACGGAGTAATATAGGTCTATCTCTGGAATTGAATCGTTATCGGTATCCGTAGCCACCCAGGTGATGGTTTGCGTCGTTCCGCTGATCAAAAGCTCACCGCCGTCTGGCCAGATGACGTGAACTGCAGGCTCTGGTTCCGTATAACGCGGTACCTGCATGACGATGCAGTGGATGGCACCCGCAGCCGGGATGATGGCGTAGCAGTTAATCTGAACGATTTCCACGTCGGGACCGGCAGCCGCCTGATAGGCGGTGAGCGCTTCAGCGTCCTCGTCCAGGTAACTTGGATTGCCTTCCCCGTAAGTGGGAATGAAGAGCCGATCGTTCACTCGAAACCCATTGGTATAGGTGTAGTGGGTGTAGCCGACGTTCCATGCCGGAGTGCGGTACACCTCAAAACCCAGAGCTTCCATGTAGGGAACCGCATTCTCGGTGATTTGGATGGCGGTCGGGTTGGAACCTTCCTTGAACCTGGAGATGATTACCGTATTTGAATCGACAAGATACATCCACATATCGATGTGACCCGTACCGTCCACACTGGATGGCAACTGCGGCATGACATGCAAAGTGTCTATTCCCAGGTATTTTTGGAACAACTCAGCGATGAAGACTGAGTCGAAGCCTTCAGAGACGGGGTTATCTAAGTTGATCAGTGAAGTCGCAAATCCGCTCCGATTGGGACCTGGTTGGAAATTACCACCGGAGTAGTAGAGACCCATGTCGTAGGTGGGCACGATGAAGTGGTCATCGCCGAGAAGGGTGGGAATGAAGTTATCCAAAGGACGGCTGGGATAGTAGTGGCTGTCCACAATCATGAGAGCGCCATTCTGCCACGCGAAGTGTGGACCGTAGTCACGAATCCAAAGCGCGTTGCCCGGTTCGATTATGAATTCCACCTTGCTCATATCTGCGCCACCAGCAGTGAACAGGCTTATCGCAGAATTCATCTGGGATGTGTTGGGCACCACCACGTAGGCGATTTCGTCGTGCAAAGGGTTCGCGGTCAAGGCTACGACCAAGTCACGAACAACCGTAGCCCACTGGCCCGATTGGTAGTAAAAGAGCACGCCTCGGACCGGCTCATACTCAGGTGGTGATTCGATCAGACCAGCCGTTGGAACCTCTTTCAATCTAGGACTACTGATCGTGTAGGGATACAACGACTGTTTCTCATTGTATGGTGTACCCGTCTCCCGCCATCGGGGTAAAGGAGGCGATAATATATCACCTCCATCTTCAGCGTTGCTCAGTGCTTTCACATCCCCACCTACACTCGGTCCAGCACTTGTCCCGAAAAACAGCGCTAAGAGGCCTAAGATGATACCTTTGGTCAACAACCTTTTTCTGTTCACGATCTTCCTCCTTGTAGGAATTTATATTACGTCTCGCTTCAAACGTTTTCATTGGTCTCATCTACGAGTCGCCGCATCGGTCTCTCGCGGCTTTTCACCTCAGATTCATAAGTCAGTGTCATCCCTGGTAAATTCTATAAGGGCGGATCACCGCTTCTGAACTATGAGTAAATCAAACAGGTGACATCACTTGCAGCTATTTCTGTAAAAGAGGCCATTTTGGGTCAGCCGAGATAGCTTCTCTGCAAGCAATACAACTCCTTTTACTAATATATACATTTTCTCTGTAATGGCAAGCGGATTTTGTGCCAATTCCTGAAGGAAATGAATAAATGTTGAACAAAACAAGTCCTCCTTCGCCTCAGGCAAAAGAGGGCTATCACTCACGGAAATAGGCTGCGCTCTCTGTGAATGGTTCGAAGTCTCTCACCACATGCCGAACCTCTAAGGTAGAGATTCGGCTGGGTCTTTGACAACTGAATATACTGCAGGGTCAAAGTGAGATTGGCGTTTTACTTATATTCGATTATCTGGTAATCGATCCTAAACTGATTGCCGGTTTCTTCCAGCCAGATGGCTATGCTGTTAGTGGTAAGTTCCCAAACGTGAAGGGTTATTGTAAATTGGTAGTAATTTAATGGTTGTCCCAGCAAAACAACAGACTTACTTGGGTCAATTGATGGAGAAAAGGCTTTAGTTCTTGGATTACCGGCGGGACCACCTACCCACATTGTGTCTCGAATAACTTGTTTCACGGGAGACAAGAGTGCCTGGGAATCAAAGCCATCTAAATAGTCGGCGTTCAGGTTTGTATTGAGGACGCCATTGTTGACCGGGACATCCCCATCATTGTTGCCAGCATGTCTACCGTCCACCTTGTCTGAATTATAGGCATAGCCAACACTAACAATAGACTTTCTTGGTGTCATCTCGGGGTCGTCGCCGACCTTTACGCCCAAGTATCGGATTTGTCCAGTAAAGATAGATTCAGGGATTTCGTTGATGCTTCCCAAGAGCACATTGAAGATACCTTTGTCTACCTTAACGGATGCCTGGATTTCGGACCAGAGCGGATCACCACCTGTGCTGTCGGAATAGATGGAAAACTGCATTGACACTGTTGAATCAATCAAAGCACCTTGGGGTGTGGTCAATTTGCCCTGGTAGTTGATAAGCTTGGGGACTTCGGCTTGTGTCACGGAAAGAGCGAAGGCACAAAGAACGGCACAGAAAAAGATCACTACATATTGAGGGGAGTTTGACTGGGTTCATGGTTTTCTCCTTTGTCATTTATGGTTCAAATGGTGGCGGTCCACCTATGAAAAGATAGTTGATCACATATGCCACATCGGCACTATTGATCTTGCCATCATAATTGGCGTCTCCCTCCTCCAAAGGATCAGGGGCAGGTCCGCCTACGAATAGGTAATTTATCAGAAACACAATGTCAGCTGAATTGATCACCCCATCGCCATTCGCGTCTCCACGGATAAATAGAGAAGGCAGATTGAAATCGATGCCGGGTGTTTCATTGGGCATGGTGACATGAACTAAATCCGCCTGTTCCCGAGTCGGCTTATGATCATACCACTGATTATCACATTCCGTGGAAGCTTTCACGTAATAGTCACCAGTGCGCAAGCCGGTTATCTTATAGCTTCCATCGGCAGAGGTGGTGTCTCCTCTTAACGAAATTCCCGCTTGAGCGATCAGTGGAATTCCCTCTTGTTCGAGAAGCTGAACTAAGGAGCTTTCAGATGCTGACACGGTGCAATTGGAAATAGGATTCCCTTCCAGATCGTATACATGCCCGCTGATCGAGCCTCCTGTTTCTAAGGAAAAATCCTTTCCGGGCACGGTGGAGGGAGCGGTGACCAATATGGAATCTGCACTGCTCCAGGTATCTTTATTATTATAGAACTCAAAAGCATTGGTGGTATCCCCCAGGGCAAAGACCTTCCAGTATCCGCTTCGAAGTCCAGCCAGCGAATAGTTGCCACTTACATTGGTAAAAGCAATCTGGAACCACTCTAAAGTGTCTTGCAATTGAACTCCCAAAACCAGGGCGCTATCTAAAGGTCCCGTGACCGCGCTGGAAACGTTTCCCTGAATTTTTCCACCTGAACTCAAGATGAAGTTCTTGGAGGAGGTGGTGCTTCCTTCTGTAACTGAAACCGGATCCGCGGTTGCCCAGCTCGATTTGTTGTTGTAATAAACGTCTATATAGCCCATGAGGTAATTGAAAGTTCTCAGCTTGTAAGTCCCTGTGGTCAATCTTTTGATAGCATAACTGGCGGTGCCTCCCAAGCTTGTGGGCATGTCATAATACATGGTTTTGGAGGAAGTATCAATGGCAATTATCGCTGTGGCTAAAACAAAGAATGACCCGGATAGTGTGATTGTCCCGGTGATTTTTCCTCCCAACCGAAGGGAGAAGTTTATGTTTTCGGTGGTGTCATTTGAAGAAACCAGCACTGTGTCTGGCGTCCCCCAAATAGGTTTGTTATTCCAAAAGACATCCACAAAGACAGAATCGTTGGTGGTTTGAACCGCATACTTTCCACAAGGAAGACCACCGATGAGATAGAGACCATCAGAACCAGTCGTGTCCAAAAAACTGTGATACGGACAGGTCAGTTGAGAAGCTGTAATCACCACGCCCGAGATGGGACTGCCTCCTGCCGCCATAATAACATGACCGCTAATGGCTCCAGTTCCAGCTTTAATCTTGCCAGATTCTTGGACTTTAAAAGAGAGCCAAGGTTCAGGTGGCAAAGGTGCTTCTGTCGCCTTTTGCAGCAGAAGGAAATTTTTCATCCAATTTAGTTTATATCGGATAGGGATATCTCCACAGTATCCGGCAGACTCATCTTGCGCCCAAAGGTTAGCGCAAAGTCCCAATACCAGGACAAAAACCAGCCCAAAACCAAATTTGCATTTTTGCATCTTAAACCTCATTGGGTTAAATTGCTTTGAAGTTGCTAAAGGCAAAGCTCTGTAGGTCAACCATGCCCCCGATAAATCGGGGGGGATGCATGACCTACAAATTCCATCTATGATCTTTCGCTAAAACCTATCACCTTTCACCTTTGACCTGTTTTTCAGCAGTCTGGTGGTGGCCCACCTACAAACAAATAGTTAATTAAATAGACCACATCGGCACTGTTGATTGTGCCATCAGAGTTGGCGTCTCCTGTTTGCAAAGGCTGAGGCGCAGGTCCACTTATGAAGAGGTAATTTATCAGATATACAACGTCCGCGGAGTTTATCACGCCATCTGCGTTAGCATCACCCCTTAGGAGGGACTCAAAGCCATGAAAGTTACCACTATGTCTTAAGTCATGTCTAAACATGGTCCAACCCGGACCAGTGCCATTACCGGCGGAAAGCGCATAGGCACGCCCATGATTACCAGTTGGTGGCGACGAAATTCCATATCCACCTACAATGAAAATATCTAATTTGCCATCCCCATTAAAGTCAGCGATAACGGGTGCGTGGTCCATCTCATAAGTCCTTCCATAATGAGACTGTAAATTATAGGTCCAAATCACCTGCCCATTGTTACCTTTAAGCACTCGGAGAATTCCATCGTCACAACCAAACGCCACATCCAGAGTGTCATTACCATCTATGTCTGCGATGGCGACCCCACGAAATACGTTACTACCGGCAGAATAATTCCAAAGTAAAGTTCCGGTGTCGGACAAGGCTCTGACCATATTATAGGAGACAAAAACCATCTCCAGATGATTGTCATTGTTAAGGTCGGCAATGGAGGTGGGTGCACCTATATAATAGGGTGCGGTATACTGCCACCTAAGACTGCCATCTTCGCCATTTAAGACATAAACATGGTTATCGTAACAGCCAATGGCAATTTCCGGTTTGCCATCTTCGTCAATATCCGCAAATGAGCCCCCGTGATACATATAATCGCTGGGTATATCGGAATACCATAAAACAGAACCGGAGTCTCCTCTTAAAGCATAAACCCGGTTATCGCCCGCCCATTGAGCCACCACCACATCTAACTGCCCATCGGAATTAAGGTCAAGAACGTTAGGTTCGGATTGAATATAACTGGTGGTTCCTAAATTTTTTTGCCAGCGGATACTGCCATTCTCCCCATTCAGGCAATAAACCCAGCCATAAAAAGTGCCAAAGATCACTTCCGGCTTGCCATCATTATCTACATCCGCTATGGCTGGAGGTGAGTCAATAGAGTTTGAGCCGGTGGAGGTCGACCATTTCACTCTTCCCGTGGCTCCATTGAAACAATAAACCCTACAAGGGGAGGAGGCTGGCACCACAACTTCCAAAGTATCGTCTTGGTCAACATCGGCTATGGCGGGAGAAGCATCATTACAGCCACCGGTATTGTATCTCCATAGAAGAGTGCCACTGTCTGCATTTAGAGCATAGATGTGCTGGTCATTAAAATATGTCCCAAAAACGATCTCCAATTTGCCGTCTTTATCAATGTCACCGACTGCCGCTGATCCAAAAGAGGGGGCATTCAAGTCATACCACCAAAGTATTTGAGGAGCCGGATTGACTGATTCTGTTTTTGGTGCCGTGGACAAGGTGGCAACGATTATGCACAAAACGATAGTTAAGTAACGCACAAGAATATTTCCTCTTTTGAAAGATTATAGACTCTTTGTTATCATTCGCATGGTGGTGGTCCGCCTACAAACAGATAGTTAATCAAATAGACCACATCGGCGCTATTGATTGTTCCGTCACAGTTGGCATCTCCCGCCTGCCAAAGTTGGGGAGCAGGTCCACCTACAAAGAGGTAATTTATCAGATATGAAACGTCTGCTGAGTTGATCTGCCCGTCTGCATTAGCGTCACCGGTCAAGTAGCGAACTCCCATCGCCTCGTTGGAAGGGTTGCTTTCGTTTCCTGAAAAGTCGGTAGCAGAGGCAAGATAGTAAAATGCTCTCCCCAGTTGAGCGTTTGAATCAGCAAACGTGGTGTCTATGGTGAAACCTAATCGGTTGCTTAAACTTGGGACAAATCCGCTTAGCGTGTCTCGATAAATAGTGTAGTAGTCGAAATCGGGAGCTGAGGTTGTCTTCCAGGTGAGTTTTGTTATAGCTCGTTGGTGAGACGCAAAAAGCCCAGTTGGTGGAGAAGGCGACAGGTTGTCAAGGGAGTAACCAGAATCGACTGGGGAATCAAAGTAGACGGTAGGGTTGTTTGTTCCCGCTCTAACAAAGAAAACAGACCAATACATGCCTTCAGCAATAGTTGAATCCTTGAGGGTCGGGACGACGACAGAATAGAGCGTTTCACCGTAAGCTGGAAAGGTTTCGATCATTTCCCAACTGCCAGGAGGATAGTCCTTTGACGAGAAAATCTCTGGTTTGACTTCAAGTGCGGAAAAAAGCAAAGAATCTATTCTTCTAAATATGGTGAAGTGCGTCACCAAAGAATCGTTTCCAGGAAAGCTCGACCAGTCTATTCGAACCTGTTTACCTTGATCATTGCCTATGTCGGAGATATCAATTATGGTTATGTTGTAGGCGTTGCAGGTAACGGTAAGATAAGCCCAGTTATAACTGGTAGAATCAGTTTTTGAGATAGCGTCGAGACGAACCGAATCTATGGTGCCAAAGGGCGTGGATGGGATTGAGACAGTAAAATCAACCGTGTCAACTTGACCTGAATCCAGAACAATCTGATAATGTGTAGGTTGTATAGTCCAACCAAGCTTATCAGAAATATTCAAGTCGAAAGTGTCTGTGGAGTCTCCTATAAACTCAATGTAAAACAAGACCGGAACCTGTGAGTTGGCATGTCCACCTTTGTCATCTCCTGGAGCTACAATCACGAAACCACAGCCGATATCCAAAGCCCCCATATTTACGCCTCCCTGCCCGGAACCGAGACAGGGTGAAACACGGTTAAGATAGTAGTTGTCGCTGGAGGGATCGCAGAAAAGAGGGTCAGCGGAGATACAACCTTCACCTGGCGTGCAACCGTAGTAGTTTCCGGTGGCGTTGTTCCATGTATCACAATAGGAGATAGTGGGATTAGATGATTCATCTTCGCAAACTATTCCTCCTCCATTTAGACTGTTTGCAATAATATTGTTATTAATAGCAGGCGAGGATCGGAAGCACCTAATTCCATCCCCAGAGTTGTCGGTTAGGGTGTTGTTGTTAATGGTAGGCGAGGCATTTTCTAGGCAATAAATACCCATCCCAGAGGTATTGGTTATAATATTGTTACTGATCGTAGCAGACGAGTATTCCCAGCAATAGATTCCATTGCCGGTGCCGCTTATAGTATTATTAGTGATTATAGCTGCAGAGTAATATCTAATCCATATTGCGATGTGAGGAGTATTTGCTATGATATTGTTTTTAATGACAGGTGAAGATTGATGGGCAAAAACCGCCTCTTTAGTAGTATTGATTATGGTATTGTTGGTAATCTTAGCAAAAGAGTAATCCGTGCAGTATATTCCGCCACCGAAATAAACAGCGGAATCGCTTGAAAATAAATTGTTATGAATTTTGGGAGATGAGTAATAACAATAAATTCCACCCCCATTCTCGTCTGCAGAATTGCCAATAATACCATTTTCTACAATTGTGGGATGCGAAAAATCACAGCAGATTCCCCCACCATATCTACTTGAGTGGTTTCCTTTGATGATATTATTCACAATGGTCGGGGAACTTCCATTACAATATATTCCACCGCCCTTGTAAGCATTACCATTTTCAATTGTAAATCCTTGAACTATTGAGCTTGAATCTTCACTTGAGGAAAATGTAACTACGGTTCCAATGCTTCCGCCATCGATAATTGTTGAATCAATAGTGATTGTATCGCTGTCAAAAATGAAATTACTGGCGACTAAGATTGCCTTACTGGCAAAATCTATCCTCTCATGATAACGGCCTCTTGCGACCAACACGGTGTCACCGCTCACTGAGGCGTTTATACCTGCTTGAATGGTGGTTTGCTCGGCTGGGACGTGGATGATCCTTGCTTGTGCTTGGTGAAAACAAAACACAAGGAGCACAGCACAAAAAATGATAGTTAGGGAACGCATAAGACCTCCTGGGTTTGGGATTAGGGAAGAAAGGTATCTCATTTCGAATATCTTTCAAGTAAAAAAGGATTTCTACTTACATAATAGCTAAACTTTTTGAGTTGTCAAGGAAGATTTTGCTTGGAAGAATATACTGACCAAATGCTTTTCTAACGCTAAGAGGGATTTTGAAAAATATGGGTAAGCGTTGCGCCAGGATATTGTCCTTTGGATTTTGACATTATCCTGACGCTAAAGCATTCCGCGAAAGGTAGGATACAACGAGGTCAAACCCGCTTTTGGCGGGGTTCACAAATTACCTGCGGTCGGCAAGAACGACCTTATTTGGGGCTTTCCAGAGCCTTAATTAATTCCTGGTTATCCCGCTGTTGAAGGATTTCGTAAATATTGATGTATTTGACTATCCCATCCTTGTCCACGATTACCGTAGCTCGGTTAGTGATGCCTGAATATTTGATGTAAAGTCCGTATCTGGATGCCACTCTCCCTTTGGGGTGGAAGTCAGATAATAAGGGATATTTCAAGCCCAGCTTCTCGGCAAAGGCTTTGTGCGACCAGATGTTGTCCACGCTTATTCCGAAAACCTGCACCCCTAAATTTTGGAATAATTTCAAATCATTGATAAAACATTGATGTTCCTTTGTGCAGACCGGGCTGAAATCTGCGGGATAAAAAGCCAATAAAACAACCTGACCTCGATAGTCAATTAATTTGTATTCCTTATCATCGTGCCCCTTTAAGATGAAATTGGGGGCTTTGTCTCCAACTTTGACCGGCATTTTTTTCTCCTCCTTCTTTTAAAAAAAAATTTCTTTAAACTTCGATGAGTATACTGACGTGTCTACAAAATAAGGTTTGTATGTTTATCGTTTATAGGTTTAGGTCACGTATCGGGTATCGTGTGTCGGTTTCCCGCCAAAGGCGGGATAAACGAGTGACGATGACTTTTTAGACGATACCTAACCGACTTGCAGTGAGCGTAGCGAATCTGAACCGTAACCTTTTTAAACGCAACCCAGCATGCAATCGTTACGAAAGGGGGATATGCGTTCACCTCAAGAAAAAAGCACGTTCTTATTTTGAGTTTTTGTGGGAATTCTTCTCTCCTTTCAATTCATCCCAAGCCTCGAAAGCTCGCCTGAGATGCGGAATTGTAATTGAACCCCCTACTACAAGACCAATAGATAAAGCCTCTTGGAGCTCATCATCCTTCACTCCCTCTTGGTGACATTGAATTATGTGATACTTAATACAGTCATCACATCTCAAGACCAGCGAAGCCACCAGACCTAAAAGCTCCTTTGTTTTGCTGGGAAGAGCGCCTTTGCGATATACCTGCGAATCAATACTGTAGAACCTTTTGATCTCGGTGCCACCGTATTTCATCACGATTTGATTTAGTCTCTCCCTCTCCTCTCTGAATTTTTCAATCTTTTCTCCTGCCATCCCTTAGCTCCGTTTCTCGTGTAAATTTGTGAACCGTCAGGCTAACTAATACAAACGCAGTAAATAAGTTTACATCCCCCTCACCCCTTCGCTTCGCTCAGGGCAGGCTCTAGCCCTGCTATGCATTTCGCTCCGCTCAACCCTATGGGTTTCACTTCGTTCAATCTCCCACAAGGGGAGAGGGAACTTGATGAATCTCCCCCTCCCTTGTCCGCCAAAGGCGGATCCGCCTCTGGCGGAATGGGAGAGGGTGAAAGGGAGGGTGATCCGTATGGATGCATACGCATTATGTCAATTTATTTAATTCATTTGCTATAGAATCTTTTCAGAAACTCCACTAATCCTCAATATAGCAATTGCACTCTCCCTTTTCCAGAGGAAATTTCGCCTATGTGAAAAGCGGTTTCTTTGAAGTTGGATAACTCTTCCAAAATCTTTGTAACTTCATTCTTAGAAACCACCACTGTCATGCCAATTCCCATATTAAAAACCTTATACATCTCCGGGGTCTCAATATTACCAGTGTTTTGAATGAAATTAAACACAGGAGGAACTTTCCAAGAGTCAATAAAGATTTTGGCATCGCAATTTTGGGGAAGGATCCTATTTAGATTCCCTTCGATCCCTCCACCGGTGATATGAGCCATCCCTTTAATGGGAAATCGTTCTAACAACTTGAAAATTACGGGAGCATAACATTTATGCGTTTTCAGAAGCTCTTTGCCCATCGTGGTCTTTAGTTCCTTGACATAATCATTCACATTAAAACGACCTATTTGAAAAATCACCTTTCTGGCTAATGCATACCCATTGGTATGCAGGCCATTTGATCTCAAGCCGATGACCTGATCACCTGGGATGATCTTCGAACCATCGATGATTTTTTCTCTTTCCACCACCCCCACAATGAATCCAGCCAAATCATATTCACCTTTTTTATAAAACTCTGGAAGTTCTGCCGTCTCGCCACCGATAAGAGCACACCCAACTTTTCTGCAGGCTCTAGACAAGCCTTTGACGATCTCTTCTATTACCTCGGGGTAAAGTTTTCCTGTGCCAATATAATCAAGGAAGAATAAGGGCTTTGCCCCATGCACTAATATATCGTCTACACAGTGATTGACTATGTCCTCCCCCACTGTGTCGTGTTTTCCCATCATAAAAGCGACTTTCAATTTAGTCCCTACTGAATCCACGCTAGAAACCAAAACCGGGTCTTTGTATTCATTTCTTTTCAATGAAAAAAATCCCCCAAAGCTTCCAATCTCTTTCAATACACCAGGAGTGAAGGTGGACTTAGCTAACGCTTTTATTTTTAGTTTTGCCAAATCGGCGGCACAAATGTCAACGCCTGAGCTTTTATAATCAATTTTCTTTTTCATGGCTTTCTGAAATTTATGGGTTTTCTCTCTTCTATAACATAATCGAGGTTTTTAAAGCAAACACAGAGAATTCATTACATTTTGACTGTTTTTCCCCCTCACTCCAGTGGGGAGAGGAAGTTCGTAATGACTTGAACTTTACAACTTTCAAACCTTCTAACCTTTAAACTGTTTCACAAAAGCCTTTGACCGTTTATCTCCAATTGAAACTTTTGCTTCAAAAACTCAGCCGCCCTTCGACAGGCAATCATTCGAGACAAAAATATCTCGAAATATTCCATCACCTGTGAGATGGAAGTATCGATCTTGATCTCCAAGGTGATGATTCCTTTGTCTTCCTCCACCCTTAAGAAGGAGCTTTTAGCCGCATAGTTTACCCGATCATGAATATCCTGTTTGATCATTTCCAAGGTGCGAACTCTGGAGCTGTGGACGTCCGATTTGTCTGCTAAGATTACTGCGGCACAAATATCCGATATCGGATAACCGTCTTTTTCATCATGGTTTCCGATGGCGGCAATGATCTCCATTACATCCTCTAAAGGCATTTTCATCTCTAAAAGGATGTTCTGAGCTAATACCGCCCCAATTTGGGCGTGATAATCACGATTAATTACATTTCCTATGTCATGCAGATATGCGGCAATGGCGGCCAGTTGCACGCTCTTTTCCGAATGTTTCAGCCTGGAAAGGACATTATGGGCAATGTTGGCACACAGGCTGGCATGTCTTTGCCCATGCTCGGTGTATCCGATAACTCCCAAAACTTCATCCGCCTTGGCTATCAGGACCTTCACATGCTCGTTTTTCTTCACATCCTCTAAAGTTACCATCGTTTCGTCACCTCCCCACAGAAGGCAGGTTTTAGGTGAAAGGTGTTAAGTGTAAGGTGTTAGATAAGGGCTATGCAAACTCTTCATCATCGAATATCGGAATCTTAAAGCATATCAATAGGATCCACATTAATTGATATACGACAAGATACTTTCTTTTCTCCAAAAGATTTTGGGGAAAAGCCTTTCCCCCCCTCTAAGATTTTTCCGATCAGTTCAACTACTTTCTGGGTGATTTTTGTTTTAATAATCGCCTGCCAGCGGTATTGATTTTTGATCTTGGAAAGGGGTGCCGGAGCAGGACCCAGAACTTCCGTATCTTTGAAATTTTCTCTTGTTAGCATCTGTTTAAGTAGCAAGCAAAACCTCTCAGATTGAGCGATCACTTTGTTTTCATTTTCTCCTGAAAAAAGGATCAAGATCAGGTGATTGAAAGGAGGATAACCCAACTCTTTTCTTTGTTCGATCTCAGTTTGATAAAATGTGGAAAAATCATGCTTTGCGGCTAACTTGATAGCCCATTCATCGGGATAATAGGTCTGGATGATCACCTCCCCTCCCAAGTTTCCTCTGCCGGCCCGGCCTGCCACCTGGGTCAACAATTGGAAGGTCCTCTCTTTGGCACGGAAATCAGGAAGGTCCAAACTGAAATCAGCAGAAATCACCCCCACCAAAGTAACCTCTGGAAAATCCAGACCTTTGGTGATCATCTGCGTTCCCAGAAGAATATTAAACTTCTTATTGCCGAAATCGCTTAAGATTCTCCGATGAGAACCTTTCTTTGAAGTGGTATCCAGATCCATTCTCTGGACTTTTGCTTGGGGGAAATTAGTTTTGAGCTCCTCCTCCACCTTTTGAGTCCCTACCCCCCTATAAATGAACTTAAAACCTTGACAATTGGGACAGAGCGGGGGTGCCTTCTGCATGAAACCACAATAGTGACACCTCATCGAAAAATCAATTCGGTGAAAGGTTAAGGTGATATCACAGCGGGGACATCTCATGATATATCCACATTCCCCACATTTAATAAAAGCGGAAAAACCTCTCCGATTCAAAAACAAAAGAGCCTGCTGGTTTTTTTCAATTTTTTCTTTCAAAAGGGAGGATAGGTCAAAAGAGAGGATGTCGCCCTTACCCTTTTTCCTTTCTTCCCTCAAATCTACGATCTTGACTTCTGGTAAAGCTCTTTTTTCCACCCTCTCTTCTAACTGACACAGGATATATTTTCCATTCTGCGCATTAAAATAAGATTCCAGGCTGGGGGTGGCTGAGCCCAAAATCACCACCGCATTATTTAATTTTCCTCTCATTACCGCTACGTCCCTGGCATTATATCTGGGCGCAGGGTCATCCTGCTTATAAGAAGCATCATGTTCCTCATCCACTACAATCAACCCCAAATTTTCCAAGGGGGCAAAGACAGCCGATCTTGCTCCCACCATTATGGGGAACTTTCCCTCTTTCGCTTTTCGCCAAGCGTCAAACCTTTCACCCGGGGAAAGTCGAGAGTGAAGGCATCCCACCAAGTCTCCAAAGTTGGCTTTAAATCTGGAGATGATTTGTGGGGTCAAGGAAATCTCCGGCACCAAAACCAAAGCCCGTTTCCCCGTTTTCAAGGCTTCTCTTATGGCTTCGATGTAAACCTGCGTTTTTCCGCTCCCCGTAATTCCATGAAGAAGAAAAGTAGAGTGGGTGTTCGACTCCAATCCTGTCTTTACTTTGCTTAAAATTTCTTTCTGTTCTTCATTAAGAACGATCTTTGTGGTCTCGGGTAGATCAAGACCCCAATCGCTTTCCCGTAGCTTTTCTACCATCTCAAGCTCGATCAACTCTCTCTTTTTTAATGCATTCAAAGCGGTGCTGTTTTCTTTAACCTCAAGATTAAGTTTTTCTAAAGAAAGTTTGCCACCGTTTTCAAGCAATAACTCCAAGCATTTTGCCTGCTTGGGGGTTTTTCTTTTTAAAGCAGAAATGGCTAACTTGAATAGTTCGATTTCAGATGGAACGCACTTGAAATTCTTTAGTCGGACAATCTTT
>Ga0315289_10000327_pt1 | contig 74986 bp, 68 predicted proteins | sample YL17G11_40_MG_FD_203452 | JGI IMG/M metagenome (GOLD analysis project Ga0315289, IMG submission 203452) | Sediment microbial communities from Yellowstone Lake, YNP, Wyoming, USA - YL17G11_40 | ecosystem: Environmental > Aquatic > Freshwater > Lake > Sediment | place: USA: Wyoming | collected...
ATAGCCGAAAGCGCAACCAGGCCGTTCGAGGTTTTGGTCGTTGACCAAAGCACGAACGGACGCACGGCGCAGGTCGTCAAAGAGGCATCGGCGAAATCGCCTTTTCCAATGCTCTACACGCATCTGGACACGGTTGGACATACTAAAGCGCGCAACGCCGGCATCAGGGCAAGCCGCGGCCAGATAATCGCCTTCACCGATGACGATTGCCTCGTGGACGCCGGCTGGCTCGACACCGTAAGCAGGGAGTTCTCCGATCCGCGCGTAAGCTGCGTGTGCGGCCAGACCCGACCAGCGGACCATACGGAGCGCCCTAGGCCCGCGCTGCTCTCCACGCTCAATCACTACCGGCGCAGGCTCGTCCGCGGCAAGCACAATCCGGTCACGGTCGGGCGGGGAAACAACATGGCCTTCCGCAAGTCGGACCTGCTGATGCTCGGCGGCTTCAACGAGCAAATCGGCGTGGGAACATCCCTATACGCAGGCGATGACCTGGACCTATTCTACAGGCTTATGGAGGCCGGCGGATATATCGTGCACGCACCGGATGCCATCGTCCTGCATACGCAGCCGGATGATTGGCAGGCGGTGATTCGCAAGAAGAGGGGTTATGCGATCTCGGCTGCGGCCGTCCTCTGTGCCAGGATCAGATATGGGGACCTGTACGCCGGGACGCTCCTGATCGGGAAGATTGCCTACGAGTTCGGCTGTTTGCTGTGCGGCGGACTGGTTCGCATGAATCGCCGCCTGGCATCGATAGGCTGGCACAGCTTCCTCGGCAGCCTCTCCGGCCTCAAATACCTGCTGAACCGCGATTTCTGCGCCGAAATCCACCGGCTTTCCCGCTTCGCCCGGCAGTCGTACTCACGCCGGAACACAAGCGGCTAACCCATCCGGCAGCGGACCTTGTGGACGCCTTCGGTGAAGAGCGGCAGCACGTTCCCATCAACGGGCTTTCCATCCACCTCGATGCTCGCGACTCCGCGCTCGACGTGGCCGGGATTCTCGACTGCGATCTCATATACCGCGCCCCTGAACCTGCGTGTAACCCTGAAGCCGTCCCATCCGGCCGGGATGCACGGGTCGAGCATGAGGCCATCATACGTTGGCCGCACGCCCAGGATGTAGTCCAGCCCCCCTCGGAGCATCCAGACCGCCGAGCCGGTGAGCCACGAATGGCTTGCCTCGCCGAAGGTCGGGTGATCCGGGCTGGTCACGTACTCGGAGTAGACGTACGGCTCCATCCGGTAAACATCCGGGTCACGCGCCTGGTTGATCGGCACGGTCTTGCTAAAATACTCATAGGCGCGGTTGCCGTTGCCAAGCAGGCATTCAGCAAGGATCGCCCACGCGGCGACATGGTTGAAGATTCCGGCGTTCTCCTTCTTGCCGGGTACGCAGCGCGTCGCCAGGCCTATACCTGGGTCCACCTTTGTATAAGCTGGGGTCAAAATCTTAGGCCCCCTTGGAGTGTTCAGCATTCTGTAGGCCGAATCCATAGCCATGCACGCGCGATCCTCCGGCGCGATGCCGCTGATTACCGCCCAGCTCTGCGCGTTCATGAATATCCGGCCCTCTTCGTTCGTGCGCGAGCCGATGATTCCTCCATCATCGCGGGTTCCGCGGATATACCATTCGCCATCCCAGCAAAGGGCGTTCAGCGCCTCCGCGATTCGGGCGTACTCAGAGCGGTAATGCGCCGCCTTGTCGCCTATTCCGACTCTGTCCAGAAGGTCTGCGGCCTCCCGGAGGATGTAGCACAGGAACTCGGCGACCCAGACGCTCTCCCCTACCCCTTGCCTGCCGACGTAATCCAGGGTGTCGTTCCAATCGCCCGGCCCGAACTTCGGCAGATGCCTGGGCGTGAGATTGCCGAGGGGGTAATCTACGGCGCGGATGATGTGCTCCAGCACCGCGCCCTCGCCCTCGTCCTGAAACGGGACTATTCTATCCAGAAAATTGAAATCGCCGGTCTCCTTCAGGTACGAGATCACAGCCAGTGGCAGCCAGAGCGGCGTGTCGGAGTGGCCGGTCTTCTCTCCCTGCCCGGTGAGTGGAAAGTAGTTGTGAAGGGCGCTCCCATCGGCGAACTGGTGCGACAGCACCTCGCAAATTCGCTCGGCGGCCACCGAAGACTCCGCCATCACCGGGCCCATCGAGTCCTGGCACTGGTCGCGGACGCCCGTCCCGAATAGCAGCCCGCCATGGTAGTAGCCGGCCGTTCGGTGCATGTGGAAAGTGACCCACGCCTGGCGCTTTGCCCAGATATTCAGCATCAAATTCACCTGCGGGTCGGGAGTCTCAACCTGCGCGGTCGAGAGATAGGCGTCCCAATAGCGCCTGACGCCCTCGAATGCGGCGGTGACGTTCGCCGGATCGCAGTATTTTTCCACAAGCGGAGGAGCAAGCTCCGAATATCCGTCCCGATCCACGACTCCCATTAGCACCGCGAACTCCGCTATCTCTCCAGTCGCCAGGGTAACTTCGCCCTGGAGGGCGGCGCACGCATCCCCCGCCGTGATCTCGGTATCCCGGCAACTGCCTTCCTCGACTGCGGCGGGATTCGATTCGGAGCGCCAAGGGCCGATAAAAGCATCTTTCTTGCCATCAAAACCCTTCACCGGCAGGGACGAGGCGAAGAAGACATACTTGTCCCACGCCTGATTAGGCTGCTTGACGGTTGCGCCCCGGTACGTCACCCAGTAGTTTTTCGTCGCATAGAGGATATTTTGCCGCCGGTCGAAGGTGACGACGTTGAAGTGCTGGTCGTTCGGCTGGTTGATGAGGTCAACGAGCGCATGGCCCAGGCATAGCTCGACATAGGAGAAGATATCCAGCCTGCGAGGCCGATCCGCGCGGTTTTCGAGTGTCACGCGCCAGATTTCGAGGTCATCCTCGAGCGGGACGAAGTAAAGGATTTTGCTGCGGATTCCCTGGTGCTCGGTTTCGATCTGCGTGTAGCCCATGCCGTGCCGGCACTCGTAGAAGTCGGGCTGCTTTCCGACGGGCTGCCACGTCAGCGACCAGTATTCGCCGTCCTCATCGCGGAGGTAGACGTACCTGCCCGGGCGATCCCAAGGGAGGCAGTTGTACCGCAGGCGCGTGATCCGCGAGTCCCTGGGGCAGACGTAGAAGCTGTATCCGCCCCCGGCGTTCGTCACAAGGCCGGTATATTTCGAGTTCGATATGTAGTTCACCCACGGCGCAGGCGTATCCGGCCGTGTGATTATGAACTCTCTCCCATCCTCCGAAAACCGCCCGTACTTTTCTAAACCCACGAGTTCCTCCATGGTGAGTGACCCAGAGGTCATATACTGACCACTAACGACCACCGACTAACGACTTCCCCCAAGAAGCGTACACAATTCGCCCGCCTGAGTCAAGCGAGGAAGAACACAGAACTTTAGTTGTCAAAGCCTCGCGAAATATGCTAAACTCGACAAAATACACGGGAGCGCAAGCATAGCCATGAGCGATCTGGTAAAGGAGAATATTCGCAGGCTGAAGCCCTACTCGCCGGGCAAGCCCATCGAGGAAGTCGAGCGGGAGTTCGGCATCACGGACATCGTGAAGATGGCGTCGAACGAGAATCCGCTCGGCCCATCGCCCAAAGCTCTTGCAGCTATGCGCGAGGCGCTGAACAAGGTCGCGCTCTATCCGGACGGGAGTTGCTTCCGCCTTAAAAAGGCGCTGGCGGCTCATTGGGGAGTCAGCGAGGATGAGCTTATAATCGGCAACGGCTCGGATGAGCTGATTCACTACACCGGAGTCACTTTTCTCTCGGAGGGGGATGAGGTTATCCAGGCTGACCCGTCATTTGTCCGCTACGAGGCCGCCGCTTGTTTGAGCAATTGCGCCTGCATTATGGCGCCGCTAAGGAACTTCACGCACGACCTGGAAGCGATGGCTGATAGGATCACGGATCGCACGCGGCTGGTATTCGTGGCTAACCCGAACAACCCGACAGGCACGGCAGTAACCCAGCGGGACGTCGAGAGGTTCATGGCCGGGCTGCCGGAGCGAGTGATCGCCGTTTTCGACGAGGCGTATTACGAATATGTAGAGAGTCCCGAATTTCCTGAAATGCTCGATTACGTCAGGGAGAGCGCTAACGTCATCATACTGCGCACGTTCTCGAAGATATACGGCCTGGCAGGGCTTCGGGTCGGCTACGGCATCGCCCGTCCCGAGATTATCAAGTGCCTGAACCAGGTCCGGGAGCCGTTTAACGTGAACAGCGTCGCCCAGGCCGGGGCGCTGGCCAGCTTACAGGATTCCGAGCAGGTCGAGCGAAGCAGGCGCGTCAACTCCGAGGGGAAGCGTTTCCTGTATCGAGAATTCGAGGCAATGGGATTGCCCTATGTGCCCACGGAGGCCAACTTCGTTCTCGTGGACATCAAGAGAGACTGCCGCCCGGTCTTTACGGAGCTTCTTAAGAGGGGCGTGATCGTCCGCACCGGGGATATTTTCGGCCTGCCGACGTTCTTCCGCATCACGATTGGGACTGAGGCCGATAACCGCAGGTTCATCCAAACGCTCCGTGAGGTATTGACATGATAATTGTTCTTTCCTCCCAGGCAACCGAGCAGGACATCGAAAAGATAATAGCCAACCTGAAGGAGCGCGGCTACGGCATCCATCTTTCGCGGGGCGTCGAGAAGACCATCATCGGAGCCATAGGCGCTCCCGAAGAGGATAAGCTCCTGATCGCCCAGCAGATCGAGTCCTGGCCGTTCGTGGAGCGGGTCGTCCCGATTCTGAAGCCCTACAAGATCGTGGGTCGGGAGTTCCATCCTGAGAAAACGGTGATTCGGGTTCAGGATGTCGAAATCGGCGGGGATCAGGTTGTGGTAATGGCCGGCCCGTGCTGCGTGGAGGACGAGGCGCAGGTTTTGGCGACCGCCAGGGCGTGCCGCCGGGCGGGTGCGCGAATCCTCCGGGGAGGCGCATTCAAACCAAGCACATCCCCGTACAGCTTCCACGGGCTGGGCGAGGACGGGCTGAAAATCCTCGATGCAGCCAGGGCTGAGACCGGCATGCCGATCATTACCGAAATCATGGATGTGCGGGATATCGAGCTGGTTATGAGGTATGCGGATATTCTCCAGGTCGGAACGCGGAACATGACCAACTTCGCGCTCCTGAAGGAGATCGGCACAGCGCGTAAACCGGTCATGTTGAAGCGCGGGATGTCCGCCACCATTGAGGAATGGCTTCAGGCGGCGGAGTATATCGCCTCGCGCGGCAATTACGACATTATTCTCTGCGAGCGGGGCATTCGCACCTTCGAAACGTTCACCCGGAACACGTTCGACATCAACGCGATACCCGCGGTCGCCGAGCTGAGTCATTTACCCATAATCGCCGACCCGAGCCATGGAACCGGGCGGTGGCAGTTGGTCGCGCCCGTCGCAAAGGCGGCTGTCGCGGCGGGCGCGGACGGCCTGATGATAGAAGTCCATCCTGAGCCTCAAAGAGCTTTGAAGGACGGCCCGCAGTCCCTCAAGCCGGAGACGTTTGACAAGCTAATGAGGGAACTGGTGCCGATAATCCTGGCGGTCGGCAAAACCCCAAGCTGGAGCAGCACGAGTGAACACGCGGCAGGTTGATGGCATTGCGATAATCGGCGTGGGCCTGATCGGCGGCTCGTTCGGGATGGCGCTGAAGAAGCGAAACCTGGCCGGACGGGTCATCGGCATAGGCCGCAATCCCGAGCGCCTTCAACGCGCGGCGGAACTTGGGGCGATTGACTCCTGGTCCACCGAATTGGAATCAGCCGTACGGGACGCGGATCTGATCTACGTGTCCACACCCGTCGGCCTGGAGCTTGATTTCATCCGGCGGGTTGCCACTAGCGCGAAGCAGGGGTGCATCATCACCGATGCCGGCAGCACCAAAGGCGAGATTTGCCATGGCGCGGACGAGCTTGTCGGCAATAGCATCCACTTCGTGGGGGCGCATCCGATGGCCGGCTCTGAAGCGACTGGCGTGGAGGCGGCTCACCCCGACCTCTTCGTCAACGCAGCCTACGTCCTGACTCCGACCGAGCGCACGAATCCCGAAGCGCTGGCGAAGGTGCGCAGTTTGGTCGAAGCAGTTGGGTCACGTGTCATCGTAATGGATCCCGAAAGCCACGATCGCTGTGCGGCGGTTATCAGCCACCTTCCTCATCTCATCGCGGCAGCCCTCGTATCGCTGGCACAGGAGCACTCCCTCCAGGATCCCCAGGTGCTCGACCTCATAGCCGGCAGCTTCCGCGACATGACCAGAGTCGCGAGCAGCTCGCCCGTGCTGTGGCGCGACATATGCCTCACGAACATTGAGGCTATCGAGGCTGCCGCCGAGCACTTCAAGCGGCTGCTCGATGAAGGGCTGAGGGCGGTCGAATCCGAAGACGCCGAAGCCTTCGAGAAATGGTTCGCCCGCGCGAAGGAAACAAGGGACTCGCTCTTCCCTCAAAACCAAGGGGATAAGAAGGGGAGACAGTAGACTGCAGACCGCAGACCCGGAAGGGCTTTTTGGTCTACTGTCTTCACCATGGGATCATTCAACCGTCAAACAAGTATGAGAAAGAGGATCTCCATCGCAATAGACGGCCCTGCCGGAGCCGGGAAGACAACCGTGGCGCGGGAAGTAGCACGGCGGCTTGGGTATAAGTATGTGGATACAGGCGCCATGTACCGGGCGGTCGCCTGGAAGTCGCTCGAACTCGGCATCCCTCTCTCGGATGAGGATGCTATCGTCGAAATGGCCGGCGCGATGGACATTGACTTCGCCGAGGGGGACGGCTCCCGCATTTTCGTGGATGGCGTGGATGTGTCGGAGAAGATCCGGACTCCCGAAGTTACAAGGCTGTCGTCGCCGGTGTCCGCCATTCCAGGCGTGCGAAGGCATCTCGTAGCTCACCAGCGCCGGCTCGCCGGAGATGGAGGAGTCGTTATGGAGGGCCGCGATATAGGCTCCGTCGTCCTCCCCGATGCTGAGGTGAAGGTCTTTCTGACCGCCTCCGTGGAGGAGCGCGCCAGACGCCGGCACGAGGAATTGCTGGCCGGCGGAGCGAAAGTCGCCCTCGATACCCTCAAGCAGGAGATCGAGGAAAGGGACCGCCGCGACAGCACTCGAAGCGACAGCCCGCTGGTGAAGGTTCCCGACGCCGTGACGATTGATACGGACGGCCTGTCGGTCGAGGAGGTTGTCGAGCGGATTCTCAGCCTTTGCGCCGAGAGAGGGGTATAACTTAACCTCGAACAAAGTGCGGGAACAGGATGGTGATTTTAGATGAGAAGGCGAACGGGCATTTATATTCTAGCGGTGGTTATGTCGCTGGCTTTCACGGCGCTGCTCCAGGGATGCGGCGGGGAGAGGAAGCGCCTCAGCGTCGTCAGCGGGACGATTTCGGACATCAACCGCAACCCCATCGTGGGAGCAAGTGTCCGGGTGGATGACGAACATCAAACCCAATCCTTGAGCACCGGCACGTATCGGCTGGAAGGCGTGGAGAGCGGCTGGCGAACCGTCTGGGCGAGCGTGGAAATCAACGGCGAGACGTGGATCGGCAGCACCGCGGCGGAAATCCTGCGGGACGAGCCGACGATGAATGTCCATATCGTCCTGGCGCCCGTCAGCGAGACTACCGAGATTCGCGGCTACGTGGAAGACGATGCCGGACATCCGATCGGGGGAGCGCGCGTCCTGCTCACCACGCGCCTGCTCTCGCCTCCGGAGGACACCGACGCCTACGATGGGCCATACGGGTCTATGGTTGCGATTACAAATGAGGACGGCGAGTACCGGCTTGAGAACGTGCCGGTCGGGCTGAAGGCAACCATCGCGGCGTCGAAGGTCGGCTTCTACAACGAAGAAAAGGCGATCACGACCGCCAGCCCGAACCAGCCTGTGGAATTCATCCTCCAGAAATCGGACCTGGAGTACCGCATGGAGCCGCCTGCCTTCGATGCAGTCGAGTCCTATACCATGCCGGATACGATTACGAGGAGCGATCCCGATGCTTTCAAGGCGATCAGGGCGATTACGTCGCCCCGGTACTGGCAGGCCATCGCCAAACAGAAGCAGGTGATGACCCGCACAACGCCGCCCGGCTCGCTGATCGAGATAGACCTGTATTGGAACGCGCTGGACGTGAACGATTCCACCGAAATCGCCGGCTATGGGATCTATCGAGGGAGCGCACCGGCCACAGCCAAATCCATTGATTTCGTGCGCGACCCGTATGCCAATTTCTACAGCGACACGGATATAGCGATTACGCCTTACGTGGATTACTACTATGCCGTAACAGCGGTGGACGTGGAATTCCTCGACGAGTCCAATAACCCGGATCCGCGCGCGGAGAGCGAGAAGAGCAACTGGCTCGGAATACGCCCGCTGGGGCAGTTGAGAGCCGATTCACCGGCGCAGGGAGCGGGGGCATCGGAGACCCCGTTGTTCGACTGGTCGCCGCTGCTGGGTGCGGCTTTCTACAAGGTATTCGTGTACGATGAGTTCCCGACCCTGGCGGCCGATCCGTCGAGGGATTACACCAGCCCTGTGCCGCCTCCCGGCGTTGTGACTCTGCCTATCTGGCCGAGAACCATCAATTCAGACGAAACCAGAGTCGAGGCGGGGACGACTTCAATCCGCTACGCCGGGCCGGCGCTTGCACCGGGAAAGACCTACTACTGGGTCATCATGGCGAAGGATGAGTCGGAATATGCGGTCTCGTACAGCCAGCTCAGGCACTTCACGGTAGCGAGGTAGGATGCCCTTGTGAAGCGATGGTTGCCCTGGATAACGGCTGCGGCAATAGCAGTCGGGTTGGTCTGGGCCTTTAGCTACCTCGGCACGCGCGGCCCAAGGCTGGATCAGGATCATCTGGCCGGGGTGGCGATAAGGCTCAAGAATGCAAAGCTCGTCGGCCGGTCAGCCGGGAAGAAGATTTGGGCGTTCGAGGCCCGGACTATTGACGTGAGCAGGGACCGGCGGCTCGCCGTCTTTAGGGGAATTACGCGCGGCTCCCTGCTTCAGGATGGCAGGCGGATCGCGTCCCTCTCCACCGGGAAGGTCATCTACAACACGTTCACGCAGAACGTCGCGGTTCCCGGGAGCGCCGAGGTCGTTCTGACCGACGGCCCATCATTCACGGTGCGGGACGCCTACTGGGATGCGCGCGAATCCAGGCTGTTCTGCCGGGGCGGAGTGGATGCGACCCTGGCGGGCAGCACGCTCCACGGCGAGCGCATGACGGTGGACATCGAGAAGAAGGAACTGACGATCCACAATGTGAACGGGCGGATTAAACTCGAATAGCCAACTGATATGAAAGCGAATCAACGAACTAAACGGAGAATCGGGTCGGCAATTGCAGCCATGATAGGCTTGGCGGTCGTGAGCGCCATGCCGGCAGCGCAGGAGGCGACTTCTCCAAAGCCCGCCGAGCCCAAGTACACCGAGATCAAATACTCCGCCGACATGACATCGTACCGTTGGGATGGCGAGGACCGAATACTCGTGCTCAAGGGCAACGTCAAGTTCGTGCAGGGGGACACGGTCCTCCTGGCGGACAAGGTTGACTACCGCGAGAGCACGGACACGGCCATTGCAACCGGCAACCTGAAAATCTACGACGACCGGAACACGATCACTGGCGACACGTGCACAGTCAACTTCGAGGAGAAGAAGGGCACGTTCGCCGGTAACGTCTGCATGGTGGCCAAGCCCCGGAAACCAAAGCCCGAAGCCCCGTCGGATTCCAAGCCGAAATCGCTGAAGGCCGAGTGGAAAGAGGAAGTAGTCATCACCTGCGACAAGGTGGAGTACTACTACAAGCAGAAGAAGGCTGTGATTCCCTCGCCGATGACGATGGTTCAAAAGAGCAGGACGGTCACCGCCGACTCAGCCACGTATCTCGGCAAGGAGGAGATCATCCAACTTGCCGGCAACGTCAAAGGCCGCGATGAGAAGGATAAGCACTCTTTCTCCGCCCCCAAGGTGACGATCTCGCTAAAAGAGAACGACGAATGGATCGAGGCCGAGAAGGCCACCGGCTCCTTCTACGTGAAAGAGGAAGAAGAGGAGTCGAAGCCGGCGGAATGATCGGCGGGAAAGCCCGGTACCTAGAGGCGCTTTTGATCCGATCCCCGAAATAATCGCAACATCCGAGACGTGGTCCCTATTCTGAGCCTCCCAGATTCGCCAGCGCCGCGAGAATACTGTCCTGGATCGCCATTGCTTCCCTGTTTCGGCAGAGGTGGTTGTTCATCAGGACAGAAAAGACCAGCGGCTCGCCAGCCTTTGTCGTGACAAAGCCGGAAATTGCGCTCACCCCGCTCACGTACCCGGTCTTCGCCCTCACGTTTCTCTCAGCGGCCGTGCCCTTCATCCGGTTCTGGAGCGTGCCGTCTACCCCGGCGACTGAGAGCGAGTTCAGATAGACACCGGCATGCTTGTGCCGGTACATGTATTTCAGCAGCTTGACAAGATTGCTCGGAGAGACATAATTCATGCGCGAGAGGCCCGACCCATCCGCGATGCTGATTGCGGTCATGTCGGCTCCGATTCTCCTGAGGAACTCAAGGACGATCTCTTTGCCGGCCTCTGACGTGCCGTTACCCTTGATCTGCGCGCCGAGAGTCTTCAGAAGGCACTCGGCGATCAGGTTGTCACTCGGTTTGTTGAGCAGCGGGAGCATTTCGGATAGCGGCGGGGAATCATGAGCCGCTATGAGCCGGTCGCCCTCGGGATTTCGTCCACGTACCGGCTGGCCCTTGACCTCGACCCCCTCACGCCGAAGCATCTCGATGAGTATCTGGCAGGCGAAGAGGGTTGGTTCCTCCACCGTGATGGCTTCCTCGGCGCTTTCAGGCTTGTAGTCGAGGGGCACGGCGCCGGTAACGCGAATCGTGTTCCGCCCGTGCGCCCGGTCTACGAAAATAGACCTGGCTGAGCCTACCTCGGAGGTCTTGCACTCGTTGCGAACGATCAAATAGCCCGTTGGAGGAGTCACCTTCACCAAGGCGGGATCGCCGACTCTTCTCCCAGGCCGCACCCATACGTCCACGATATTCTCATTCAGGTTCAAAGCGCTGATCGGGGCGGCATAGTAGTAAGGCTCGTCGTCCCAGGACCACCCACAGCCCAGCCGTACATCATCGAACCAGGTGTCATCGCCCACTATATTGCCCTCGACGGCCTTGATACCCATCTCCTTAATCTTCGCTGCCATTGCCTGCAAGTGCTCGTGCCTGAGTATAGGGTCACCTTTACCGGCGAGTATGACATCGCCTTTGAGCGTACCTTCGGGCGTTTGCTCGCCGGAGACGTAGAGGCAGGTACGGATTCTGTAGTCCGGTCCCAGCAGATCGAGGGCCGCCGCAGAGACTATCAGCTTGAAATTCGATGCGGGGATGAGGACGAGATCGTTGTTCTTCTCATACAGCACCCGCCCATCCTTCAGCGATTCGATCAGGACTCCCTGGATGCCGTGGGCGAGCACAGGATTGGCGAGCGCCTGATTGACGATCCCCGCCAGAGATGCGTTCGATGGCTGCGCCTGGTCGGCAGATGCCCCGTGGATACATAGAAGAGCAAGCGCCAGGAGGCACCACGTGTAGATTTGTCGCCGGAATTGACGGTTCATAGCCAGCAGGTTCCTTTCAGCCGATCTACCAGCGTATTCCACGCGGCTGCCTCATCTCCCTCCTAAATGGCGATAATAGCGTTTCCCGTCCAGGCACAGGAAAGCCCATGTAGGGCGACAACAGCCACCGCTCCGACCGCCAATTATACCGAGCGCCTGATCTCAGAGGGCCTCATGTGTTGATCAAGGAAAGTTATGGATTGCCTATATGGCCGTAAGTGGGTATAATCAAGCTGGTGAACGCGCAAGGAGGCGGATTCCCATGCCGGAAATCAGCGAAGTTACTGGGTACTCGCTGGAGCTGCCGCTGAAAGGGCCTTTTGAAACGGCAAAAGGCAGCAAAACCTCTTCGCCCGCGGTGATCGTCGAGCTCCGACTATCAAACGGTATCCGCGGCCTCGGTTCTGCAACCCCCGTTAAGTACGTCACCGGCGAGGATACGGCCTCCGTGCTCTCAGCAATTGAGTTATGCGCACCGGACCTTAAAGGATTAGATGCAACCGCCTACCTCCCCATCTTCGAGATACTCGCTGAGGCGCTCCCGCACGCGCATTCTGCGCGCGCCGCGCTCGAGATGGCAATTCTGGACGCCTTCTGCAAGCTGCACGATCTCCCGATGTGCAAGTTCTTCGGCGGCGCACTATTGCGGGTTTCGACCGACATAACCATACCGCTCGTGAACCCTGATGCCGCGTGTGAACTGGCCCGGGAGGCGGCCATACGCGGCTTCGAGCATCTCAAACTGAAGGTCGGCAGCCAGGACCCGGAAGATGACCTGGCTCGGGTACTCGCAGTGAGCGAAGCGGCGCCCCAGTGCGCCATCAGACTCGATGCAAACCAGGGCTTCACACCTGCCGTCGCCGTTGGATTCGCAGGCAAGATTCAGGAGGCCGGCGTGAAGGTTGATTTATTCGAGCAGCCGGTTGACCGCACAGACCTCGACGGCCTGCGCTATGTCACGCGGAATACGTCCGTGCCGGTGTTCGCCGACGAAAGCGCCGTGACACCTGCGGATGTACTGAAGCTGATCGAGTTGGAAGCCGTGGACGGCATAAACGTGAAGCTGATGAAGTGCGGCATCTCCGGCGCCTTGGATATCATCGCGATGTGCAAGGCCGCGCGAAAAGAACTCATGCTGGGATGTATGATCGAGACCAGCATCGGCCTTGCTTCGGCTGTCCATCTTGCATGCGGCACCGGCGCATTCAGCAGGCTGGACTTGGATGCGCATCTGCTCGTCGCGCCGGACTCAGAGCCGTCATCGGGCGGCTTCACTCACGACGGGCCTTCCCTCATCGCCGACAACAAGTCTCCGGGCCACGGCAGCATCCTCACCGGGACGGTTGGCCTCGTACCATCCTAGCCCCCGCATGGCGCCAACCCGAAACCCCTCCTCAGCCTCGCCCTGGCATCACCTGCTGTTAAGCGCCCCAGCAATTCCGAGGCGCCCCCGCAGATTGACCGGCACGCTAGAGCGGAGTATAATGTTATCGGCCTGGAGGGGTGCCGGAGCGGTTTATCGGAGCGGTCTTGTCCCGCATTCTGCGGGATCCCGCCAGAGGCGGGAAAAACCGTTGTCAGCCTGAGGCTGTCATGTATTATGTGTACGTCATTCGGAGCGTCCCTACTGAACGTCATTACGTAGGCAGCTCAGAAAATTGGGAAGAAAGGTTAAAACAGCATAACCAAGGAAAGGTGCGCTCTACAAAAGCCTATCAGCCCTGGGAGGCTGTCCATATTGAGACTTTCCTTGACCGGACCGCCGCGAGAAAGCGGGAACTGCAGATAAAGAGATACAAAGGTGGGAAAGCTCTCACGAGGCTGATCTCCAAGTGAGCGCTTAACCACCCCACAAGCCAGGCATCGCGCACCAGCAGTGCCAGCAAGTTTGATCCATTCGGAGGGGTGCCGGAGCGGTTTATCGGAGCGGTCTTGTCCCGCATTCTGCGGGATCCCGCCAGAGGCGGGAAAAACCGTCGTGGCGCGAGTCTGTCATGCATTGTGTAAGTCGTTTGGAGGGGTGCCGGAGCGGTTTATCGGAGCGGTCTTGAAAACCGTCGTGGCGCAAGTCACCGTGGGTTCGAATCCCACCCCCTCCGCCATCTAAACATCAGATTTCGCCCCCGACAGCCAACACTCAGCCCCAAGCCGAGCTTTCGAACGCCCTTCGCCGGCGACCAGCGGCTTTACCAGCCTCCTGAGAGCAGTCCGCTCAGGAACTTTGAGCGCCGAATCAGCGTCCCATAAAGTGTATGGCGCCCGGCGATACAGGCTTGTTGAAATCGAGTGTCGGCTCGCGATATACTGTGACTGGGAAAAGTGCGGAGGAACTTATGAAACACACTCATACGTTGCTGGCCCTCATCCCCCTGCTTGTTCTGGCCCTTGCCGGCTGCGGCGGAGGCGGCGGCGGCGGAGGTGGTGGCAATGGCGAAGACAGCGGCCCTGTGACGATAACTATCAGCCCTCTGGCGGTTCAACTGGATGTCCCGGGAGACAGCACAACATTCACCGCCACGGTTAGCGGAACCACCAACACCAACGTGTCGTGGAGCGTCCGAATTGTCAACGGGACTACCCCCGGAAGCATCGTTTCTACAGGGCCCAACACTGCTAAGTATACTCCATCCAGTTTCGGCACCTTTGAGGTTGTGGCGACCAGCCAGGCCGATCCGACGAAGAGCGCCATTGCACAGGTCCAGGTTGGTCCACCGGGTCCGCCGGTAACACCCTGAGCCCGATTACTCATTCGCGGGCTGGAAAAACCCCGCCCGCGGCGGGGCTGTACCCGGCTTCAGTGCGGATTTACCAACACGCGCTTCCCCCTCGGCCCGATACGCACACCTGCCAGCCTGTTTGCCCTCCCGGCGATATATTGCTATAATACGGCTACACGCATCCCCGGAGGAAACCCATGCTCGTCCGAGTAGATTCCAGCGCCATTCTGGGCGTAGATGCCTACATTGTCGAAGTGGAGGTTGATGTCGCCGGCGGATCGGCGCTATTCACCATAGTCGGCCTGCCGGACACAGCGGTTCAGGAATCGCGCGAGCGCGTCCGCGCCGCTATTCGCAATACCGGGCACGACTTCCCGTGGAATAAGCGAATCACAATCAACCTTGCCCCGGCGGACATTAAGAAGGTCGGCCCGATCTACGACCTCCCCATCGCAGTCGGCATCCTAGCGGCGAGCGGTCAGGTCTCCAGAGAGTTCCTGCCGGACATGATGATCGTCGGGGAGCTATCCCTGGATGGGGCGGTGCGCTCAGTGCATGGGGTTCTTCCCATGGCGCTTGCGGCAAGGCAGGCGGAAAAGAAATACGTGATCGTCCCTGAGTCGAACACCCAAGAGGCGGCGGTCGTCGAGGGAGTAGACGTCTATCCGGTCAATTGCCTGACGGACGTGCTCCAGCTCATGGAGGACATCCAGTCGGTGGAGCCTGTGAAGCTGGATGCTGCGGAGTTCATGCTGGACCGGCCGGAGTACGACGTGGACTTCTCCGACGTGAAGGGACAGGAGCATGTCAAGCGGGCGCTCGAGGTTGCCGCAGCAGGCGGACACAATATGGTGATGATCGGCCCTCCAGGGAGCGGAAAGACCATGCTCGCCCGTCGGATTCCGACGATACTTCCGCCGTTGACCCTGGACGAGGCGATTGAAACGACGAAGCTCTTCAGCGTGAGCGGCCGGCTGGATTCCAGCACGGCGTTAATCACCACAAGGCCCTTCCGTGCGCCGCATCATACTATATCGAACGCCGGACTTTGCGGAGGAGGCACATTCCCCCAGCCCGGTGAAGTCAGCCTGGCACACCAAGGCGTCCTATTCCTCGACGAACTGCCGGAGTTCCACCGGGACGTGCTGGAAATCCTCCGCCAGCCCTTGGAAGATGGGCACATCACCATCAGCCGGGTAGCTGGATCGCTCACCTACCCCGCCCGGTTTATGATGGTCGCAGCGATGAATCCATGCCCTTGCGGCTTCTATACGGATCCGACGCGGAATTGCACGTGCACGCCTTGGATGATCCATAAGTACCTGAGGCGCATCTCAGGGCCACTGCTCGACCGGATTGACATCCACATCGAAGTCCCGCGCCTGAAGGACCAGGAGCTCGTGAACCAGCCGACCGGCGAGACCTCCGGAGCGATCCGGGCGAGGGTTGAGCGCGCGAGGGAGGTTCAGCGCCAGAGATTCAGAAACGACGGGGCGGGCATCTTCTGCAACGCCCACATGAGCGCGAGGCAGATTCGGAAGTTCTGCGCCCCAAAGGACGACGTGAAGGACCTCCTTCGGACGGCGATCAACCAGCTCGGCCTCTCCGCCCGCGCGTATGACCGGATACTAAAACTCGCACGCACGATTGCGGATTTGGAAGGGGTTGAGGACATCACCCTCGCCCACGTGGCGGAGGCGGTGCAGTATCGGAGTCTGGATAGGAAGCTGTGGGGATGATGAAGCCGCCAGCCACCAGCAGCCAGCGAATACAAAAACAGGAAAAGACTGGATGGGAGATACGCCATGGGCGTCAGAAGTTACAAAGATTTGAAGGTTTGGCAAGCGGGCATCCGGCTCTGTGTTGACGTCTACCGCCTTACAGAAAGCTTGCCGAAGAGCGAGCAATTCGGTCTAGCTTCTCAGATGCGCCGTGCTGCAGCAAGTGTACCCGCAAACATCGCAGAGGGATACCAACGTCAGCATGATAAGGAACTCTGCCAGTTCCTCTACATCTCATCAGGCTCGCTGGCAGAGGTGGAGACGTATCTGCACCTATGCGAGCAGCTTGGTTACATGAAAAGAGACTTGCTCGAACCTGTGTTCATGCGGACCTGCGAGACCGGCAAAATGCTGAACGGGCTTATTGCAAAGACCCATGAATCGGTCCGCTGACCGCTGATTGCTGACGGCTGGCTGCTGACCGCTGGCCCATATGGCGGAGGCGGTGCAGTATAGGAGCCTGGATAGGAAGCTGTGGGGATGATGAAGCCGCCAGCCACCAGCAGCCAGCGGTCAGTCGTCAGTGGGGAGGGCAGAAGGATCAGTGTATGGTCAAGAGTCGCAGGGACTTGAGGGTATGGCAGGCGGGGATGGATCTCTCAGTCGCCGTCTACAACGCTACTAAAACATTCCCGAAGTCGGAAGTCTTCGGGTTGATTCGCCACGGCGAAAGGAGAGCGGCCTCCATCCGCCGCAGGCGGACCGCCATCATCGCCGAGGGCTAATTCCCGGATACGCGCACCTCATCCAAGCACATCTCTGATCTTGGCTGCCAGCTCCATCACCGAAAACGGCTTTGAGAGAAACGGCATGTGTGAGGGCGGGGTGAAATCTTGATGAACAGTGGCGTGACCGCTGATGAAGATCGCCTTTAGGCCGGGGCGGGCTTCGCTCATCGCACGCCAAATGCATTTCCCGCCCGCCTTCGGCATCACCAGATCCAGGATTACGAGAGCAACGTCGCCGCCGTGCCGGTTAAACAACTCCATAGCCTCTTCGCCGTTACTGGCGCAGAGCACGGTATAGCCATATCCCTCCAGCATAGACTTTATCGGCATTCGCACGACCTCTTCGTCCTCAGCTAGCAGGATGGTTTCCGTCCCGCCTTTTGGCTCAGGCTCTGCAGAGCCACCTATAGTGGCGGTTGCAGCCTCGGCTATGGGCAGGTAGATGCGAAAAGTGGCGCCCTTCCCGATCTCGCTCGATACGTCTATGAAACCCTTGTGCTGTTTTATAATGCCGTACGTGACCGCCAAGCCCAGACCCGCACTCCTGCTCGGGTCTTTGGTCGTAAAAAACGGCTCGAATATGTGGTCTTTCGTCACCTCGTCCATGCCCACGCCGGTGTCTGCGATTGATAGCTCAGCATACTCGCCCGGCTTGATCCTTAATCGGGCCGGCTTGTCCGCGCTTTCCCACGGCTTGTGACGGGTGCTGATCGTAAGCTGCCCGCCCTGCGGCATGGCATCGCGAGCGTTGATTGCCAGATTCACGAGCACTTGTTCTATCTGACCGGGGTCAACATTGACCATGTCCAGGTCCGGCGCCAGATCCAGCGTTACGGAAATATGTTCGCCGAGCAGTCGCCCCAGAAAGTGCTGCGACTCCGCGACCAATTTGTTGAGGTCGGTCGGACGAGCATCAATGTGCTGGCGAGTGCTGAAAACCCGCAACTGGCCGATCAGCTTTGAAGCCCTGTCCACGCAACCCAGGAGGTCGTTTATGACACCGAACTGCGGATGGTTGCGCCCCAGCTTTACCTGCAGAACCTCGGCATATCCAGAAATCCCCATTAGGAGGTTCTTGAATTCGTGAGCTATGCTGCCTGCAAGTCTGCCTATGGCCTCCAATCTTTGCGACTGCCGCGCTCCTGCCTCAAGCTGCTTATACCCTGTCACGTTGTCCAGCATCCCCACGACGCCGACAACTTCTCCATCGGGGCCCCACAGGGGCGCAATCGAACCTCTAATGTCAATGGGCGAGCCATCCTTCCTCATGCGGCGAGCTTCCAGGCCGGTAAGCGTCTCGCCGCCGATCACGCGCGCGAAATTCGCGCGAAACTCCTCCCGTTGCTCTTCGGAAACAATCTGGAGCGGGCGACCGATCACCTCAGCTCCGCTCCAGCCGAACATACGCTCGGCCTCGGGATTCCAGAATTCCACATTCTCCCCGCGGTCAAGAGTGACAATAGCCATCGGAGATGCCTGAACCAACGCGTGCAGCATCTCGTTGGCGCTTCGCAGGGTCTCTTCGGCCTGCTTCCGCCCGGTGATGTCGCGCACTGCGGCCAGAACCTTATCATCGTCGGTGCGGACGATCCGCGCTTCAAATTGTTGGAGCTTGCCGCCTAACTCAAGCGGGTATTCCAGAGTCTGGGGTTCGCCTGTTTCCAGCGCGCGCTTGATGGCCTCCATGGCCGACGCAACCACCTCCGCAGGCAGCACTTCGGACATGTGCTTCCCCAGGAATTCGGCCGGCGGCGCGTAGTAATCTTCATGCTGCTTCCTGTCTGCAGCCAGGAAGCAGCCGTCTCCACTTATGTGAAAGACAAAATCCGGTACGACACTCAGGAGCGCCTGGTTTGCCGCCTCGCTCTTGAGCAGACCCTCGTGCGCACGCCTGTATTCCACCGCCGTTGCAATGATTGCGGCGGTGGAATACAGCACCACAACATCCTCTTCGGGCCAACTGCGCCTGCGGCGGCACTCATCGAAGCCGATGAAACCACGCAAATTCCCTCCAACATATAGCGGAATATGAAGGAATGACTTTGTGCCCTGCATCTCCAGAAGCTCCCTGTCAGCTTTTGAAGGAATCTCGCTCACGTCTGCGCAGTTTATGACCTGGTTCTTCCGCAGCAGATCCATTCGGTATGGGAAGTCCTTCACGGGCATGTCCTGCAAACGGCCGCTTTGCCGCCCGGTGCCGGGTGACACCCACTCAAATGTATTGTCCATCGTTTCCGTGTCTCGCTGGTATTCAAAGACGCTCACACGGCTGACGCCCAGCGCTTTCCCGAGGAGCTCGACGCAGTCGCGTTGGAACTGGTCCGCATCGTCCGTTGTTGCCGCGCAGGAACATATCTCGGAAAGCATTCGCTCGTATGCCATCCTCCTGCTGAGGCTACCCTCAGCAAACCGGCGCTGCTCAATGCACGCCTTCCGTGGATGCAATAAGAGGTAAAGAGTGTACGGAACTAACAGAATAAGCAAGAAGGAATCGCCGACTACAATTATAGTACGTGAGAGGCGCGACAGCGATGATGGTAAGAGTTCGAGGGACAGTTCCACGGCGACGGTGAGCGCGGCGAGGACGACAAGCAGCACGAAGGGTGATCGCCACTCTCTCGAGCTGCGTCCACGGGCTGCTTCTGTGTGTTGCTTCAATGTTCGGGTCTCGTTCTTCACATTCCTTCCTCCCTGTGTTCGACGCTGAGTTCAGTATGGCGCCTTGAGGTCGGCTGAAGCACACAAAGAGCGCTCCAGCCTGGCCGCATGGCTACGCCAAGCGCAGGTACGCGCCGATACGCCCAGCAGGCATTAGAATTCAAATGAAAAACGAGCAGCTTTTTGCAGCGGGTGGCCCTGGGTGAAACCGGTTGAAGACTTGTGCTTGACCGATGCCGGAAAACATCGGTCAGCAAATAGCGTATTCGATCCCGGAAATACACTGGTGGGGTGATAGCTTTAACGCCGGCGTGGAAAAAACGTGCCCGATGGCTCCCTTGGCCGGGTGTCTCGCTAAGATGGACATCAGGGTCCGCGCACTTGTCTCGGAGACTGATAGACATGACAGGACTTCTCCACTGGGCAATGCGTTAAGCCCAATTAAAAGCTGCAAGGGTATCGGTGCAGAGCCACAAATCCTACAGTTAAACGCACCGTGGCACTACGCCATGTACCTAGTGACTACCTGTCTCGCTAAGTATATCACCAGTTTTCCGATTTGTCAACATATACCAGCTAGTTATCTATCGTCAGCACGTTTTGGCTAGGCAGAGGTGGATAGGAGATTCTCTGTACCTTCAGTTTCCTATCCTACTTACGATTGTTCCCTGCTCAAGGATGATCACCGGACGCAGTTGAGGAAGGATCCTGACCGCCATCGCGTATGTCTACCGCCTTCGCCCATATCTGAAGGGTATCCCTTACACGATTGCGCACCTTCCCATCCGTCTCGACTTTGGCTATCACAACCTGGGTGCCTCCGGACGGCAGGGTGACCTCGGCGGGCTCCAGGGTAACGCGGTAATGCTGCATGCTCTCCGCGCTGATCGCCAGTCGCATCTCGGAACTGCCCTGGTTGATGAGCCTCGACTTAACCTCATACTCGTCGCCAGCAATGACTGTATCCGGCTTGTCCTCCAACAAGAAGGCGAGCTTGGATACCTGGAGCACCCTGACCTCGATAGTTTCGGAGTCTTAAATGCCGTAATCCCTCTGGCTGCGGACGGAATACGTGATCTTGTACGATCCAGTGGAGGTATTCGCAGGCGTCAGGAACGCCACTATGCGCACCTGCTTTTCCCGCGGCGGGATCGTAATAGAAGTCATGGGACCGATTACCTGCCAATCAGCAGGCAGGCTCAGGCTCTCGATGAATTCCTCTTCCTGGTCGGTCTTGCTCGTCACCAGAAAACTGGCGCTCACAATCCTGCCCGGCTCGGTTTCGACGAGCGTTGCAGATACGGCCCTCACCTCGACACCGTTTCCCTTGCCCTGGGCAAACAGGGCGACCGACGGGCAAGAACGCGATGCAGGCGAGTAAGCCTAACAGCAATACGATGCGTCGCTTACTTAATCTCGATATGATATCGTACCCCCCATACTGATTCATCACCGCTGTCCAGCACTATCAGCGCGCTGTACTTATCCGCAGGCAAGCTGTTCAAGCCGATTGACGCCCTAACCGAGCAGCCCGGGTAGATGCGAAACCTGTCGCCTTCAAACCGCCCGACATACTCGCCTTCCCCGTTGTAAAGCTCAGCTACCACAGATGGCCTAAGCCATCGCTCGCCCGTATTCCCGACATCCAGTTGCAAGCTCCATTTGCCGTCGTTGGCAACCAGCCGCCGATCGGCAAGTTTAATCTCCTTCCTCCCACTGCCGCCGATGTCGGTTACGATCTGGATGGCATAGCGCATTACCGCCTGGATGCCGAGGCTGATTTTGTCTGATTCCGGTTTCGGCGGTTCAAGGCTGCCGACCGCCACCGGCTCAAAATCATCAGCATGCTCCAGTAGGCGCCGGTCAGCTTTTCGTTGTTTGGCGCCTGGACCGCGTAGTGAATGAAGGACGTGCCGTTTGCAGGAACGACGAGCTGCTGCGGGGAAAATGTGACCCAAGAGCAATTGGATCGCGGCACGCTTCCCGGCTCGCCGTACGAGTTTTTTCCATCGGAAAAGAACAGATAGTCCGTCTGATAGGCTTTTACCTCACTAGTCTCCGCGCCGTGATTTCGCAGAAGGATCGAAGGCTCGATCCTCCTGCCGGGCTGCACCGTATACGCCCTGGTGAGGCCGCTTTCTACTTCGATGCCGCCGGCAAGGACCGATCCTGAAGCCAGCAGCAGCCATAAGCTTAAGACAATTCTCTTTTTCATCATATATCCACTACTGTGAAGACTATAGAAGTAGAATAGTTGTCGGGCGAAACGGCCAACGAGACGCCGCTTATCTTCAACTGAACCTTAACGCCCGATCGGTCGCCTGCGCCGGAATAGAAGGCAGAATCGGAAGCGGTTACCGCCTGGTAAGTCGCCCCTCCCGAGATGATGCCCGTGCCCGTTCCGGCGCTCATCCGCCGCACGGAGATCGTAAAGTTCTGGTGCCATGTGGTGTCGGACCTCCTCGCATCCACGCGCCAGTCGTCCGAACTTCCGGTAGTGTTGGAGATCGCGACCACCATTTGGTCTACTTCGCTCTCATAGCTATCTTTCAGCTCGCTCCCTGCGCCCAATATCAAGTCGCTCGTCCCAGTCGTGGGAGACCAACTTCCGGTAGCCGAAATGTCTATGGCTTCCGCCTGGTTCGCGAGCGAGATCAGGACAAGCAGTGGGAGCAATGCGAGGAATCGGCGTGTCCCTCCCATTTCCGTGCATCCTCCTCTCAATACTTGAGCAGGGGTGGCCCTGTCGGAGCCACCCCTATCACTCTACGAACCGTCGGTGAGCGTAAGCGTGACCGTCTTGCTCGTAGACGAGATCACACCAGCAGCCATGGTGGCGCTAAACTTATAAGTGATCGTCTTCGCACTTGCAGCCTCAGTGTCTATGCTGGTGACAGCATTCGCTGCGTCAGTGGTGAGCGTCACGTCGCCTGCGCTAACTCCACTCGGCGGAGCGCCATGTTGATCTTGAGCGTCAAGCCGCTCGCCACGTTCGAGTTCAACGCGGCAGTGATCTTCTTGTTGGTTCCGTTCGTGGAGAAGCTGTACGTGGTCAAAGCGTTGGTCACCTCGGCCGGATCGGAACCAGCGGTACAGGTTGTAACGCTCAGAGCGGCTGGATCGCCGCTGACCGCGAGTTCATTGATTGCAGAGACCGAGTAGCTTACGCTCTGCGTGGTCTGGTTGCTCGCCATTGCAGACGCTGCAAAGGCCAGCAATGCTACGCATACCACAAGTAGTTTCAGTGTCTTCCTTCGTTCGTTACTCCTTCCTTACGTTTTGGATTTGCTTTCTCGCCACGGTGCATGGTAACCGTGGCACATCAGTTGAACGTGCTCCGCGCAGCACCCCGTGCATCATTAAGGTAACCTATCACCCCCTCCATGTGTTGGTTGCTCCCCATTTGCCGGGCGCAGCCCCGGCAAACAAAAAGCGTCTTTCTTGTCGCAGCCCAACTACAGTCTGCACTCGAAAGACGCCCATCGTCCTTCCGCGCTGCGGCCTTCCTTAGACCGCAAAACAAATATATTTCTAGGCCAACATCGGCTCGATCAACAAAGTTGCGAGATGTCCTGGAGCGGATCTCCCCCTTATGTCAGGGCTCACGCAGCCCGCGCTATGCTAAATCCCAGCACTTCCAGCATGCCAACCACGTCGCGCATGCTGAAAGGCTTGATCAGACAAGCGTCACACCCCAACTGGATAGCCTCGTCTATCATCTGGCGTTTGCCGCACCCGGTTATCATAACGACGGGCAGCGCAGGGTTAAGCCTCCGTATCTCCCTGAGGGCGGTTAGTCCGTCGCCTTTGGGCATGCGAATGTCCAGGAAGACCACATCTACCTTGTTGCTGGACAACAGCTCAATGGCCTCTGCTCCGTTTTGCGCGCATATCACTCGATGGCCTTCCAGCGACAATGCATCCCGCATCAGGTCGCGGATCCCTTGTTCGTCATCCACCACTAAAATACCCAACGGCTTCATTCTATCTGGCTCCTTCATTTATTATGCGCCGGGTCCTGCTCGCTACGCGCGTCGGCGGTACCTCCAACCCCCGACAACGCGCCCCCGGAGGATACCGCCGAAGTCAGCTTGTCCACCAAGCAATGAATACTGTCGGCGGCAGCCAGTATCGCTTCCACATGCAGCTTGATGCCTCCGTTGCTGTCTGGCAGATGGATACTCTTTAGCAAACTTGCATTTGACAACAGACGGTATAGAGGTTCAACCATTTCTTCACTTATACAAAGGATTATTTCCAGCAATCTCTGCAGCCTGGCAACCTGGGCCCGACGCGCTTCTAATTCAGAAGCGATGTCCTCCGGAATCGGCACGTTTGAAGTGTCCTTCTGCATAACGTCAAGAGTTCTCCGTTCCTCGAGATGGTTTCGAAGTTGCCGCGTCACGTCCGGCGCCGCCGTGGTAGGCTTTCCTCGGCTGGTCGCAACACCAGCAGGCAAATCGTTCGTGCGAAACAGCGATTGCCGCCACGGTTTCCTCGTCTTCAGCTATTACCGCCGTGTATGCCATCGTCATAGCAAGCCTCCTCGTATGCTTGGCTGACCGGCAAGCATATCGTGAAGCGTGCTCCCCGGTCAGGGTTGTTCTGGGCCTGCAGGATGCCGCCGTGCGATTGGATGATTCCGTAAGCTATCGCCAGTCCCAGGCCCGTACCTTCTCCCTCGGCTTTGGTGGTGAAGAACGGCTCGAATAGACGCTCAAGGTACTCTCCGGGAATGCCCGGGCCCGTATCGTCGAACTGGATCTTTACGAAGTTCGACTTGCGGCGCGTTCGCACTTTGAGCGTGCCTCCTCCCTGGCCGACCATCGCCTGATATGAGTTCAGGACGATGTTCGTGAATACTTGCTGCAACTGACCTGCATTGCCTGAAGCCGTCCCAAGTCTCTTCCCAAAATCCTTGATAATCGCTATGTCATCAAGGGCCATCTGCGGCTCCAACAGACCCAGTGTCTTTGCTATTACAGCGTTTACGTCCAGCTCCTGGAATTCGGTGCCTGAGCTGTGCCGGGAGAAACTCAACAGATTCGAAACTATGTCCGCTATTCGCGTAACGTGCTCGATCACGCACTTCAGGCTCTCCGCCTTCGATTCATCCGTCTCTCTCTCGATAAGCAGCCCGATCCGGCCCAATATCACCTGGAGCGGGTTGTTTATCTCGTGTGCCACTCCGCCTGCGAGCTGCCCGATGCTTGCCAGCTTCTCGGATTGTATCAGCTCAGCCTGGGTTTGCCTTAACTCCTCCAGGGTGGCAGCCAGGATGTCCACCTGGTTTCTCAGGTCGTCCAAGAGTTCGTGCTTCTGAATCGCCAGGGCCGCCTGGTTCGCAAGAGCCGACAGGACACCCAGGTCCTCTTCGGTGAAGCAGTCTCCGCCGCTGCGCTTGGCGACGCTGACCACGCCGCAGACATCTTCCCCGATCTGGATAGGGGCCAGGACGGACGACGCAATGGTATCACTTCGAAACGCCCGGCGAGCCATTTCACCTGTCAGCTCGTCGCTATTTAGTATGACGGCTTTCCCCTCCTGGGCCACCAAGCCGGCTATGCGTTCCCCAATGCGGATTCGCGTAGACTCCGCGATCTCCGGCGACAGGCCGTGGGATGCCAGGATCCTTAACGAGTCCGAGTCCTTGTCCCGCAGCATTATTGATGCTGTGTCTGCTCCGATCATCTCCACCGCCATGCTCAGAACGAGGTCCAGCGCCTTTTGGAGATCGGTCAGCCCGATCAACTGATCGGATAGGCCCTTGAGGCGAGAGATTTCATCGTTCTTCTTCTCCAGTTGCCTGCTGTACTCGGACAGGCTGTGGATGAGGACGCTGTTCTCCCGCCTGAGCCTTCGTGCGCTGTCGCGAAAATAGGCGCAGATAACCAGCGTCGAAACGATAAGGCCCGCGCGCATCACCCTTGTGTTTAGCATAAACTCCAGTTGCGGACAGAACCACCATCTATCCGGGACGTTAGCCATGTCAACGACCAACAAAGCCAGGGCCAGGAGAACGATTACCAGAACCGCCAGCCACCAGAGCTGTGACTCGCGAACTTCGAGATTGTGGTGTCTTCCTATTTCAAACATAGCGCTGCTTCCCGCGTGCATAATCCGACACTAAAAAAGGGTGTTCTCCCGACGCAGCATAAGCGCTGCCTCACAAGAACACCCTTCGTTCTCTTGGTGCCGCCTGTCTTCGACGGCCGTTATTCAACTATACGTTGCGCTTCCTACGTAATTATGGCATCAAGCCTGGGGCATCTTTAGGCTACTGTTCCAGCCAAACCGCCTTCGCTTTGCAGCTTCGATAAAAGCGCCTTTTCTGCGATGATGATCGCCTGCGCGAGGTCCGACAGCGGCTTGCTTTGCCGCTGGCTTTCCTGCTGCATAAACCGGTGAGCCTCTTCTTCCGACAGATGGCGTGTCCGCATCACTATGCCCTTGGCTTGCTCGATCAACTTTCGGGCAGACAGGGTTTCCTTGAGCGTGTCAACTTCACCCCTGAGCGCCTTCGCGTCCCGAAAGCGCGAAATAGCCACGTTCATGGCTGGCAGCAGGTCCGCCAGGCGGCATGGTTTTACCACGTAGGCGTATACCCCGGCATCAATCGCTGAACCGATCAAGTCTTCGTCGTAGTAGGCGGTACAGATTACAATTGGCACAGGTTTGGACGACATTATGCGTTTCGCCGCCTCCAAACCGTCTATCCCAGGCATCTGAACGTCCAGGAGCACTATGTCCGGGTCCAGCATCTGGCTGAGGCATACTGCCTCTTCACCGTTGGTCGTCTTGCCGATCACTGTGTGCCCTGCCGACTGCAGCAATTGTGCCAGTGCTGACAGGACGTGCGGTTCGTCGTCGGCTACTATAATCCTGTTTCCAGCCACTTGCATCACTCTCCCATTCTAATCGGAGCGTTCCGGGCTGCCGGATCACGCCGCCAGGCACTCCTCTTCGTCGGTCCATAACAGTAGATTAATTGTAAAAGTGCTGCCCTCGCCCAATTTGCTTTTGATGGATATCGTGCCGCCCATGCGACTTACCAGGACCAAGGAGTAGGCGAGGCCCAAGCCGGTGCCCGGAGACTCATCTCTGCGGTGCGAGAAGAATGGATCGAAGACTCTGCCGACGTCCTCCGGAGCTATTCCGGCGCCTTCGTCAGACACGTATATCTCCACACGACCTTCCTTCCTGCTATCCCGGACTCCTATCCGGATCGTACCGCTCTCCGACGCCTGCAAAGCGTTCAAGAGCAAGTTGAGCAAGACCTCTTCCAGTTGGCCGGCATCCGCTCTCACGAGAGGGGACCCGTCGGCAATCTCGTTTACGAGCCTTAATTGCTTGGCGAACGGATGAGTCGCGCAGAGGGCCAGAGCGTTATCGGCCACCGCTTTCGGGTTTACGACTGTGATAACGGACGGCGTGCTTTTGGCTAGCGACAGCAGGCGTTGGGTGATCTCGGCGCCCCGCATGACCTGCTCTTGCGCACCTGCGATGACCTCGACAAGGTCGTTGATCGTCTCTTCCACCGCGGCCCTCATGTATAGCAATTCGAGGGTGGCGGATACGCTCATCAGCAGATTTCCGAAGTTATGGGCTACTCCCGCAGCAAGTTCGCCGAGTGCAGCCAGGTGATTGGACTGAGCAAGACACCGCTCGGCATGGCGTCCCTCCCCCATATCCACGAAGCGGAGCACGTATGCCGCCAGACGACCCGCCTGATCGCATACCGGATGGAAGGCTACAATGCGGTCTTCGGAGTAAAGTCCGCATTGTGTCTCAATGGGCTCGCCAGTGGAACGGATCTGGTCCAAGGGGCAATTTTCGCATGTGTTGCTTTCGTCTTGCGCAAGTTCGCAGTATTTCCTGCCAAGCACAGCCCCGGAGTCCAGGCCAAGAATTGCACCCACGCAGTGATTGACCCCAATAATCCGGCAGTCCAGCGAAACCAGGGCGATGCCTTCACTCATACTCCCCAAGCTGTCTCGCCGTTGTCGGCTTGGTCGCTGTGACTCCGCGCTTCCATCAACGCCATCAGATTGCGACGCGGCATTAACTACCCCTTTTTTGGCCGCTTTCGATGTTGGAGAAGTGTCGCGCACGCTATGCCCTCTTGCCTGATTGTTCTCAGCGTCCAGCCTGTTCGTCCAGGCCGGTTGTGTAGTATTCAAGCTCTCTATCAATCGCGCATTATCGGCAGTTTTCACGGCTATCCTTAGGCTTAACACTAATGAAACTGCAAAAAACTGCCGACAATGGAAAAAAACAGCAAGGAACAGGGAGCTGTCGGCCCATAGCTAGCTGGAGAGAGACAAACATATGAAGGCTATTATGAGTCTTACCGAATTGGCTTCGTATCTGGGGATGTCGCAGGCGTCAGTATACCACCTCGTGGCAGCGGGAAAGATTCCTGGAAAGAAGGTGGGCAAGCAGTGGCGCTTTTCGCGTGAAAGCATAGATAGATGGCTACAGAACCACAAAGCTCAACCTGCTAACGTTCTCGTTATCGAGGACGATTTGCTTATACGCAACCTGATAGCCAAGGCGCTCGAGGAGGCGGGGCACCGCGTTACCGGAGCCAGCACGGTCGCTGAGGCGCTTGCTCTGCTGCAGGAAATCAGGTTTGACATCGCATTCCTGGACCTGTTGCTTCCAGATGGCACGGGCCTTGATGTTGTTGCTGCAGCTGCCCAGTTGCAGGCATCGCCTGTGATTGTGGTGGTTACCGGCCATCCCGAACACGATCTCATTGACAAGATACGCGTTTTGCTTCCCGGCATAACTGTGCTGGAGAAACCCGTCAGGCTGGAAACATTATTGGACTTAACTGCTCACAGTACTTCAGGCAAGGCGCAGCCTAAACCCAGGGAGGACCAGTAGTGTGAAGCCTCGTCGCCTCGCCCGCGGAGGGTAACATGGTATTTGATATAAGTCATATGAGCGATGAGATGGAACAGCTCTCGGTCCTAGTGGTGGATGACGAACAGCAGATACGTTCCATCCTCGCAAAACTGCTTAAAGAGTGTGGATACGAGGTTGCCCTTGCCAAAGACAGCGCTGAGGCTCTCAAGGCTCTGGAATCTCAAAATTTCGACATCGTGCTCTGCGACGTAATCATGCCGAATGTGTCGGGCCTTGCGATTCTGGGAAAGGCGAGGGAGCTGCACAAAGCAGCTTTGATAATAATGATGAGCGGCTACGCGGATTTGCCCATGGCGAGAGAGGCGCTCAACTTAGGGGCAAACGATTTCCTCATCAAGCCGTTTTCGCTTCTGACGGTTCCAATCGCTATCGAGCGTAATCTCCGCCACCGCCAGGCGGAGATCAACCGGATTACCGAGCAGCGCAATAAGGTTCTGCTTGAAAGCATTAAGGCTCTCTCAGCCGCGATGGATGCCAAAGAGCACAATACGGTCGAGCATTCCGAGCGCATCGCATCCACAGCCCTGATGATCGCAGAGGCGATGGGATTACCGCAGGCCGCCAAGAGCACTCTCGAACTCGCAGCTTATATGCACGACATAGGGAAAATCGGCGTCAGGGAGTCCGTACTTCTCAAACCAGGCAAGCTATCGAAAGCCGATTGGAGAGAGATAAAAGCCCACCCTGATACCGGAAGCCATATCCTCTCCAAGCTGGAGGGACTATCCGACCTGGTCGAGATCATCCGCCATCATCACGAGCGAGTTGATGGACAGGGATATCCCGACGGCCTGGCCGGCGAACAGATTCCCCTCCTTTCTCGCATACTATCCGTCGCCGACGCGTTCGACGCGATGACTTCCGATCGCCCCTACCGCCTGCAAATGACCGAGGCGGAGGCGCTTAATCGGCTTAAAGCGGACGCCGGCACGCACTTCGATAGCGAGATCGTTGATGTATTCCTCAAATACATGGGTGAAGAAATACAAAAGGCAGCGTAGCCAGCCACCGGTAAACTTACCGGTTTCTCTCTGGACCCACGCTCGCAGGAACAAAGCCCTTCCCGACAAAAAAAACCGGGCTAAGTCTACGATGGCCGGCAGGCGTTTGTGTGCTGTCGTCACGCGGGCTTATTGGTGGTCAGGCCTTCTCCTACACCTAAAGCATCAGCCCGGCGCCTCTCGACGAACTCAGCCGAGTCGTGTCAGGTTGGTGAGCGCGCGCCGGAAACCAGGGAGTTCCCGGCCAGCATGTCCCGGCAGGGATCGTGCCTCTTGTAGCTCTGGAGTGCCGCCTCTCTGCTGGTATTGGCATAGCAATAGACGCAGCCGTGCGCGCAGGTATCGTATGCCCCTATGTCCGTGCACTCAGCGCACCCGCACTCCTTCCTCGTCGGACGCTCAGCCAACAAGCCGATCCACCGCGGCGGATCCGGGAAAAGGCGCTGCAGGAGCTCGGCGTCCACGCAGTGCGCCTTTTTGATCCTGCCGCCGACTAGATAATCACCACAGCAGGAGAGCATTTCGATTCCATGGTCGGATGCGGTATCGGCAAGAGCGTTTGCGATCTCGAGCCGATCATCGCGCGGTAAGTCGTAGCATGCGATGTCGGTCTCACTGCACAGCATCCCGGTATTCCGCAGCACTTTGCCGTGGAAAACTACGAAGCTGAAGTAGCACCTCTTCACTACCCCCTCAAGCCTGGCGCACAGCTCTTTGAAGCGGCCCAGATGGTACTGCGCGCTAGTGATACTCGAGATCAGCACCGGATCGTAGCGCCAGAGAACGCTTTCTGCTCCATACCGGCCTGAGAGGATACGGGCGCACTCCACCAGCCCGGCAGTATCCGGAACACGCGGCTCGAATACCCGCGGTAGCCCTGTGATCGTGAAGTGGAAGAGCATCCGGTATCCACCCGCATCCAGGTCGTCCAGGCGCGGCAGCAGGGGCAGGTAGTTCTTCGACCAGAAGACTATCGCCGACACATCCTCCGGCTGAAGCGATACCCGGTAAACCGCCTTCGAGAAGGGGTTCATCCAGCGCACGTACCCGGCACGGATGCGGTTCATAAACCACTCCGAGTAGAACGCCGGTATGTCGGTTCGTCTGCTGGCCGAGATGACATTCATGGCGGTGTCTGCCAATGGAGATGGGATCCGTATGCCATTGTAGAGAAGATGGCTAGTTGCGTCAATCATGTACTGACATGGCACTCCTCCGCACCTGCTTTCAGAAGGTCTCTACTCCATCTTCTGCATGTGCGTTCTGCCAAGCTTTACAGGGCTGCTCAGCGGAGGTAGAATGTAAGCGATCTAATGGTGTGACAAAACCCGAGGTCCAAGCGAGGTGAAACAATGATGGCAAAGCGCAAACGATGGACGATCACCGAGCTGTCTGAGAAGGCAGAGCCAGTGCGGAGGCTCCTGCAGGAGGAGTCTGACAGGGGTGCGGCTCTCATCGGTACCGCCTACCTGGACGATCTTCTGGCGACGCTGTTGCGAGCAGTCTTCGTAGACCGATGCGCCGATAAACTGCTGGAGCTAAACCGACCGTTAGGTACATTTGACGCACGCATCCGTCTCGCCTACTCCATCGGCCTGATACGAACCGACACTTATAAGGACCTGGAAGCCGTGCGCGGCATCCGCAATGACTTCGCTCATCTGCACGACAATCTCGCCTTCGAGTCGGAATCGGTGAAGACCAGGTCGGAGAACTTGCATTACGGAAAGCTTCTGAAAGCGCTCAGAGACCACACCGGCATGATAACGACAGCCAAGGAGCGTTTTGTGTTTTCGGTAGCGATTCTTGGTCAGGCGCTGATCTCCACTGCGAATACAGCGAGGCGGGCCATCCCAGGAGATGAGTTCTACGTGGGTTTCTTCCCTTCCCGGCATGGATCCAGCGCGAAGAACACGTAAAGGTGTTAGGCTGAGAAGCCGTGGACTTGGGCTGCTCGACAGCAAGTACAGAAGGTCCGTGCCTAGGTCTCTACAGCCACAGACCAGAATCGGAACTGAGACACTATAGCAACAGGGAGCCGCTTTCCACTCGGCAGCTGTGGCTGAGCCGCCGGAATTTCGCTCCCATATACAGGCGACTTTTCAGCCTATTTTGAAAGAACACACCGTGAAATTTTCGAGAACTCCTTCGCCAGGTATGGAACCGCTGGATCATGCTGATCCGGTGCACCCATTGTTGATGGATAAGGCTCGGTAAGCTTGTGTGCAGATCATGCTTTGGTCTTTTCGTCGTCAGAAAAAAGAGACGTGAGAAGCGAGTTCACAACATCCATCACTTGCTCCCATTGGGCCAGGGTGCCGGGATCAACTGCCAGTCGCCGGGCGAGCTGTTCCTGCGTGAGGCCAAGCGTCCGGCGATAGAGGACTATCTTCTCTCCCAGGGTTTTAGTTGACATGTCGCCGTAAGGCAAGTATCCTAAGAAACCAATGATTTTCGGGACGAACCCAAGAACCGGGGAGGTTCGGTTGTTTTACCAGTTAGGGATACACGCCTCATCAGCTCCTGGCTTCTGAACGACTTGACTTTGGGGCTTTAGGACAGGCGGTGCAATACCAGAATTTGCAACCGGAAGTCTTGGGAATATAATAATCCCCTAGGCAGAAAGGAGAAGAACCATGCATACCATTGATGTAGTACCGAGCGTGCTGAGCGTCGCAGTCATAATGATTGCGCTCGGCGGCGGTGCGACTACGCCTCCCGCGCGCAAGTTCGTGATGAAGGTGGGGGTCGGCATGTTCGCGGCATTGATCTTGATAATAGCAGTGCTCAGCGTCCTGCTCGCCACTCGCACAATCTCGCAGCCGGTGCACGACGCCGTGCTTTACACCGGGCTGTCCTTGTTCTTCCTCGCCCTTGTGCCGGTAGTCGCATGGGCGAACGGGCGCCTGGCGGCTATGCGAGAAAAAGGCGGCTAATAGTCTCCCGCTCAGTCTCCGCATCGGAAAGCATCGGACAGTCGGTAGTCGGTAGTCGGTAGTCGGTAGTAAAGGCGGTGGGGGGAAGGCGAAGGGATGATTAGGAATCATCGGGACTTGAAGGTTTGGGAAGCCGGCATGGATTTGTGCGTAGGCGTATACCAGGCAACGGAAGGATTCCCGAAGTCCGAGGTGTTCGGCCTGGTATCTCAAATGAGGCGCGCCGCTTCGAGCGTTCCGGCAAACATAGCCGAGGGATTCTCACGCCAGCATAAGCCGGAGTTCATCCAGTTTCTGCATATAGCACAGGGATCCTTAAGCGAGCTCGATACTTACCTTCGCCTGAGCCAACGCCTAGGGTATATGACCGAGCAAACCGTCGAGTCTCTTGGCCAGCAGATGGTCGCCATAGTCAAGATGCTCCATAGCCTGATCGCCAGACTACGGCAGCACCAGCACTAGCGACTACCCACCACCGACCACCGACCATTGACTACCGACTGTCCCGGCGGCGCAGTATCGGTCACTGGACAGGGAGTTGCGGGGATGATCGGGCAGTTAGCAGCTAGCCGCTCCTGGTAATTGTGCTGGTTTTCCCCGCCGGACCGCGATACCGATTGACCAGCCCTGCCTTGGTGGGGTATAATGCTTGAGGCGTTACGCTCGCAGAGGGCATTGTCCCCGACCCCCGAGAGATGAGAGGACACAGTGCGAAGCAACTCTCCCACGGCCATTGGGCGGCTGGGCCGCCAATCCGATCCCGCCGCTCGCCGGCGGCCGGCGAAAGCCGCGATATGTCTGGTCCTCGCCGCGATGTGGACGTTGTCCGCCTGCCGGAGCGGGGAGGCGCAGCCACAGACGTCGCGATTTGGCGTCGGCGTCCCGCCGCAGAACATGGTGGATGGGCAGGTCACGACCGACCTGAATCTCTTCGAAGGGTACAAGCCGGGCGACCAGCCCTGGAACCCGCTCGGCATAGGGTGGTATTTCAACTGGCACTGGATTCAGCTTCACGGCGCCGTCTGCGATCCCGTCACAGGCGAGTGCATCGAGTACATGCCGCTGGTCGGAGGGTGGAACCCCGGGGTAAGTCCCAGCATAGCGACCATCCGAGATCGCGTCAACGCAAACCCCTCGCTCTACCCCAACGGCATGACCTGGCTGATCGGCAACGAGATCATCTGGGACGACCGGCGGACGCCTCTGCAGTACGCGAAGGATTACCATGACTTCTACCACGGGCTCAAGGGGATCAATCCGACGTTCAAAGTCGCGATCGGATCGGTCATCACCTCGGTGTACTACAATAAGACGGGATTCACCGGGACGCCTTATGAATTGCTAAACGCAATCCGGGCCGCGTACCAGTCGGAGTACGGGGTGCCCATGCCGGTTGACGTGTGGAACATCCACCCCTACGTTTGGAAGAAGTCATCAGTACAGCTGGAGCTCGACGACTTCAGGACCCAGCTAAACCAGTTTCGTGACTGGATGAAATCGGTCGGCGAGCAGGACAAGCCTTTGATCATCACGGAGTACGGCCTGCTGGAGTATCACGAAGAGCAGTGGATGATTGACTACTTGCTGGGATCGTTCGAGATCCTGCTCTCCAAAGGGTATGCGAACGGCATGCCGAGCGATGAGGGCCGATTGGTCCAGCGGTGGGCGTGGTTCGCGAACAACAACGCCATCTATGGACCAGGAGGTAAGGTGGAGTGGACGAACTGTGCGCTGTACAACGGCGACACGTTCGACATGCGCCCGCTCGGCCGGGCATATGCGAACCATCCGAAGGAGCCTAACGTCACGTCAATAGTCGTCAGCAGCGGGATCAGCTCAAACTTGCTCGTGGCCGATGACCAGACCCAGTACACGGTATCGGTCACCGCAGAGGATGGAAACGGCATCAAGGACATCCGCGATATCCGGATCATCTTCTACACCGGAGGCGCCTGGGAGTCGGCAAACGGGAGAGGCTATCTGGTTTGGGGCCAGAATGATTACGACATCGAGCATTTCGGCGGATCTTGGGCGGCCATAGCGGATGCGGCCGGCGGAGGCAGGTGGTCGTGGAACAATGCCGACTGGGGAAGTAACACGTATATCACCCCGATATCCGCATGCACCACGACGAGCGGCAATCGGCGAACGGTGACCTTCGCCTTCACGGCGAAGGCTGCCTGGGCGCCCGCGGGCGGGCAGAAACTGCGGGCATTCGTCCACGACGGAGGGAATAAGAACTCCGGCTGGGTCGAGCCCCCGGTTAGCTACGCGGTGGCCTCGTCGCTGGATATGGGAGCCGTGCACAACAACCCGGACGGGACGAGCGTTCAGATCCCCTGCGCCATCGCGACCGCTGGGAACGACCAGCTTAGCAGCACGTTCTACGTCCAGGCCCTGGATAGATCGCACGGGATAAAGGTCTACGGCGGCACAGCAAACGTGCAGGCGGGGAACCTGGTCACCATTTCCGGCAAAATACAGACGCAAGTCGGTGAGCGGATGATCACCTATCCCGTCGTAACGATCCTTGCAGCGGGCTTTCCTCTCCCCAAGCCGCTCTACCTATCCTGCAGAGATCTCGGGGGCGACTCGCCCAACGCGTACACTCAACCTGTATATCAGAGTTTCGGCCTCTATAACGTGGGGCTTCTCATCACCATCTGCGGGAGGGTGACCCATTCGGATGCCACCGCCAAGTTCTTCTATGTAGATGACGGCTCCGGAAGGGACGACGGGTCAGGCTACGCAGGCGTGAGGGTAAGTTGCAGCGCCCTTGCGAGCGGAAACACCATCGCCATCCCGGCCCAGGATAGCTACGTGAAGGTCACGGGAATCTCCGCCGCGAAGACTTCATCGGGCAAGGTCATCTCGATAATCCGACCCAGGACATCGGCGGATATAGTGGTTTTCTGATGGGGGCTGTGGAGATGATCGGGCAGTTAGCTGCTCTCCCCGGGGCCTTCGTCAGCCACCAGGTCTGCTTGCTCCTCCGCCAGTCTATCACCGGCAGGGGACGCCGTCAACAAGACGCCCGGCTGGTAAGAGTGAATCCTTCTCGTACTCGTGGATCAATGTGCGTGTGGGTGAATCCACACGCTAATCTCACAAACCCGACTGAAGTCGGGCCCAGCCCTGCCGCACGCGGGGCTTTGTGTGCTTAGCGCAGGGGTTTAGCCCTGCGCTAAGCTGCAGATGGGATCCCGAAACCGAGCTCAAGGAATGGCAGCGACCATCTTGCGATACTCGTCCATCGTGAATGCGCGCAGCGTCTCGCTGCGGACGTTCCCCTTCGAGGCGATGGCGAGAGCGAGCCTGGCTATCGTTTCGTCGTCCGGCGCTTCGGCGATGAACATCGTGTCGTACCGGCCCAGCAGCGCGTAGAACTCCTTTATTTCGGCGCCGGCCTCTCGGAACGCCTGCTTCAGTTCCTCGACCCTGGCAGGGCTCTCCTTCACATTCTCTATGCCCTTTCGCGTGAAATTGAACAACATCACATACCTGGCCATGGAATTCCCTCCCGTTATGAAATGTGTTGATGGTGCTCTCCGACCTGATGGCGGTTGGATGCATCGGTATTATACCCACCTGGCGATCAAACAACATTCCATTGTGCCCGGGGGCCGCCAGACATCAGCACTCAGTTCCTTGCAGGTGGGTCGGCGGCGGAGGTCGAAATTTAATTTGGGTGTGAGGGGCCATTCGAGGCCCCAAAGCCCGAAAGGAGGTGCAGGCTATGAAAGAGATGGATAAAGTCGCGCTCCGATGGACCAAGATCGGTATTATCCTCGGCGTTCTCGTGCCCGTTACGCTTACCCTCATTCAGCTTGCCAGGAAGCCTGAGACTAAGCAGCTTCCGGCCGACAACGCCGCCCAGGTGACGACCGCGAAGCCCAGCCAGCCCGGGCCTGAAAAAACCGTGAGGGTAAACGTGAGCGTTCAGCCGCCGGCCGCGCCTGTCAGCAGCCCTACCAGCCCTCCGGCCCAGCAAGCGCCCAAAGAGGAGAAGGCCACTCCGTCAAAAGAAAAGCCTGCCAAGTCTCCGCAACCGCGTTTGCCGACCGGTGCGATCAAGAAGCCCGCGCTCGTGCGCGCTCGCATCCCTATGCTCGGCATTAAGACATACGCCTGCGAGTTCGGAAGTGATGCGAAGCTCGTCCTCTCGCTTGCAGGCCCGCAGAAGACGGGTGAAGGCAAGTGCGCCAGGATATTGACCGTCGAGGCCGCCGGCGCACGCGCGATTCCAGGCCCCGCGATCCATCTCAAGTTTGACAGGGGCATCGAGGAAGTCGGCATCAAGTATGGGAGCGGAGGGGTTCCGCCCGGCACCCAGGCGATAATGGGACCGGGCAATAAGGAATACACCTTCAAGGCCGCCCAGCTCGCTGCCGGCTTCAAGATGCAGCTCACCCTCGTACACAGCACCGAATTCAGCATCTCGGAGCTTTGGGTAAACGGTAAGCGGATGTTCTAGCTGCGCGGAGCGGACAGGCAAAGTCGCCCACCCCAACCCCAAGGAGTGTTGGGGCTAATTCAAAACAACCCGTAGATTTCGCCGGCGGGGGAGAGGCCGATTTTGGCGGCGGCGGGGACTTTCGGCAGGCCGGGCATCGTCATGACGCTGCCCGCGTAGACAACCACAAACCCGGCTCCCGCGCTGATCCTCGCCTCTCGCACGACGATCTTGTAGCCCCTCGGACGCCCGAGGAGCTTCGGGTTGTCGGACAGCGACTTCTGCGTCTTGGCAATGCATATCGGCAGTCTCCCGAATCCGAGCGACTCGATTCCGCTGATTTGTTCCTCCACCGCCGGGCTAAAGACCGCGCCCTCCGCGCCGTAGAAGTCCCGCGCGATTGCCAGCACCTTCTCCTTAATCGGTATGTCCAGTGGATACGTTGGGTGGAAAGCAGATTCCCCCTCGCAGGCGTCCAGCACAAGCCCGGCCAGATCGAGGCCGCCCCCGCCGCCTTTCGCCCAGACATCGGAGAGCGCCCAGCGCACGCCCATTTTCGCGCAGGAGGCGGATAAAACCTCGATCTCCTCATCGGTGTCGGCGGGGAACTTGTTTATCGCGACGATGGGCTCCAGGCCCGCGTGCCTCACGTTTTCGCAGTGTTTCTCGAGGTTCGCGATCCCCTGCTCCACCGCCGCTGGATTGCCCGCGCCTAACTCGGCCGGCGGCGCTCCGCCGTGCATTTTGAGAGCGCGAATCGTGGCGACGATAACAACCGTCATCGGCTTCAGGTTGGCAACTCGGCATTTGATGTTGAAAAACTTCTCCGCGCCGAGGTCGGTTCCAAACCCGGCCTCCGTGACGACATAGTCCGCCAGCTTCAGGGCCATCCTCGTAGCGATAAGCGAGCTGCACCCGTGGGCTATGTTGCCGAACGGCCCGCCGTGCACGAATGCGGGCGTACCGCCGAGGGTTTGCACCAGATTCGGCAGGACGGCATCCTTCAGCAGCGCAGCCATCGCGCCGCCCGCCTGCAGATCGCTTGCGGTAATCGGCTGGCCGGCCTTATTGAAGCCCACTATCACCCTTGCAAGCCTGTCCACAAGGTCCGCCCGGTCGGAGGCGAGGCAGAGCAGCGCCATGACCTCGGACGCGGCGGTTATATCGAAGCCGGAGCGCCGGGGCACGCCGTTTCCCTTGCCCAGGCCGATCTCAATCTCCCTCAGCGCCCTGTCGTTCATATCCACGACGCGCTTCCAGGTGATGAAATCCATGTCTATGCCCAGCTCGTTGCCGTGATAGAGGTGGTTATCGAGCATGGCGGCCAACAGGTTATGCGCCGAGGTGACGGCATGGGAGTCGCCGGTAAAGTGCAGGTTGATGTCAGCCATCGGGACAACCTGCGCGTAACCTCCGCCGGCCGCGCCGCCCTTTATTCCGAAGCACGGGCCGAGAGACGGCTCCCTGATGGCAATGCATGCCGATTTACCCAGCCTCCGGAGGGCATCTCCCAACCCGATGGCCGTGGTGGTCTTCCCCTCCCCGGCGGGAGTCGGAGTTATGCCGGATACAAGGACCAGCTTCCCATCCTTCTTATCCGAATAGCGGCCGAGTACATCCAGCGTGACCTTTGCCTTATCAGTTCCGTAGAATATGAGAGCATTTTCGGACAGACCCAGTTCGGCGGCTATATCCCGAATGTGCTTCGGGTCGGCCTGCTGAGCGATTTCGACATCGGATAGCATAGATACGAGCCTCCAGCCAACGCAGTCTACCAAAAACCCAAAAGGGATGCGAGCCGCATTCTGAGAAACCAATGGGCAACAGCGACCAGGCATCCCAGACGGCTAATTCCAGCCGGCGCAGCGGGATTCCTCCCATGCGCGTGAAAATCGTCACCAATTTCAGCGAAGATTGACAGGAGGGACACCGAGGCTTAGAATGCTTTCTAGCTGGCCGACATAATAGTGGGTCTCGTAACCCGTGCGAATGAATTCACGGGCAAGGGAGACGGGACCTCTGCGAATGAATTCGCGGGCAATGAAAGGCGCAAAGTCCCCCTCCGGGGACTCGGCACTTTCTGAGTCGGCGGAGGCCGACTTTGTGTAGTTGGTTGCCGTGGTTTCAACCGCACGGGCAGGGCCCGTACAGCACATGCCACTGGATTGGAGATCAGGTGATGACACTGCCGAATGTGCCGAGCCTTACACAGATAATAGGGGCCGGAGCCGAAGGCGGACATGAGTTCGCACGAATCTGCCACCACTTGCTACTGCATACGGCCAACATCAACAAATGGCATTATGACATGTGCAGCGACCGGGCTGGGGATTACAAGCATCTGGACGGATGGTCGCGTAACTGGTCTGATTTGACGGACGCTGTGACAGGCTTTCAGTTCAAGTTCTACGCCAGCCCGCTAAGCAGCGCGCACAAGCAGGATATCAAAGCCTCTTTGAAGAACGCCTCTGAGTCTAACCCGGATATGCGCCAGTGGATCCTCATCCTGCCCGACGACATGACCCAGCAAGACCAGGGCTGGTTTGATCAATTGCCTCGCAAAACAGGTCTACGCGTACAATCTTGGGGCCATACGCGGTTGATCGGAATGTTCATGAAGTATCCTGAGCTTTGCGCCACGTACCACCCTCAGCTAGTGGACCGTTCCGAACATGTTGTTCAGACCCTTAAAGATATTGAGCAGGCGCGAACAAGCCAGGAACGGATTACGCGGACAGTAGACCTATATTTGCAGCACGCACGAGCTGTTAGCCAAAGAATATGGGGGCCGGGAGCACTTCTGAGGAGCGAAATAGGCGGACTCTCGCCCTTGGAGTTCGATAAGGCTGTCGATCGGATACATCAGATCTACGGCAGCGACCCTATAGGCGAGCGGCTTAGGCAGGGAGCCCAGGGACTGGGCGTAACGCCGTATGAAATCCTCCAGCACGCACTCAAGCAACGCTACCGGCCAAACGACTGGAACTTGGAAAGGATAGCTGAGGAGATCAAAGCGCAGCGCACCTGAATAGCCGTTGTGTATCCTTAGCTCACCCCCGGCGGGGGATGAATCTGATGTAGTCCACCTCAACCCGTGCGTCCGGGGTGTCGGTCGGGTCCAGGCGCAGCCAGCTTCGAAGTTGGACGTTCGATGTTCGGCGTTGGACGTTCTTTCCGTGGTTCACCACTATGCCGTGACTCGCAACCATCAACTGGATATCTGCTCCTCGGGCGGCTGCTCCGGCGCGCCGGTCTCCATAGCGAAGAGCCGCTTCGCATTCCCGCCGAGGATTTTCTCCAACGACTCCTTGGGGAGGTCGCTGTTCTGGATGAGCGCCAGCATGGATGCAGGGTCGGAAAAGGGTAAGTTGCTCCCGTAGAGCACCCGGTGCGCGCCGAAGTGCTCCACAGCCTCCTCGATCTTCTCCGCATCGAATGAGCCGGAGGTTTCCAGGAACACGTTCAGCAGCCGGCTGGAGGTCATCGCACGCTTCCATTCATCGCCACCCATGGAGCCAAAGATGAACTTGATGGCGGGAAACTCCACGGCCATTTGCGAGGCCGCCTCGACTGCTTCGGCATGTGGGGTATGCACGAAAACCGGCTTCGCAAACCGCCGGTGCGCGTTCAGTATCTCGCGGTAGTCGTCAATGTTCGGATACGGCAGCGACGCCCCTTGGAAGAATGCCGCTGCAAGGAACTTCGGCGAGATCATAGCCGAACGCATGAGCCGGATGGACTCGTCGGGATAGTTGGGATTCGCCGCAAGGTAGCCGAAGAGCCGGTCATCGGACTTTACTGCATCGAAGAGCTCCTTATTGCCCAGCCGGAAGTCGGAGTCCACCGCCATCTGCGGCACCAGCACCGCCCGCTCGATGTTGTACTTTTGCATAGCCTTGAGCACGCCTTCCACGCCGAACGGCTGTCCCAGGCCATCGTACTCGCTGAAATTCACCCGTATATCTATTGCCATATTGTTTTTCCTCACCCTGACCCTGGAACCAAGATTATGGTTCCAGTGTCAGGCCGCCTCCAATACGCGCCTGATATTCCCGCCGAGGACGCGCGCCTTCTCGTCATCCGACAGCTCGGAGCTTAGTATATAGTGGAGCGAGCCGGCGATCGAGCACCTCAGCGCGCCTGAGCCGAAAATGACGCGATCCGCGCCGACGCGATCCACGACCAGTTTCAGCGCGCCCGGCGCGTGCAGCTCGTGGGTCTCCAGCATCACATTCGGCAGCCCGGCCATCACGGCCAGCGCCTCGCTCAGCACGTCCAGCGAGATGGAGCAAAGGATCACAGGCGCGGGATAGCCGGACACTATGCGCCCGACGGCGCTCGGCTCGCCGGGACGAAAGGCGTTTACCATCACGGGAGCCTTGAGGGGCGCTGTCTGCGCCAGGACTTCCCCGAAAGCCACGGAATCCAGGGTCCACGCCTGCTCGGCGGGGTAGAATTTGAAAATCCTGAAGCCCTGCGCGCGGATCGCTTGCATGTCGGCCGCCGAGCCGAAGTAGTTTCCCGGATTCACAGTGGCTATCGGTACGAGGCGGTTGTTCGCCTTCGCCGCCTCCAGCGTGATAGAATTGCCCCTCGCGTGACTGTGGAAGATGCCGACCGTTGACAGCGTCAGGGCGGCCGCGATCCGATATTTGTCCATCTCACGCATAAGGCGCTCGACCGACATATCCAGCCGATGCGTGGGATGGATGCCGAACATGGTATTCGCGTCTATGATCTGAACGTCCAAAGCCATCCGTCAATCCCCTTCGTCAAGGTACTATCTTGCCGGGCTCGAATCCTTCGATCCCCCACGTGCGCAGTTGATCCACAGCCGCATAGCCCGTCAAATCCAGGTGAACCGGCGTGATTGACACTTTGTCATCAGCGACGGCCTTCACATCGGTTCCCTCCTCCAGCTCGTCAATGGCGGCGTCTCCACCGAGCCAGTAATACGCGCGGCCCATTGGGTCCACCCGCTTCTCCAGCCTGCCGCTGTACCTGCGCTTTCCCTGGCGTGTGATTTCTATGCCGCGGATATGGCTCGCCGGCTGGTTCGGCACATTCACGTTCAGCAAGGTATCGGGCGGAAGCCCGTGCTTCAGCAGAAGGCGCGCGAGAAAGACCGAAAACTCGGCGGCGTAGTCGAAGTAAACGCCTTCCTCATACGAGGCAACCGATATCGAAAAGGCCGGTATGCCCATAATCGCCGCCTCCATTGCTGCGGAAACCGTGCCGGAATAGGTCAGGTCCCAGCCCAGGTTCGGGCCCCAATTGATACCGGAGACCACCAGATCGACCTTTCCCCCGACGAGGTCCAATACGCCGAGCGACACGCAGTCCGATGGAGTGCCGCTTGTTGCATAGCCGTGCGAGCCGTCGGGCAGACGGACCTTGCTCACACGCAGCGGCTTATGGAGGGTAATCGAGTGGCCGGACGCGCTTCGCGGCCTGTCGGGGGCGACGACGCAAACCGTGCCCAGCCCATCGAGAGCGGACTTGAGCGCGAAGAGGCCCTCGGCGTATACGCCGTCGTCGTTCGTGATGAGAATGTTCACCGTCTGCTCAGCCATAGCTCAAACACGATAAAGCCCCCGTGCTCCAGAACGAGGGCTTCCGCTGGAAGATTCACTTGCGGGAATTATACAGTATCCGGCCCTGCAAGGCAAGGCCTTGAATGCAGCCGGCCGAACACGTAACCCAATGGCTGGGACGGGGCAGGTGCTGGCGTACCGATGCACTGTACCCGCTACTCACGCTAGATGGTCTACATTATGCAGAAGCCACGATAGCTTGGGTGACCTCCGATATCGCCTCAGGTGGGCCTGCGAATGCCCAGAGCTCGCTTCGGTCGGTGATTTCATCGCGTCCGGTGGGGCCGCCGATCGCGGGGGAATGGTACTCCAGCTCGCCGAAGCCGCCTAAGTCGCCGTTGTCCACATATGCCTGCTGGATGTAGCCCATAGCCCCAGGATCGTCGCAGGGGACATCCGAATAGAACGCATCCCTCTGCACGTTGAACTTGCGCACCACGAGCGTGGCTGGGCCACCATCCTGCTTTGTGTAAAGCATGACCCCGCTGGAGCAGCTCGCGTGGATGCCGAACTTGTAATTATCGGCGGTCTGCACGACGGTCTCCACCAGGCCGTCACGCACTGTGAACACAGGCTTTCCGATGAAGGCATGGGTTTTCAGGTCGCCGAAGACCGGAAACAGCATGCGGCCACCGCCGGGAACCTGTGCGAGGTTCCACACGGCGGGATAAACGCCTTCGGGAATCGGCGCTTTCGCTTTGATCGTGGTGGTGAGCGCGTATCCGGCGGAGGAGACATCGCCGGGCGCCGCCATCGCAGGCTCTATTGCTTTTACCTGCTTGATGATATGCAGCGGAACGGTGAGACCGCTGCGGCGGAAGAGCACATTCATACCCGCCTCGATCGTCACGGAGTCCCTTGTGCTGCTGGTAACCGCATACGCGCCTGGATCCACAGTTCTCGGAACGTCGTAGGTCTCGCCGGACCTCTTTGGGTCGCCGATGTTTGTGTCAATCTCCGGCGAAATCCAGGTGCGATCGCCGCCGCTGTTCGGCCATCCCACGCCGGCAAAGAACGCGCGCGCCGAACTTGCTAAATCGAGCGCCGGATTCGTCCAGAGCACATTCGTCTCGCCATCAGGGCACAATCCGATGATCCGCCCGCCGAAGGGGAGCACTGCTATGCGCCCATCGAGCATGACCGCTTCATGGCCGGCCTGCTTCAGGGATTCCAACAGCTTTTTCATGGCTCCAGCACCACCTTGATAGCGTTATCCGTTCTATTGCGCATGATCTCGATTCCCTCGACGAAGTCCTGCAGCGGCAGGCGATGGGTTATCAATGGTTTCGCCGTCACCTTCCCGCTCTCGTGCAGGGCGATTGCCTCGTCCCAGACGCTCGGGCCGCCGAGAGAGCCGAGAATCGTGATGTTGCCGATCACGAGTGGATCGAAGTCAACGGCGCACTTCTCGCCGGCGAAGAGCCCGGTCATGGCGATGCGGGCACGCGGGGCGACGATCGAGGCGATATCGTCCCATACGCTTGGCTTCCCGGCAGCCTCGATGACCGCATTAATCATGTGGCCGTTCGTGACCTCCTTGACCTTCTCCACAAGGTTTTCCCTCCGGACGTTCACAGTCGCATCTGCGCCGACCTGCCTTCCGACCTCCAGGCGCGAGTCTCTGGTTCCCGCCAGGATCACCTTCCGCGCGCCGTAAGCCCTCGCCGTCTGCACTGCGAATAGGCCGATCGCGCCGGGGCCCATGACCGCTACGTAATCCTCAGGGCACACCTGAGCCAGCTTGGTAGCGTACAGGGCCACGCCGGTCGGCTCGATAAATGCCGCCTCGTCATAAGCCATTGCATTGCACTTATGCAGGAAGTACTTTGGGAAGGAAATATACTCCGCAAAGCTGCCGTCGCGGTTCAGCAAGCCGGTTTCCGTCCTGTTCGGGCACTGGTTGTACCAGCCGCGAATGCAGTAGGTGCAGGCGCGGCATCCGACCGAACATTCGCCGGTTACCTTATCCCCGATTGAGAACTCGCTTACGTTGGAACCGAGTTCCACAACTTCGCCCGACCACTCATGCCCTGGAATAAACGGCAGGCTGGTCATGCCGCTCGTGATGTAGAACATCGTTCCGTCGTAGACCTCAAGGTCCGTGCCGCAAAGCCCCGCCGCATGAACCCGGATTAGAACGTCGTCCAGACCCACGTGCGGCATTGGGACATCTTCATAGCGCACGTCCTTCGTGCCATAAACCCGAATCGCCTTCATACAGTTGACCTCCTATTGCTGAGTGATGTCTGAGGCAGGTACAGGATTTCCCCGGCTTTCTCCACCAGGAGAATCCCCTCCTCCTCGCGGTTGCGCCATTCGCTGAAATCAATGCCGGCCGGGTCAACATACCCCAGCCCGACCTTCTCGCAGGCCTCCTGCGGTATGCCGGTTGCCAGAGAGACGTTGATGCGCGGTTTCTCGACCCCATTCTCGTATGTGCCGCTTCCCCGCAGGTACGTCGAAACGGCCATCACCGCCTTCGGGACGTCGGCAAACCGTTCCCACTGCTTGACATAGTAATCCCGGACGTGGTAGCCGATCTTCTCGATGATATAGCCGTGCGTGAGTGAGAACGAGCTGATATGCGGGGCGTAGATGATCAACTCGCCGCCGTCAGCAACTACCGGCTCGAGCTTGTACATGCACTTGCCGCCGGTCCACAAATCCTCGTACATCAACGGCGCGCAGGCCAGGACCCGCCGGAAGGTGCGCGGCTTATATACGATGTGCAGTTTAGCGGATTGTGCCACTGCCTCACGCCAGGATTCAATCGGCGAACCGACATAGAGGCCCACCAGATCTCCTTCGTGGACGACCAGCGAGATATTGCTGACCGGAACGGGCATAAGCGCGGCAGCCTGATCGAGAACGCGCCGAACCGGATTGTCCATGACGCCGATTATTTTGAGATTGGTGATAACCGCCCCCAGCCAGTGGAAGAAATCAATGAACTCCGGCCCCGAAATCCCGGGGAAAAGGTACTTATTGCCCCCTGAGAAGCCTGCCACTTCATGGGGAAACACCGGCCCCAGGATGAGAATATGGTCGTAGTCCAGGGCTGTGCGGTTGACCCTGATCTTGACCGTCTCGGCCATCAAGCCGTCGGTCAGTTGGGAAATGAGATCGGCAGGGATCTCCCCTATTTCGGCCAGGCTCTCGTCATCATCCCATCTGTGATTAAAGAGGCCCATACCGGCGTAAGATGCGGCGTATGGCTCCTCCGACAAATCCAGGTGCGCCAGCATCGCCTCACGCGAGAGCGGCGGATGAGTGCCGAGAGCGACCATGACATCCAGCCCGGCGCCGAGGTCGCGGAGAATCCGGTATACGGCTTTGACCATCCTGCCGACGGGAGCGGTTCTGGTTCTATCGGGGATGAGCGCCAGGATTCTCTTGCCCGCCGGACCGATCTTGCCCAAACCTGAGGCGAGTATGGCTTCCACCTGTGCCTCATTCATGCTCTTTGTGCTCCGCGCTCGAGGGTTGGTATATCACACGAGCGTGTTTCAATCGGGCGGAACTCCCTGATGCTAAAGCATCAGGCTAGCGCAAGCGTGAAAGCATGCTAAAGCAAGCTCTGGCGCTGAATCCTAACAGCATGCTTTAGCTTGCTTTACAGCCATTGCTACTCTGCGAAGTCCCGATGAATCGGGACGTAGCACGAGCCAGCCTCGCCATTTTCCCGCCTGCTGCGGGATCTCCCGCTTTCTTCGGGATGTCCACGCATGTTGCGGGATGCCGTCCGAAGGCGGCACCGTCCGCAGGCGGCACCGCCGTAGGCGCGGAATGGCGAGGACGCGGCTTCGAAACAACCCCAGGTCTTAAGGCATCAAAAAGCTGCCGTATCCGATGACGGCGATGGCGGCGATGATTATCGCGATCCCGCCGAACATCGTATTCAACGGGCCGCCCTTGGCTTGCTTCCACTCGCCTGTGATGATCCCCCACAGGTTCGAGACCACGACGCAGGTCGCCATGAAGATCGCCCAGCCGGCCGAGCCGCCGAGCTTGCCCATCATGAGCGCGGCCCTTCCGTAAATCGTTACGGAGAACATCAGCAGGCAGCCCGATATCGCAACCATGAGCCAGTACGTGCCTGTGCCCTCCGCACGATACGCCGGCCAGGTCCGGTTCTGCTGCAGCTTGACGGCGGAGTAAGCTGCATTCGCGATGAAGCCTCCGAGCATCACCAGCGCCCAGATTGCATCAGACGCCGCTCCCGCACTTGCGCCTATAGCCTTTGCTGCATTCATTACGCCGGTGCCAAAGTTGAAAGCAAGATTGATCATCGAGGTGAAGATGCCCGCGAGGATGCAGAGCAGCAGACCCCTGGCAAAAGAAGGCCTCGCAACAGCCGCCTCCGTCTTCTTGCCCTCGACTTTAGCCAGGCGTGCCTCTTTGGCGCCGCCGGCTTTGGCGCATGTCGCAATCCCTACGAGCAATACGACCACGCCGGCAGTTACCGTGAGGCCGCCGGACGTCCCAAAGACATACGGCTTGCTCAGCATGGGTATCAGCGAGCCCAGCCCTATGGAAAGCCCCATCCCGATGGCGAAGGCAAGGCTAATGCCGACTGCATAGATTGCCTGGCCGATGGCCACTATGCCGTATCCCCACAGAAGCCCGAAAATGAACACCAGAGCCACCGCCCGGGTTCCGGCATTCGCATACGCGGACATCAGATCCGGCACGGTAGTCAACGCGATCGCCCAGGGGAGTATCAGCAAGGTAATAAACGACCACACAAACCATGTGTTCTCCCACGACCACTTGCTCGCGCGCTTGAAAGGCAGAGCGTAGCTCCCATTCAAGGCGCCCGCGAGCAAACCCAACAGAATTCCCGCTACCGCTGTAGGCATAACCCGACCTCCGTTTGAGTGTGATGCACGGCTGCTAGAAACCGTATGTCACAAATACTACATGTAGATTCGCCGGATTGGCAGCGATTTCCTTTGTCCTCGAACGAAGCGCAAGCGTTGACGCCCTGAGCGCGGTCTCAGCTGCCATAAGCGGGGATTCGGAGCCCGGGCTTGGAGCGCTGAACCGCCAGCCTGGTAGTAATACCGGTTTTTCGGCGGTCGCACGCTCAGCCTTAAAGAGTTGTGTATATTGCCCCTTGACAAATTTAGGTGGGTGGTAAATTATCTTATAGATGTCAAAGTTCACAACATGTCTAGATATAGTGGGCTAAAAGCGGGCATTCGCCCTCGCTGCGCAGCTATGGCGACGGAGCGCAGACGCCGCATGGTTTAGCCACATCACATGGGAGGAGATAAGATGAAAAAGGTATTTGCAGTAGCGGCAGCTATTATGCTGCTGTGCATGGTCGGCGGCTCTGCGTTTGCGGGGTGGACGGTCGTAAACCTCAACCCTGCAGCGGCGAGATATTCGTATGCCGTTGGCGTCTCGGGCGGCCAGCAGGTGGGGTATGCCGACGTTGGCGGCGCCGATCACGCCGGCCTGTGGAGCGGGACTGCCGGAAGCTGGGTGGACCTCAACCCTGCAGGGGCGATAGGGTCGGATGCCTATGACGTCTCCGGCGGCCAGCAGGTGGGGGAAGCCAGCGGTTACGCCGGCCTGTGGAGCGGGACTGCCGCAAGCTGGGTGAACCTCAACCCTGCTGGGGCGGGATATTCGGCGGCCTATGGCGTCTCCGGCGGCCAGCAGGTGGGGGAAGCCGACGGTCACGCCGGCCTGTGGAGCGGGACTGCCGCAAGCTGGGTGGACCTCAACCCCGCGGGGGCGATAGGTGGTTCGGTGGCCTATGGCGTCTCCGGCGGCTGGCAGGTGGGGGAAGCCCTCTTTCACGGCAGCGGCACCACCGGTCACGCTGGCCTGTGGAGCGGGACTGCCGGAAGCTGGGTAGACCTGCATGCCCTTCTGCCCGCCGGCGTATACTCAGGATCCCGTGCCGAAAGCGTCGATGTATGTGCCGGCGAGACCTGGGTTGCTGGCTGGGCCTACAACGATTCGACATGCAAATACGAGGCGATGCTTTGGCACTACACCGCCGAGCCGGTCCCTGAGCCGTCTTCGATTGTTGCTTTGGCTGGTGGGTTGATATCACTCTTGGGCATCCGCCGCGGCGGACGGCGTCGGGCATAGCCCTTTTCCCTTTGGCACATGGCAGGCTGACAGAGAGCAGCCGCCTCACGGCACAACAAGAAGGAGAAGATAAGATGGGTAGAGCTTTCGCAATTGCGGCAGTGCTTGCGCTGCTGGGTTTAGGTATTGCCGCTCATGCGGCCATCACCATGGACACCGTCACCGTGGGCGATCCGGGGAACGCCGGCGAGCTTTCAGGCTTGGGCGCGGGCGGTTATGGCCCTGATCGGATATGCGGCTCGGTGGGCTACAACTACAACATAGGCAAGTATGAAGTGACGGCGGGACAGTACACCGCATTCCTCAACGCCAAAGCAGCCACCGACACGTACGCGCTATACAACCCGGGCATGTCAAACACCAGCTACGGCAGCGGGATCACGCAGAACGGCGATTCCGGCAGCTACACCTACTCGGTGGCAAGTGACTGGGCGAACAGGCCGGTGAACCTCGTAAGCTACTGGGACTCCTGTCGGTTCGCCAATTGGCTCGGTAACGGCCAGGGCGCCGGCTCCACGGAGACCGGCGCATACACACTGAACGGCTACAACGGCGATGATGGCCGCACTATCCAGCGCAACGCCGGATGGACGTGGGCTGTGACCAGCGAGGACGAGTGGTATAAGGCTGCTTACTACAAGGGCGGCGGACCCAACGCCGGATACTGGGAATACCCCACGAGCAGCGACACGGCCCCGGGTCAGGACATGGCCGACGTCTCCGGCAACAACGCCAACTACTACACATACCCTTATGCCTACCCCATCGATTCCGGCAAGTATACCACGGTCGCCGGCGAGTTCCAGAACTCCGACAGTCCTTACGGCACGTTCGACCAGGGCGGCAACGTCTTTGAGTGGAACGAGACTATTGGATACCAGGATGCGACTTACGCCCCCCGCTGCCTGCGCGGCGGTTCGTTCGCGTTCGGCGGCGGCGGCCTCCAGGCATCGAGCCGCAGCTACTACGACTTCCCCCCGACGGGCGAGGGCGCCAGCATTGGGTTCCGCGTCTCCGAAGTTGTTCCTGAGCCGTCATCGTTTATGGTCCTGGGAAGCGGCGTCCTGGCATTGGCAGGGCTCATTCGCAGAAGGCGGCGCTGACCCGTATGGAGTGCGTCCCGACCGTCGGGACGCTTTTCGCTCGTTCGTGTGCTCAGCGATGGCAAAGCGGCGTCCAGCCGCCGCACTCCACATTGGCTGGCTGCAATCCGTATGCCCAGTGCGTAACACCGCTTTTTCATCGAAGAAGGAAACGGCCTGTCTGAAACAGTAGCATATATGCGATTGCTCTCTGTGGAAAAAGCGGGTAAGCCGGATGGTGGATTGGCCTCATGCGCCTGCTCATCGGTTGGGCGAAGCCGGCGCATATATAGTCACAGCGGGGACCTACCGCAAACAGCATTTCTTCAACGAGCCTCAACGCCTGGCGCTTCTCCATGACAGCCTTCTTGCCATCGCACGGGAATATGAGTGGCGCCTGCAGGCATGGGCGGTGTTCAGCAATCACTACCATTTCGTCGCACTCTCGCCAAGCAATCCGTCGTCCCTGAAGTCACTTGTCGGCAAGCTTCATACATTGACGGCCGCTGAACTGAACGCCCTGGACGGATGTGAGGGGCGAAAGGTTTGGTATCAGTACTGGGACAGTCACCTTACCTATGAGAAATCATACCTTGCCAGGCTGAACTACGTGCACAACAACCCTGTCCATCATGGCATTGTGCCGGTAGCCAGGCAGTACCCCTGGTGCTCCGCCTCATGGTTCGAGAACAGTGCAGACAGGGCTTTTCTCAACGTGGTGACCGGCTTTCCGAGTGACAAGGTAAAGGTGTTCGACGAGTTTTGACCTCACACAATGGCAAAGCGGCGTGCCGCGCGCTAAACATAGTTTCACACGGCTCAGCAGGAGCTTCGCCCTCCCGCTCCGTGCCCTCTGTGCCTCCGTGGTGTAAATCCGCTCGGACAAGCGTTGACGCCTTGGGCGAAATGTCGCATAATGTACACGCCGTTGGCTCAACTCGCAAAGGATAGCTGGGTCATATTGCGCAAGGGCCAAGGTGGGCAAAAGCGATACGCCATGAGGGTTTTCGGCAACTACATAAACGGCAAATGGGTTGAGTCGGCGTCAAGGAAGACGGCGCCAAACATCAACCCCGCTGATAAAGATGAGATAATCTGCGAAGTGCAGGCCTCCGCGCCCGAGGATGTCAATCGGGCCATGAAGGCGGCATTCGAGGCATTCCCCGCCTGGAGAAGGATCCCGATCCCAAGGCGGGCGGCGCTGCTTCACGATGTGCTGCGGATAATGATAGAGCGCGAGGAAGAGTTTGCCCGCACCATAACCCTCGAAAACGGCAAGACCCTGCGGGAATCGCGGACCGAGTTCCAGGCGGCCGTCAAGGAGGCGGATTTCCAGATCGGGCAGGGAAGGAGGCTCGGCGGCGAGCACGTCCCCTCGGAGCAGCCCGGCGTGCTCTGCTATGTGACGCGCCAGCCGCTCGGCGTGGCGACCCTGATAACCCCGTGGAACTTCCCCCTGAACGTGATCTGCCGCAAGATGTTCCCGGCGCTGATTGCCGGAAACTGCTGTGTCCTGAAACCGGCTGACTTCACACCGATGACCGCCGCGCTCCTCGTCGAAGCTGTTGACAAGGCCGGATTACCTCCGGGCGTGGTCAATTTCGTCACGGGCCGAGGATCGGTGATAGGCGACGCGCTCGTTTGCCATCCCGCTGTGAGGGCGATTTCCTTCACCGGCTCGACAGAGGTCGGCCTCGGGATCGCCGGAAAGGTCGCCGGCAGCCGGACGAAGATACAACTGGAAATGGGCGGCAAGAATCCGCTGGTCGTCCTTGCCGACGCCGATCTGGAGGCCGCCGTGGACAGCGCCGTTCTGGGCGCATTCAGCTGCAGCGGCCAGTGGTGCACCTCGACCAGCAGAGCCATTGTTGAGTCCCCCGTATACGAAAAGTTCATCGAAATCCTAACCCGCAAGGCCGCGGAAATCAGGGTCGGGAACGGCCTGGATGAAGCTGCCCAGATGGGACCGGTAGCCGGGCCGAAGCAATACGAAAGCATCCTGAACTACATCAGCATCGGAAAAGCAGAAGGCGCCCGCCTGTGCGCGGGCGGCAATGCCTTACGCGAGGGCAAGTACGCTAAGGGCTATTTCATCGAGCCGACGGTCTTCGCGGATGTGACCCCCGACATGCGGATCGCCCGGGAAGAGATTTTCGGGCCGGTGCTGTCGGTGATGAGGGCGGAGGACTTCGAATCCGCTATCCGCATTGCGAATGATACTATCTACGGCCTTTCCGCCTCGATTTACACGAATGATCTCGCAAAGGCCCAGTGCTTCATAGAGGAGAGCGAGGTCGGGCTTTGCCACGTGAACATGTCCACCGCCTGGAAGGAGCCGCAGCTCGAATTCGGCGGCATCAAGGAATCCGGCAGGGGCCTGCCGGAAGCAGGTGCGAGCGGCGCGGAGTTCTTCACGGAGCATAAGGCCGTATACATCAAGCCTCAGCCCTGATAGTGGAGAGCGAGGATGGCGAAACCCAGGGGTGCGGACAAAACGAGCTTATTGCAGATGTACAGGCAGTTGGTGCGCCTGCGCACGTTCGAGGAGCGGGTCAAAGAAATCTACATGAACGCCCTGATGCCCGGCCTGGCGCACCTCTACATCGGCCAGGAAGCCGTAGCGGTCGGCGTCTGCGCCGCATTGCGCGACGACGACTACATAACCAGCACACACCGGGGCCACGGCCATCTCCTGGCGAAGGGCTGCGACCCCAGGCTGATGATGGCCGAAATCATGGGGCGGGAGACCGGTTACTGCCGGGGCAAGGGCGGATCCATGCACATTGCCGACACCTCCAGGGGCATCATCGGGGCTAACGGCATCGTGGGCGCCAGCATCCCGATCGCCACCGGCGCCGCGCTGTGGTGCAAGATGAGCGGCGAGGGCCGAGTGGTCGCCTGCTTCTTCGGCGACGGGGCCTCGAATCAGGGCGCTTTCCACGAGGGGTTAAACCTGGCCGCGCTGTGGCAGTTGCCGGTAGTCTTCGTCTGCGAGAATAACCTCTACGGGCTGTCCGTGCGCCAGGATCGCCATCAGAGGATAAAGGATATAGCCGACAGAGCCCCCGCCTATGGAATGCCCGGCGAGATGGTTGACGGCTGCGATGTAGGGGCTGTCAATGAGGCGGCGCGGCGTGCCGTGAAACGCGCGAGAGACGGCGGCGGCCCGACGCTGATCGAGTGCAAAGTCTACCGCTGGCTCGGTCACCATGCTGGCGATCCGGCGCGATATCGGCCGGAAGGTGAACTCCAGGCATGGAAGGAACGCTGCCCGCTGAAGCTCTGCCGCGAGCGGCTGATGAAGGAAGGAATTCTGACGCCGGAGGAGGATCAGCGCATCCTGGAACAGGCGGAAGTGGAGATGCTGGCCGCGCAGGAATGGGCGGCCCGGCAGCCTTTCCCAAAGCCCGAAACAGCCTTGGAGGATGTTTATGCCTAGGGAGCTGACACAGGCGGAGGCGATACGGGAGGCGCTGCGCGAGGAGATGCTGCGCGATCCCCGCGTCTTCATCATGGGCGAGGATGTCGGACCCTATGGCGGAATTTATACTGCAACGAAGGGTCTGTGGGAAGAGTTCGGAGACGAGCGGGTGCGCGACACCCCCATCTCCGAGGCGGGATTCACCGGAGCGGGCCTTGGCGCGGCGCTCGTGGGCGGCCGACCCGTCGTGGAGCTGATGTTCGGGGATTTCGTCGCCGTTGCCATGGACCAGTTGGCAAACCAGGTTGCAAAGGCCAGATACATGTCCGGCGGACAGGCTCGCGTGCCTCTGGTGGTGCGCACAACGATCGGCGCGCGAGGCTCCACGGCGGCCCAGCACTCCCAGAGCATGCACGCCTGGTTCGTGCATACGCCTGGCTTATACGTTGTCGCTCCGTCCACCCCGGCCGACTGCAAGGGTCTGCTCAAGAGTGCGATACGGGACGACAACCCGGTGATCTTCTGGGAGCACAAGAAGCTCTATTTTGTGAAAGGCGAAGTGCCCGAGGGCGAGTACCTTGTGCCGCTCGGCGCGGCCGATGTAAAGCGGGCCGGCGCGGATGTCACCGTAGTAGCGATTTCGCTGATGGTGCATAAGGCCCTGGCAGCAGCGGAAAAGCTCGCGCAGGAAGGCGTCGAGGTCGAGGTAGTTGACCCGCGCACGCTCGTGCCGATGGACTGGGAAGCCGTTTACGCCTCGGTGCGCAAAACCGGCAGGGCGGTAGTGGTGGATGAAGGGCATTTCACGTGCGGAGTGGCCGCCGAAATCGCCGCCGGGATCGGGAAGGAATGCTTCGACTACCTGGACGCGCCCGTGGAGAGGGTCTGCGCGCAGGATACGCCGATTCCGTTCAGCCCGCCGCTGGAGGATTTCGTCATACCCCAGGAGGCGGACATCGAGCGGGGGATCAGGCGCGTGTTGAAATGAACAGCTTAATGGGCCCAGGAATAAATTCCTGGGCTAAGCTTGAGCAAAACCCTCCGGGTTAAGGAGTCCGGCAGGACTTTGCTCTCAAGTTAGCCCAGGCGTTTTCCCGCCGGAGCGGGATCCCGTACTCGGGACAACCCTGGGCGTGTGTTGGCTAAGGCAAGCCGGGAAAGGTGGAGATTGAACGTGGATACCGAAAGAATACGACGTGTAAGGGAGGCCATGCAGTCCGCCGTGGCGGATGCCCTCATCTGCAGGCTGCCGGAAAACGTGCTCATGCTGAGCGGCTACTGGCCGCTTGTCGGCTGGTCGTTCCTGGTTTTCCCGAAGGACGGTGAGCCGACCTGCATCATCCCCCACACCGAGGAGCAGGAAACCCGTGAGGAGTTATGGGGCGGCGAGTGCATTTCGTTTCTGTTCGGCGTTCTCGGAGCTGGAAATCCCTACGAGGATATCGCAATAGCGCTGAGGGCCGCAAGCGTCGGCAGGGGCTGGCGGCGAGTCGGCTATGAGGGGAGCTTTGAATCGGTCGCGCCTCCATGGAATGCCGCCGAGCCGGCGATCCCGGCCGACATCACCCGCGGCATCCTGCGCGAGGCGTTCGGCGATCAGGCGTTGGTTGATGCAACCGAGCTGCTGACATCCCAACGCGCCTGCAAGACCGCTGCAGAAGCGAATAAGCTCCGAATCGTTAATGAAATATCCACCTTCGGCCTGCGCGCATTTTCCGAAATGGTGGCTGTCGGCGTTACCGGCGTCGAGCTTGTTGCGGCGGTCGAGTACACCATCATGACGCAGGGCACGGGCTATAAAGGCGCTAAAAGGGTGCGTGCTTTCGCCCAGGTTGCGACCGGCCCGGCTGAGACCGTTGTGGGCTTCCGCCCGATGGAGATTTCGACGCTCCGCAAGATGCAGCCGGGCGACCTGGCCCTGCTGGAGCTTGGTGTCGTGGCGGACGGCTTCTGGAGCGACCGCACGCGGGTGCGCGTCGCCGGGAAGCCGACTCCGCAGCAGACAGCGGTTTTCGAGGTCGTCAAGGCGGCCCAGGCCGCCGCGGTCAGGAAAGTCCGCGCCGGAGCAACCGCCGGTGAAGTGGATGAGGCCGCACGCGCCCTGATCCGTGATGCCGGCTACGAAAAGGAGTTTGTGCACGTCACCGGGCACGGCGTCGGTTTGCGCTATCACGAGCCGATTCCGATAATCTGCCCCGGCAGCGAGCTGATCCTGGAGCAGGGGATGGTGCATTCGGTCGAGCCGGGCGTCTATATCGCCGGGATGGGCGGCATACGGCTGGAGGACGACATTCTCGTAACCCAAACGGGCGCTGAGGTACTTGGCGCCTTTAGCGGTGACCTGGCATGAAATACAACCTCGATGGGAAAGTTGCGGTAGTCACCGGCGCAGGCGGCGTGATTTGCAGCGAGATTGCAGCCGCGCTTGCCGGAGAAGGCGCCAAGGTGGCATTATGGGACATATCCGCCGAGGCGGCCGAGCGGAAGGCAGAGGAAATACGCTCTGCGGGCGGATGCGCCATCGCCGTCCGCTGCGATGTCACGGATCGGGCGGCTGTGATTGCGGCGGCTGAGGCAGTTCTCGCCGAATACGGCACCGTGGACATCCTCATCAACGGCGCGGGGGGAAGCCGCAAGGAAACGACGACCTCGCCGGACTTGACTTTCTTCGACATAGACCCGCAGGCGCTCGCGGACACATTCGCCCTGAACTACATGAGCGCGGTTGTTCCCTCGCAGGTTATCGGGCGCATATTCGCGGAGAAACGGTCAGGCGTGATTGTAAACATCTCCTCGATCGCCAGCATCCGCCCGCTGACCCGCGCGATCGGCTACTCGAACGCCAAAGCCGCCTTGAACAGCTTCACCCGGTGGCTGGCGGTGCACATGGCGCAGGACTACTCGCCGGAAATCCGCGTGAACGCCGTCGCTCCGGGCTTCGTGCTGACACAGCAGAACAGATTCCTGCTGTTGGACGACAAGACCGGCGAGATGACGGAGCGCGGCCGCCGGATACTGGAGCACACGCCGATGAAGCGGTACGCGCGCCCGGAGGAAGTCGTCGGCGCGGTCCTCTGGCTGGTTTCCGACGCGGCGAGCTTCGTCACCGGCGCGGTCATCCCCATTGACGGCGGCTTCACCAGCTTCTCAGGCGTGTGATTCAGCCTGATCCACACGGGCTCGGTTCGGCTAGGCTCACCGCAGGTGGCACGCTCAAACACAGGAGGAAGTAGGGATTATTCAAAAACCGCGCCTTCGCCATTCCGCGCCTACGGCGGGATCCCGCAGCAGGCGGGAAAATGACGAGGCTAGCTCGTGCTACGTCCCGATTCATCGGGACTTCGCAGAGTAGCAATAGCTGAAAAGCAAGCTAAAGCATGCTGATAGGGTTCAGCACCATAGCTTGCTTCAGCATGCTTTGACCCTTCGGCTAGCCTGATGCTTTAACATCAGGCGTTTTTGATCCCTTAGGTTGTATGGGAGGGCCGGGGGATGGAGTCTTCCGGCCTTTGTTTATGCGCCGAACTTTTCCTGCGTGCTCATCAGGTTCGTGAGGATGTTCATCACCGCCGTGCCGGGTATGCGGACAATGCCGCCGCCGACTACCGAGCGCTCGTCGTACACCTGAATCGAGTCCACGCGCACATCCGGCCCCCAGAACACGATGGGCACGGAGTCGCCTGAGTGGTCCTTAACGCTGATCGGCGTCGCATGATCCGCCGTCAGGATGATGTACGTACACCGGTCAACCTCCCGCATGAGCATTCCGACCACATCGTCTATGCGCTCGATCATTTTGACCTTGGCGTCCGGGTCGCCGTCGTGGCCGGCGATGTCGCAGCCCTTGATGTTGCAGAGGACGAAGTTGTGATCTTCGAGCGCCTTCAGGACCGTGCGGCCGATGGACATCACATCGGAGTCCAGGCCGCCGGTCGCGCCCGGAGCCTCCACGATGTCCATCCCCAGATAAACCGCGATTCCGGCGATCAGTCCCGTCTCGACGACGGCGGCGCCCTTCAGGCGGTATCTCTCCTCGAAGCTCTCGATGTGCGGAGCCACACCAGCGCCCCTGGGGAGGATGATATTCGCCGGCAGCCTGCGCTCGGCCTCGCGCGCCTTATTGATCGGGTGCTCCTTCAATATCGCATACGAGCGGCGGACGAACTCGTTTACGATCCCGGCGGTTTTCGCGCCCGCCTGGTCGTTCGGATCAATCGGCTTAGCTTCGTGGACCTTTGCCCCTGCCTCGTGCGGATCGGCATCGGTCACGCAGGCGCCGAGCCCCGGCCCTCGGAGCACCAAGGCGCCCCGATGCGCGACCGATTCCTTGAAATAGCAGGCGACATCCTCGATCTGCATGCCGTTCACGGCGGCGGCGAGCTGGTCGGTCCCCTGCTCTATCCGGCCCGCGCGGCGGTCAATGACGAGCATGTTCCCATCAACGGTCGAGAAATTGCACCGGAAGGCGATGTCGCCCTTGCGGACGTCCATGCCGATGCCGGCCGCCTCGAAAGGCCCGCGACCGGTATAGGCTGTGTAGGGGTCATATCCAAGGATGGCCAGATGCGACGTATCGCTGCCCGCCCGGACGCCGGGAGCGATAGGATCCATGAGGCCGCACTCGCCCTGGAGCGCCAGGGTGTTCATATTGATGTTGTTCGCAGCCTCAAGGGGCGTTCTCGCACCCAACCGGGGCACCGGCCTGTCCGCCATTCCATCGCATATCAAAAGGATCGCCTTAAGCCCTTCCATCAGTTCCTCCTCTTACTCTTACTCGCAAATCGTGACGAGTGACACGTGACGCATAACGCCGTTCATTAGCGATTATTCCCCAATCCGCAACCGGAAGATCATCTTACAATATACAGGCGGGCTTTGGCAAGGGAGGGAAAGTCCGCAGACCGCAGGGAGTGGCAGAAAGGGAGTAGGTGTGGGAGAAAGGGGAGAAATCAGTAGTACACCAAGTCCGCTTGCTTGCGGACGCGGAGGACGGGATAGCGGGTTGAGCCGTCGAGCTCCAGGGAGCTTATCCCGGTGGCGACGACGTACTGGGTGGATGAGGGCTTGGTGAGGCCCGGGCAGCGAATCTTGATACCCACGTGTCCTGCGCCCTGAACCCCACTGCCGTCATCAATGTAGAAGTGATCCGACCCGATATAAGTCACCTTGCCCCAGGTCTTCACCAGCAGTCCTATGTTGTTCAAGCCACATGCGCCGGTAATTCCGGGGTTCAGGGAGCCTGCATCGCCGCCGCCGAGGTTGCGATTTGTCGTACATACTGGATCCGGCAAGGTGCACCCGGTCGCCGTCCGGGTGACAGATGAACTGAGGACGGCGCGCTCGCCGTCCGCCAGACCCATACTACCGATCACCGTGACCTTGTCGCGCTCGGCTGGCTGGTCGCCGCTTGCCCTCCGAACCTGTATCCCGCAGCTCCGGTCCGGGCTTTCAATGTAAAACCTGTCGCCCATCTGGCTGGCGCCCGCTGAAACCAGTTGTTCCGCAAGCTTTACCAGCGCACCATCGGACTGGACTCTCGCGCCAGCGATGCCGGTGTAAAGGGGAACAAGGTCCATCGCAGCCTGGAGGTCCAGCTTGCCATTTCCCCACTTCATATTCGGTACAGTGCCGGTCAGGCTGTCCGCCCTGGCGGTGGACATCACACGATCCTTAATCTCCGCCGCGGTTGCCGTAGGATCTTTCTGCAGCATCAGGGCGGCTGCCCCAGTCATGTGAGGAACGGCCATGCTCGTGCCAGCCATCACCAGGTGCACGCCGTCCTCCACGATATCGGTAGGGGTCGGATTCGAATTGATGGATTTCGCGGTAGCGATCTTCGCTGAAGGCACCGCAAGGTCGGGCTTTTGCCGCCCGTCCCTGGTCGGGCCCTCACCACTGGAGACAGAAGAAGAACCATACGTGCCAGGCCAGCCCTGCAAAGTGCCATCGGGATTGTACCACCAGGTCTTCGTCACATAGCCGCCGACCGTGATGGCGGATATGCAGGTGCCGGGGATGATGCACGATTTGGAATTATTGCCGTGCGACGACCAGTAAACGTTTTGACTGCCGAGTATCCAGGCATCGCAGAACCCACCAGCCCGGATAGTCCGGCCGGTCGCGGTGATGCTCCAGGCGCCCGAGAGCGCGTTCTGAATGGCGATAAAGCACTCGTGATCGCCGTTGTAGGGATTCGTGCCGCCCGGGGCGTTGTCCAGCCAGATATTGCCGTCCGGGGTGGAGACATAGCCGCCTGTGGTGTACCCCGTCTGTTTCGTGACGCTGTATCCGTTCGGCGTGGTCACCGTCATATCAATCGAATCGTTGCCCTCATACCAAAGGTCCATATAGAATGGGTTCGAGCGGTTGGAGAGAACATTGATGCCTGCGGTGACGGACGAGCTTTTTGTGGGCGTCGTCCACTCGGCATGGATGTATTTGGCGGGATCGGTCGTGCCGTTGTTCCCGGTTGCAGTGCAGACCACCACTCCGGAGCCGGAGATCTGGTCTATCGCACGCTCGATCAGGTCGGTGCCGTCGTGCGCGCCGTACTGCGAACCGATGCTCAAATTAATCGCACAGGGCTTGCCGAGGGATGCAGCTTTGTTTTTAATGTAGTTGATGCCATCCACGATATCGTCGTCGTACAGAGTGGTTTTCACCATGATGATATCGGCTTCCGGCGCCATGCCGACGTACCGGTAGGCCGGCCATCCGTTGCCGGTGGCGGATCCGTCACCCGCTGCGATGGCCGTCACGCCGGTGCCATGGCCGGAGGTATCTTTTTCAGTACACTGGCCGGTGTCAATCTGTGCCTTCGTCCACTCGGTTCCGTAGTCGTAAGGCGGCGGATGGTTCGCGCCTCCGGTGCCGGTGCTCTGGTCCCAAATGTATAATATGCGGGTAGTACCGTCGGGATTCTTAAAGTCCCCGTGGCTCCAGTCAATACCGATGTCCACATCCCCGACAACGATGCCTTTGCCCGTGTAGCCTTCCCAGGAGGGCGGCGTTCCCGACCTGAGACCAGCGGCCCCGGTTTCCGGCACGCTGACGTCGAGCAGCGGGTCGAAGCGCTTGGCAGGCTGGATATACTTGATGCCTGGGAGAGCAGCCACAGCCTTTAGCTTATCCACAGGGATGGTGGCGGTCAGTATGGCGCCCAACTGCGTCCGGATTCGGGCGCCGGCGGCACGCAGTCTCGCCAGGTCACCGGTGTATTCGAGGATGACGCCCAGTTCATCGCCCGCAGGGGTAGCCAGAACTTTAAATTTACCTGCGAAGGTGGAACGTTCAGAGGCTGGCACGCTCATCAGCGCTGCAAGGGCAGGGTCGAGGCGTGCATGTGAGTTCCCGGGGAGGTCGGCTGTTCCTTCCCCAGCAAACGCAACGAGCAAGAAGATGCAGGTTGTCAGGCTCAACCTATGGCCCATGCTCATGTTGGCCTTTTGACTTTCAGCGCTCGAGGCAAAGGGGATTCGTCTGAGCAAGGAAGACCGGAGGATTGCTCTTCCTTGCCACACCTACTACCTTAACCCATGTCGGGCAACTTGTCAATGATACCTCCCAAAAACTGGTATTTGTACTTGACTCCAGGATACGAGAAGTGGGCGGGCGGCTGCCGGGGTTGACGCGATTTCGCGGGAATATGCTATAATCGCAAGGTTGCTGTTGTAGTCTGCGGTCTATTTCCCACTCACAAGTGGAGGCGTGAGTGGGAAATTAAGGGGTTGAGGGATGAACGGCAGAGAACATTGGGCGACTAGAATCGGGCTAATCCTAGCTATGGCGGGGAGCGCCATCGGCCTCGGGAATTTCCTCCGCTTCCCCGTCCAGGCGGCATCCTATGGGGGTGGGGCGTTCATGATCCCATACTTCGTAGCCCTGATTCTTCTCGGCATACCCTTGATGTGGGTCGAGTGGGCGATGGGTCGGTTTGGAGGCGTCCGAGGGCACGGCACAGCGCCTGGGGTTTTCAAGCTGATGTGGCCGGGAAGGGTATCCAAGTATTTCGGCGTGTTCGGAATCGCTTTTCCACTGATCGTGCTGATCTACTATATGTACATAGAATCGTGGACGCTGGCATACAGTTACTTCTCTCTGACTGGGGCCTATTCGGGGATCAGTACCAGGGAAGGAATGGGCGTCTTCCTCAAGAGCTTCTTTGGACCAGGCGCTTCAACTACCGCTTATGCGTTCTTCATCATCACTATACTCTTGAATTTCACTGTAATCTACCGGGGGATATCACGAGGAATCGAGCTTCTGGCAAAGATAGCCATGCCCGTGCTCTTCCTGTTCGCAATCATCCTCGTAGTCAGGATATTTACGCTGGGCGCGCCGGATCCGACACGACCCGAGAGAAACATCATCAACGGCCTTGCCTTTCTTTGGAACCCTCACCTGCGTGAGCTGGGCAATCTGGGAATGTGGCTGGCTGCGGCCGGCCAGGTATTCTTCACGCTGAGTGTAGGCTTCGGCGTGATAGTGACCTATGCGTCTTACCTGCGCAAACATGACGACATTGCCCTAAGCGGGCTGACGACGGCAACGACCAACGAGTTCGCCGAAGTGATACTCGGCGGCTCGCTTGCAATACCTCTGGCATTCATGTTCTTCGGGCCTCTGGCCACTCGGGAGATTGCCAGAGCCGGAGCTTTCGATCTGGGCTTCATGTCGCTGCCGCTGATCTTCGACCGGCTGCCGCTAGGGATGCTGCTGGGCGCCCTGTGGTTCGGCCTCCTGTTCTTCGCGGGTATTACATCGTCGGTATCGCTCGCTCAGCCGGCAGTCGCCTTCCTCGAAGACGAGTTGGGCTGGTCTCGGTCCAAAGCCTCAATCGTGCTCTTCGTTTTCACATTCCTGGCTGTACAACCTGTGATACTCGCGCCGGGTTTCCTTGACGAGCTGGATTTCTGGGCCGGAACCGCGGGCATCGTCCTCTTTGGGACAATTGAGATAATAATGTTCGCCTGGGTCTTCGGGATGCGCAGGGGCTGGGAAGAAATTACCAGCGGAGCGGACATAAGGGTACCTCGAATTTTCTATTATGTCCTGAAATACATCACTCCTATCTATCTGATCGGCATGCTGGTCGGCTGGATCGGCCAGCAAGGCAGGAACGTGGTCACGCTCGTCGGCGTTCCATCAGAGCAAATTTCCTGGAAGTGGGCGGCGAGAATCCTGATGCTGGCCATTGTCGCCATTCTGGTGATTCTGGTCAGATCTGCAAAGCGTCTCAGATCGGAGGCAGCAAGCAATGGCTGAAGAGCAGATAGCTCACATGACTGTTGCAGGATGGGCGTTCCTGGCGGTATCCTGGATTTCGATAACGGCCCTGACAGCCTTCTGCATCACAAGAGTGCTCAAATCGGACAAGAAGGCTGGGCCGGATGAAACGCCGCTGGACTAAACGGCCTGAGTGACACAGGCCGTATGGGAGGTGATCGAGGATGTGTCCGGTTATCCGAAAACTGGTCGCAATACTAACGCTTTTGGCTGCGATATCCCTGCCGTTGCCGGCTGCGGATGAAACACCAGCATCACCAACTACGACGGAGATGAACATCCGCGAGCTAGCTGAGGAGGTAGATGTCCTGCAACTGGCCGCCAAGCTCGATTTGACCGAGAAGCAGGTCACGTCCATCATCGCGAAGGTTGAGGCGCTTAACACGAAGCGGGAGGAGTTCCGAAAGCGCGAGGAAGCCCTTCTTCAAGAGATAAAGGATCCTCTGCAAAAGATGAAAGACGCTCTGGCGGCGGGGAAGGAAGCTCCAAGCTCCGCCGAGAGTATCGCCTCAGCCAAGCTAAAAGAGCTTCAGGGTCTCAGGCAGCAAGCGTGGCAGGAGTTTCAATCCGCAGTGACCTCATGCGTCCGGCTGTTGGACGCGGCTCAGGTGCGCAGGGTCGCACGGAGTCCGGAGGTGCAGCGCCGTGCAGCCGAGATGGTTCAGAAGATACGCTCCGCATCTGAGCAGGATTGGCCTAAAGTCCAGGCGGAATTAACCTCCGAGCTGCTCGAAGTTAAGAAGCTGGACAAAGAGCTGGAATGGCAGACGGCGGCAGACAAGCTGAAGGATCTCAGCAGTGCAGAGCGGGATAACGCGCTCAAGGACCTTGAGAAGCGCAAAGAAACCGAAACAGCCCAAGCGGAGACGGAGATCAAACAGACGCTTACAAGCATTCGGACTGCCGACGCGCGGATTCTGTCCATAGGCGTGAGCAAGCTGGCGTCTGCGTTGAGGTCACAAGCGGAGATTCGCGCAGAGCTTTTCACAACGGTGAGCCGCATCCTGGACAGTGCGGGCGCTGAGGCAGCGCTGAAGGCACGGCTGGCAGGCATGAAGGCAGCACAAGCCCAAAACAAAACCGCTGGCGACTAACTTTCAGCCGCCAGCGGCCGGATAACGACCTCTTAAATTACCACCCTACGGTATGGACTCCAGGATCAAAGCGGTCTTGTCAACCTTACTCTCGATCCAGTACCCATGCCAAGGTCGTAGCGAGTCTTCCATCGAGTAATCGCCCTCGATACCGATATCAAACGTTCCCTGGCCGATTTCATCCCAACCATATCCGACAGAGGATATCCAGTTCACACCCCACTGCGATGCATCACGGAGGGTCTTGGTAGTATTGCCGTCGGTGACTTTGGCATTCTCCCACAAGAAAGAATAGTTGAATGGATGGCCTATCAACGTCCAGCCCTTCTCGGGCAGGCTGATCCAGACATCCATTGTATCGTTATCATTCAGTCCGGAGAAGGAAACAGTTTCGTCGGAACCGCTAGTGTTATTCAGCCAGTATCCATCGGTAAGCAACATGTTCCCAAAGGCCTCGGGGTCGAACGCATTATATACGTCCGTGCCCTGCCCTACCGCGTTCCACTTGTAGAGTCTGCCATCGATAACTCCCTCCGAGCCGAATACGCTGATTGGATCCGGGTCGAGCGGGATTCCCTTGAGGCACATCAGGGACCAATCGGGCGGAGCTATGTACGTATGTGTGGTAACAGACGCCGAAGCCACGCCCGCAAACGTTAAAACAAGAAGCAGAACCACCAGCTTGAGAGATAGTTTCATTTGTTTTTCCCCTTTCACCGATTATACCCTGTTCTGCCGATAAAGTAAATCAGAACTCTCGACAGCAGCTCAGGACGGATGCCAACGCGCCGATTATGATTGCGCAACTCCCTTTCAATGTAAATCTAGCACGTTCCGAGCATCTAGTCAACAGGTAATTTTACCTAATTTACGCCAGCCAGCTATGCAGATGCACGTTTAGCCGTAAACACCGCTGGGTACTAGACCTCCATGTAGACTATGTAATCGAGGAGGGCTATGAAATGCGAGCCAGCAATCGTTGGTGGATGTGCATGCTGATCTCTACATTGCTAATGCCAATGCTCGCCGGCTGCGGAGGTGGCGGCGGCGGCGGTTCGGGACTCCAACCCGTCCCAATCAACCATCCCCCAAGCGTGAGCATCATCTCGCCGGCAAGCAACCCATACGTTCTCGACGTAACAAAGAGCCGAGTTCTCGATATCAAGATCAAAGGAGAAGATTCTGACGGCGGGAAGCTGAACTGCGTGTGGACGTGGGATGCCGGCTCTATCTCGCCGGCCGAGTGCGAGATAAACGCTGGGACCGAAATGACAGCGCAATTCACCCCGCCGAACTTCGATGGTCAATGTAAACTCAAAATCTCAATCAGCGACGGGGAAGCCAGCGCCGGCAAGGATTTCGTCGTCAACGTTACAGGTTGGAATGTGCAGCCCGGCACACAACTCCGCATTATCAGCATCAGCATGACACCGGACCCCGTAGCGCCGTCCGGAACGGCGAATATTTCTACAACTGTTGATAATCCAGGCGGAAAACCACTCTCATATAGTTGGAAGAGCAAGTACGGAGTGTTCTCGGGCACGGGCAGCACAGTCACATGGACTGCACCTAAAACCCCTGGAGTGTACGGCATTTACGTTACCGCGAGCGATGGGACGACATCGGTGGCAGCAGGCAAAGTAGCCATGGTAGCAGGACCCACAGGCGGCCTTCTGGGACAATACTTCACAACTTATAGAGACAGGACCGTGGTTTGCTTCGGGAATATGGTGATGTCGCGCATAGATCCAGCCGTAAACTTTAATTGGGAGAAGCTCTCACCAGCCCCCGGCAAGCTGCCGGGCGACGGCTTCGGCGCCAGGTGGACAGGCTTCGTGAAGTGCGAGCAGCCGGGGGACTACACCTTCCGCGTAAATGTTGACGACGGAGCTCGCATGAGGGTCCAGGACGACACCGGAAAATGGGTACACGTAATACCCAATGACGCACAGAACTGGTGCGACCACGCCGAAGGAGCCTGGCTGCCCGACCCACCAATGCCGTTGCAACTCCAAGGCGGCAAATGGTATCCCATAGAGCTGGAATACTTCGAGGGCGGCGCCGACGCCTTCATTAACCTGCACTGGAGTGTGAACGGCAGCCCGGAGACCATCGTCCCGCAGGAGTCTCTCAAGCCGCCTAGTTGACCCTTACTTTAGCTGTAAACTCGCCTGACGCGCCGGGCGGGAGGATCGCTACCGTCCACCGCACGCAATTAGCGGCCGGATCGTAGGTCCCTCCGGGACTGGCGCTGCCGGCTATGTATGTCGTATCTGCGGGGATCGGCAGCTTCACCTCCACATTCACCGCATCTACGCTGCCCTCATTCTTATACCGCAAGGTATAAGTCACAACCTCCAACGGCACGGCGGAGAGCTTATCGGCCGTGAGGGTGAGGCTCACTTGCGGCTGCGCCTGCTGCTTGGTCACAATCGCAGCGACATCCTTCGACAGCGATGCCACAGAGAGTTTCAACACGCCGCCGACTATATTCTGCGACTCAGTCCCCGTAAGCAACCCTGTGTAGGTATCGTACCACTTTATCGTATAACCGCCATCCTCGAATCCAGGAATACTCAAGGTCGCGCCGGCGGCGGTCGGCGTCAGTCCCTCTCTCACCACTCTGGACCACGTGTGCTGGCTGTTCTGGATCCAGAAGTAGCCGCTGGACGCCTTCTTCCGCCCGAGAATGCGTATCCTTGAATCGGTGGAGGAAGCGCGCGCCTCCGCACAACTATCGGTTGAGACAAGAGTCCCGCGATCATAGAACGGGGACTCCGCGGCGAACGAAGTCGCGCCTTTCCAAACTCCATATAGATTGTACGGGAGAATATACTCGGTCACCCACCAGTATGTGGGCGTATTGAGCGCCGAACTGGCCATGAGCTGCGCCCAGATGCAGTTATGGACATGTATGCCGGTCGAGTCATGGCGGGGCTTGGTGGTGTCGTTATACCTCGCCCAGTAGCTCAGGTCGTAGTCCGCCCCCATGAGCCCAAACTCGCCCGAGGCCCAAGGCTTGTTGGCGCCATTGGGGCCGGCCTCGTACGTCTGCACGCACCGCAGGGTGTGGAAGCTCGCCCATTCAAACTCGTCATCCCCAAGAGGAAGACTTTCGAACCCGCCGTTGTAGAGGCACGGATAGCCCGTAGCATTGTCTATAACCTCGATATCGTCCCACCAGGCTGTTCCCGAGCTGCCGGTGAGCTGTAGATTGACCGTGAAGCTCACCGCGGTGGAACCGGTGGTAAAAGTCTTCGTGCGGCTGGTATAGCCCATCGTCCCAGAGTCCTCGAGCGTAATAGTCGAGCCGGGAGAGCTTCCGCCGCTGAACTTGATGATGACAGAGGCTTTGCCTGTCACCCCGGAGGTCTTAATCTTATAGCGCAGGGTGTAGGACCTAGCCGGCTTGCAGTATACCTCCGCCGTCTCGGATATGGTGCTGCCGTTTGCGGCGGCCTTGAGCGATTTGCTCCCGGAGGCGGCGTTGGCCGGATTGGTATCTATCGCCATGCCGCTGGATATGCCTAACCAGGAAGGATACCCCTGCCCGTCCGTCCACTCTTCGGTAATTATATAATTGTGCACCTGATTCAAGTCCAGTTCCTCCAACTGGCCATACTCATAATCGCCGGGCGAACTCCACATTGAATTGGTGACAAGGTGGCTATAGGGATCTCCGGAGTGGATGAAGCTCGCTCGTCCGGCTATCCAGTTGCCCCTGACATCCGTGTAGGAGGCATCCATCTCGTTAGTGAGCTCCCAGGCAAAGAGCGAGCGGTAATGCGCAAATCTGGCGATGAGATACCTGAGCGCGCGCTCCTGCTGGGCTATGGACGCTGCGTCCGTCCACCAGTCGCCGAAATACTGGGCGTAAAAACCGATCGGGCTGGTCTTGTTCCACAAGCGATAGTCGAAAATAGTGGCCTGCACGACAATATCATTTGCCTCGCACACACCGAGCAGATACTCGAACCTTGCAAGCGGGACCATTCGCAGTCGAGCAGGTGTCCATTCCTCAAAGCCCGGGTTGAAAACCATATTGTAGTCCACAGCCACATTTCCGCCGGAGTCGCATTCGTAAAGGCCGACATCGTCAATCCAGACCGTGCCCGACGATCCGCTCAGTATCTTTGGTTTGAAATGCAGCATCTCGGCGCTGCCGCCGGTCCTGAAGATTACCTGCGACAACGCCCAGTTCTGGTTCGCGCCGATGCCGGTCCCGGTGTGACTGACTGTGGATCCGTCGGCGCCGTCTTCGTTCACGTTCACCGCGACCTGGCCGTTGAACGAGGATGACGTCTTCAAGTATGCGTATGCCTTGTAGTACGTATTCGGCTTGCACCCGATGAAGCTCTGATCTACCAGGGTGCCCGTGCCCGTTACTGTTCTGGTTACGGAGCGTTTTCCAGAGCGATAAACCGAGGTATCGCTCGTGTACAAGGTCCATCCCTCGAATTCCTGGAAGATGTCGTCCTTTTCCCGATTCACAAGCCATCGGCGAACGAAGTTTATACCGTTTGCCTTCATCGTGGCTGTCGCCGGCGCTACTTTGTCGGTGCCGTAGGGCATCATCATCCCGAACGGCACGAAGGGCGAGCCGTCCGGGTAAACAAGTCTGGCGCCGTCCGCAGATACCCGGACGAACCCTTTTCTCGCCGACTCGACACAGTTGAAGGTGAGCTGCGAGGAAGATGTCGTGCCGGATGCATCCGTGACTTTCACAGTGATCTTGTGGACGCCGAGCGCAGTCGGCGCATATCGCACATGCCAGTGCGGAGCGGATATGGGAACCATCCGCTCCCTCCCCGGGTGCTTCGTGGAATTGCCCAGATAGGCGAAGTCCACATCGTAGAACCCCCAAACCGTTTTGGTGAGACCCGAAGGGATAACTACCTCAGCCCGGACATTTACCCCCGGCGGGGAGAGTGAATCGCCGGTAGTCTCCCACCGGAAGGGATTGTAGTCGGAAGGCGAAACCCCCGTTAGATTGAAGGTAAGCTCGTATTTTTCATACCTGCCAACGGTATCGGTATTGGCCCTCAATGAGGTGATGGTGGCGGCTTTGCCAGCCGAAGGAAGCAGGGCGGCAGCGATAATCCAGAGCGCTGTCCGCCACGGACTTGTGCGAATCCTCCAAGATTCCATTAGGACTCCTCCTGAGCTCCAAATCGCCGGCGGTAGGATACAGAATCCCTGCCGCTTTTGAACGAGGCCGAACGGCCCGCTTAGTTTACCTTGACCTGGAAGGCCAGAGTTCCGCTGCCGCCGGGAGCGATGGTCGGGATGGTCCACCTCACCACCCGGGCCGCAGGATCGTAGGCGCCGCCGGAACTTGCACTCCCGGACACGTAGGCCGTGTAAGCGGGCACCGGATTTGTGATGGTGACAGACTTCGCGTCGCCGTCGCCCGTATTCTCATATGTAAGCGTGTAAGTCAAAACATCACCAGGATATGCCTCGGCCTTGTCCACAGCCAGCGACAGGGCTATGTTCGGCGGGTCGTCCATCGCCTTGATATAAACTATCGTGTCGGACGAATAGGACGGTATGCCGGAAATCGTGTTTCCGCTAACCGTGAGATTGACGTAGGTGCAATCGCTTCGGTATGTTTTGGCCTCGTAGGTTTTACCCGGCTCCAGATTCACGGTCATGCTGCCGCCGCCGCTGCCGACTATTTGTATCACATACTCCGAGCCTGGCTTCGCGAGGCAGTAAGCGCTGCCGCCGGGTGTGGATGTAACCAGAGAGTTATTGGGCGCCATCTCCCAGAAGCGGACGCCGTTGTCCTCGATGAACTTCCTGATGTTGTAGGTCATATCCCAGCCGGCCTCGTGGTTGAATCCGGTGTGCAGCTCGATGTGGCCGCTGCCAACAAAGGATGCCCACAGCATCTGCCTGTACTGGCGCGAGCCGACGCCGGAGGTTTCCGGCGGCTCACCGTAGTTTATGGGTTTGTTCTTCGAATAGTACGACAGCATATTGCTGTTTATCGTACCTGGGGAAGTCGTGTTCCAATGGAAATTCACCATCTTGATCCTGGAATCGCTCCAGTAATAGCTCGGGACGCTGCCCAGGCGGTTCGCAGAGATCGGATTCGAACATCGGCTGGCGATGAAGCTTATCCAATGCTGCTCCCAATCCGCCGGGCCGGTGTATTCATTGCAAATTTCGTAAATGACGTTCGGGTAACCGCTCGTCTCCGCTATGAGCTTACTTACGTACTGCTCCTGAAGGGACTTGAGCTTGCTGTCGCCCAGGTTGTAGAATTCCGGCACAGCATCTACCGTGGAAGAGCTGCCGGACGGCAGATTGAGGCCGTTTATGTTGTTCGACGGGTTCCAGGGATGCCAGGACCACCTGTGATTGCCCGACGAAGAGCTGCTGTCCGATTCAAGGCCGCACTCCTCCCACAGGTGAATCTCCACATAGATACCTTTGGAAAGAGCATAGGCGCAGGCATCCTTTATTCGGTTCCAGCCGGTCGTGCTCCATTGGCTCAGGTCGAACTTATTCTTGCCATCATTGGCGGTGCCGTAGCCGGACACGCGCTTCCAGGGCCACTCCTCGTTTGGCGAGTTCCAAGGCCGCAGAAGCCACACGCGGACATAGTTCACCTTGTGAGCAGCGAGCTGATCTATATAGGGACGATAATCTATGAACTCGCTGGAATCCCTGAAAGTCGGGCTGCTGGTATTCAAAGGACACAGATTGCCAGCACCCAGCAGCACCACAGGCGTGGCGCCGTCCGCAAAATAGTGCGGGTTCGTCGGATGAATAGTCAACGGCGCAGAGATAGCAAATGCTCCACCGTGCGTCATCGAACTCACTACCAAGACGAACAATAGCAGAATCGTGAATCTCGTCGCGTACATAGGCATCCTTCCCCAAATTGATCTTCAGCGAGGCTGCTCCGAGCGCCGCGAACATCCGGCGCCAAAACAGCCTCAGCCGTATCCACCACTAATTCTACCGTGAGAGGCAGAATTAGTCAAGTATTTTTGTATACTAGCCCTTTCATGCCTATCAACCATTTATGCGTATGCTAGCAGGCGGAGTAATCTAGCGTGGAAGGCTGAAGCAGCTTACTGTGACACCGTGGAAATGCTCCTGCTCGACCAGCTTGTACCTGGCGCCAAAGTAAGCTGAGATCAATCCACGAGGATCGGAGCTCCAGGTTCGGCCGAGGATCAGCCACGCCCGCTTTTTGCGATAGAGGATCTGCTCCGTGTCTCCGGGCAGGGCATCCGGGTCTACAAATCCCGCGACTGGAGGATATCCGACGTATGGCACATCCCGCCGCTTGAAGTAGTATGCGAAAGGGCCGCCCAGCTCGATGGATGAGATAACGATCACATCGTCCGGGTCGGCTTTCTCGCTAACCAATGCGGCGGCGGATCTGATGTCCTGCTTAGCATAGGCCGGCTGGAAGTAGTGATTGTACAAAGAGAGTCCGATCAGCACCGCCCCAGCCGCGGGTATCACACGTAGTGCCCGGCTCCGCACGCACATTTCCACACCGAGCGCAATCACAATCCAGTAAGGGATGGCGGCTATTATCATGTATCTGGGGTTCAGCGGCACGGTGGTGACCAGAGATGCGGCAGCCGTTAACCCCAAGGGCACAGAGAAATGGCTCAGCATCAGCCAGAATCCCACGCGATTCTCCCTGTACGCCCGAAGCAATCCCAAAATAGCCAGCGCACCGAAAACCAATGCCGATGCAACGATCGCAGCAAGATTTTGCCGAATCGCATTACCGGTGGAGAGACAGTGCAGCTCCGACACGGGCGGCCCGAGAGAGCATCCCACGCTAAAGGCGTACAAGCCATATCCCAGGTGCAGCAGACTGGGCTCCCGCCCGAAGCCGATGGCGGCGACACCGGCAGGCGTCATTCTCGCTCCCATGAAGCGCACGATCCACGGCGTAAACGCAACCAGCGCCGCTGCGATTATCCCGATCCAAAGGATATTTCTCCGCCAGCTTCGGGCAGCGGCTCCGAGAACAAAAACTCCCTGTGCAGCAACGAGGAAAAGTGTTGTGACATGCGTATACAAAGCCAGAACGGTAAGAAGGCCGTAAAGCGCAAAGTCCATGAGGCGACGGGATTCCCAGGCTCTCAGGAAAAAGAGCATTGATCCGAGCGCCAGAAGCACCTGGAGGGAGTACATCCTGGCCTCCTGCGAGTACCATATATGGAATGGCGCTATCGCCAGAACGAGCGCCGCAATCCCAGGCACAGGCAGAGCGAAAATCCGACGGGCCACCAGGTACATGAGTGGAATCGCCGCGATTCCGAATATAGCAGACGGCAGCCGCAGCATGATCTCCGACCGGCCCATCTGGCACCAGTAATACACAATCGTGAAATACAGCGGTGGGTGGAAGGCTTCGCGCCATATACCCAATAGCACCTGCGCCAGGCCCCCCCTACCGGCGCATTCCCAAAAAGTGAGGGCCTCGTCGCCCCAGACGGACTGTGCGCCCAGGTGGAAAACCCGCAGAAAAGCCCCCACCACGATTGAGACGTAGAGCAAGGCGGAACGCGGATTTGCAGGCTCACGATTGCGCATATGAGTTGTCCAACAAGGCGAAGGATTCCACTGGGAAATGCGCAGCGCCGGCAGCCGCCTTGTCAAAGCGATGCCTCCAATGATTCTATCGCCTCGATTACCCTATCCCAGGAAAAGCGCCCGGCATCCCGCCGGATCTCGGCATTGAATCGTGACTCCAGGGATTCATCGAAGTACCTATCAATGGCCGCCGCCAGCGCCTCCGGGTTCTGCGGCGGCGCCAGAAGCCCCGTCCGGCCGTCGTCAATACTTTCCGGCAATCCCCCAACCGAGGTTGCGATGACAGGTCGCCCGAATCTGAATGCGATCTGCACAACGCCGCTCTGGGTCGCCATGCGATACGGAAGAACAACTATGTCCGCCGCCGCGAAGTAAGTCTCAACCTCCTCGTTCGGGATATATCTATCCACCATGCGAACCTTCGCCGCGGCGAACCCGAGCCGCCTGATTCTCGCATCGTACTTTGCCTTCTTATCGTAGAACTCGCCTGCGACGAGACAGACCACATCGCAGTTTTTCAGGAGCGGCATGGCGGCGATCAAATCCATCAGGCCCTTGTATTTGCGCACCAGGCCGAAGAAGAGCACCATCCTGCCTTCAATCCCCAACCTGGCGCGGGCCTTGTCTTTGGCGAGGCCGGATATGGGAAACAGCTCGTACTCAGGATGGATGGTTTTCCGCACGGCCCGCCGGGGCAGAAGGCTTTCCAGGGCTTGCCGGTCTTGCTCGGAGTGCACGATGAAACCATCGCCATGCCTCAGCGCCCATAAGCTCAGCATGCGCGCGAGCGGCACCCACTCATGCGGTTTGATATTGTGGCATATGAAGGCCACCCTCGACTGCGCCCTGGCTCTGGATGCAATATACGCCAGGCAAGGCGCGAGTAACGGCTGCCACCACTGGATCAATACCCAGTCCGCCGCCAGGTTGCGTACAAGTTCGCTGGCCCCGGCCCAGGTGCGCGGGTCCAACGAATCTATCAGCAGCGACGACCGGAACGTACAGGGCTTCGCGCTGGGATCGGCTTGCGACTTGCCCGGGAAGAGAATCGCCGGATACAGCCGCTCGAACGCGATCGCGTGGACTTCATGCTTCTCCGCAAGGTGTCGGCAGAGAAGAGTTGTATGATGAGCAATCCCACCCCGAAGTGGGTACACGGGTCCTACGACGCAGTATCTCAAATCCGCCTTCCTCGCTCCGCCGAGCCATGAATCCTCCGTGCGACGTATGAGCCCCCATCATGCTTCTGCGAGCGTGCCATCATCTCGCCAAGCAGACCCGTGGACACGAATTGCACGCCGAGAACCATGAGGAGAACGCCCAGAGTCAACAGGGGACGGTGGCCGATAGCATTTCCCATAAACCACAGCACGGCCAGATACGCATTTATCCCAAGGCCCATGAGCACGAGGATCAGGCCCACGGAGCCAAACAGGTGCAGGGGCTTCCTCATGTACCGGGTGATAAAGAGAACGGTTAGCAGATCCAGCAGCCCGCGTGTATAGCGTTCCAAGCCGTACTTCGATTTGCCATACCTGCGCGGTCGGTGCTCGACCTTGATTTCGGTCACGCGAAACCCGTCGCCATACGCCAGCGCCGGGATATATCGGTGCAATTCGCCGTAGATTTGAAGCTCGTCAACCAGTTTCCTGCTATACGCCTTGAATCCGCAGTTGAAATCGTGCAGGGCAAGGCCGGTGGCCACTGAAACTACCCTGTTAAACAATTTGGAGGATACTGTTTTGGGCAATGGATCCCGGCGTCTGTATTTCCAGCCGGAGATGAGGTCGTAGCCGGATTCGACGCCGGCGACAAACCTGGGAATCTCGGCTGGGTTATCTTGTAAGTCGGCATCCATGGTGATGATGATGTCTCCACATGCCTCTTTGAAACCCGCAGAGAGCGCCACTGCCTTGCCGAAGTTCCTGCGGAGCCGCACGACCTCAACCGCCGGGTCCGCAGCGGCCAGCCCCTCGAGGACCGCTGTGGATCCATCCGTGCTTCCGTCGTCCACAAAGACAATCTCATAGCGCCGACCCAGGTTTCGCAAGGCCTCGGTTATCTCTCGATGAAGCAGTTTCAGGTTCTGCTCCTCATTGTAGAGAGGGACAACGAGGGATATCTCAACCGGCGATTGCCCCCCGCTGTCCGGCAGCCTGCTCGATTCAGTTGGCTCTCTCATGTTGGTGAGCATGTTTCACCCCATGCGGTCAGAAGGGCTAGGCAGCACTAACCCCCAAGGACTGATTACCCCGGTGGTGCAAGGCGCAAAACACGGCGTGCGTGGCGAAGTGGAGTGATGGAGTGGTGGAGTATTGGTTCAGCTAACTGCTAGCGGCTGGATATTGGGCGTTCGATGTTGCCACGTCCCCTCTCCCGCACTCCCTTGAGGGTCGAGGGATGGCCTTTACTCGATGACTCTGGAGAACTGGACAATGGTGACGGGGTCATCGGGGGTCACAGCGCGGTCGTAGATGCGGCCGAGCAAATTCAGGACGTCCTCAGGCCGCCGAAGCTCGGGGCTTTCCTTTTCGATCTCGCGAGGTGTTAGTTCCGAGATCCGCTTCACGGTAACACTGTCTATAATAGCGGTAAAGAGCCTCTGGCGCGCCCCGTATTTTCTTCCTACAGTGATCCAGATCAGTTGGCCGGAGCGGTACTTGTCGCTCTTGTCGCCAAGCCTGATAGTGGCCGTCTTGCGGCCCTTTCTCAGCATATCGGCATATGCCTCGGAGTAGAAATTGATGGCAAACATGCAGCTCCAACTCCTATCGGCAGAATTATCCCTTTACAACTGCCAGTTAATCGTCAGCTTGGAGCATTATAGAACGTGCGGCCGGCCCTGTCAAGAAGTCCCACCAAAAGGTAACGTCAAGCCGAGTGTGTAAAATTGGGAAGAGGGCGTCCTTCTCTCCAGAGTTTGTTTTGCCTTGTCAGGATGGCATAGAGCATGCGATCGACACTTCTTCGGTTCGTGAAGCAGTTCATCGG
>Ga0315289_10000329_pt1 | contig 74813 bp, 52 predicted proteins | sample YL17G11_40_MG_FD_203452 | JGI IMG/M metagenome (GOLD analysis project Ga0315289, IMG submission 203452) | Sediment microbial communities from Yellowstone Lake, YNP, Wyoming, USA - YL17G11_40 | ecosystem: Environmental > Aquatic > Freshwater > Lake > Sediment | place: USA: Wyoming | collected...
GGGGTGGAGTAGGGGCGGGCGGAGGCGGAGGCGTGGGGGGGGGAGGCGGCGACGGCGTAGGTGGGTCAGGAGGGCCAGGCGGGTCTGACCTGCTGGCCAGCGAGGCGTCGGCCCGGGCGGACGGAGAGGGGTGGGGGTGGAGGTGTGGCATAACCAGCGGCGGCGGCGGCGGGTCCAGAACACGGAGCCCGCGCGTCGGCGCGCCACCGGCGAGGGGAAGGCCAGACGGGCTTTCTCCCACGCTCAGCGCATGCACCCATCTCCTATCCACCCAGGCCATGGACATGAGGGCCAGGAGCGCCTGGCGTGCCGGCGGGCGGCGCATGAGAAAAAGGTGCCGCAGCGCGCAGGGGACCGGCAATGCGTTTGTCTTTCCTTCCCGTGCGCTGGCGCAAGGGGGCGGGCTGAGCGAGCCGGCACGGTGAACGGCGATGTATTCTATTGCGGAGAGGCTGACCGCGATGTGAAGCACTGGGTACGAGGGGAGAAGGTTTGGGCGCGCAAAAAGTTGGCGCACCCCCCTTTGACAGTGACTGACTTTACTTTTTTTTTCCGGGCCCGCGTCCGCCTGAACCCTCGAATGTTCGCGCCCTCATTCTCCTCTCTCTCTCTCTCTCTCTTGCTCTCAACTCAAAGCAGCAGCACGCCCGCCCAGTCCCGGGACGGCACGCTGGTCTCCAGGGCCGCACACGCGCGGGCCAGGTGCCACATGGACCGGGCCGTCCAGGGGCGGGCCCCGCACAGGCCACGCGAGACCTTGCGCGCATCCAGGGTGCGCAGGTGGGGCAAGGCCGCCAGGACGCCCAGGTCGGGCGGGAGCTGCATCGCCAGGTTGTCTGTCAGGGTGACGACCTCCAGGTTGGGCAGGCAGGCCAGGGCAGCGGCGGGCAGGTAAGGCAAGCGGTTTTTGTCCAGGGCCAGGACGGCCAGGCCAGGCGGCAGCGCGGCCGCGGCGGGCGCGTCAAAGGACGCCAGGCTGCAGTCCTGGGCGACCAGTTCGGTCAAATGGGGCAGGCAGGCGAGGGCGGCGACGGGCAGGGCCTCCAAGTGACACCCCGACACGTCCAGCCTGCGCAGGGACGCCCCGCACGCGGCCAGGGATGCCCAGTCAAAGCCCGTGCCCGGGTAGGAGGTCACCCCGCGCAAGCGCAGCTCGGTCAGGCGCGTCAGGTTGGCGGCGGTGGGCGGGACGGCGGCCAGCCCACTACGGGAGAGGTCTAAAACCTGCAGGGAGTTGCCAAAGGTCGGGGCGCGGGCGGGCGAGAAGGGCGGTGGTGGGCTGGACCGGGCGGGTGAGGGAGGTGGCGGGGACGGCGGGCTTGAGGATGAGGGCGGCGTGCCGCCGCCGCCGCCGCCGCCGCCGCCACCGCCGCCCACAGGGCCGGGAGGGGTGGGCGGCGGGGTGGGTGGCGGTAGGCCAGACCTGGAAGACGGCCCTGCCAGCCCAGCCAGGCGGTCCGTGACGGCCTCGACGGAAGCAGTCGCAGCAGCAGCGCCGACTTGGTGTTGGTGTTGAGGCGGCCGCTCGAGTGGCGTGTCCAAGTCGACCAGGCTGCCGGCCGACGCAAACCCTGACCGGGCGACCCGGGCGTTACGGCCCAGCAGCAGGGTGCGCAGGTCGGCCAGGGCCGCCAAGCCGGGCGGGTAATCTTTCAGACCGCACGAGCGCAGGTCCAGCAGCCGGCACGCCGTCAGGCGGGCCAGGTCGGCCGGGATGGAGAGGCCCGGGTTGTCCGCCGCGTGCAGTTCGATGAGGGATGTGTGCGCAAACAGGGCGGCGGGCAAGGCCGTCCCGCCATCGCACCGCCGCCCGTTGGAGGACAGGTTCAGGTAGGTCAGGCCGCCGCCCTCGAGGGCGCACAGAGGGGCCAGGGCCCGCCCCGCCGCCGCCGCGTCGCCCCGCAGGAGGAGGTTGCCGCGCAGGTCCAAGTGAGCGAGGCCGCGGAGGACCGTGAACCCAGGTGGCAGCGCCGTCAGCGTGGCGTGCGTGATGCGCAAGCTGGTCAGGTGGGACAGCGGCGTCAGGTCGGCCGGCAGGGCGCCCACACCGCGAGATGCAAGGCAGAGGGAGCGGAGGGAGGAGAGGCGGGCAACGGAGGCCGGAAAGCCATCCAGGAAGGGGCGGCCCGACCGGGCAAGGCCGCCAGAGGGTGAGCGAGCAGCTTCCAGGCACAAGGCCGTCAGCCCGGGCGGCAGGCTGGCCAACTGGGCGTCCCCAAAGCTGCCCTCGCAGCCCCGGACGGACAGGTCGGCAAGCGCGGGGCAGAGGCTGGCGAGGGCGGGCCAGGGAAGCGACCTGGCGGCATCGCCCGCGAGGTCCAGGGCGGTCAGGCCCGGGGCGGCCGAGCCTAGGACGGCCTCCCACTCTCGCTCGGATAAGAGCGCGTCATCCACCGTCAGCTTGCGCACAGCCGGTGCCCGGGCGGCCAGCCAGGCAGAGAGCGCGGCCGCGTCCAGGCGCGCGCGCGGGCCGGCGGGGGCGAGGGCCGCGGATGGCGCGACAGCCGCCGAGGCCGGGCCATCGTCGATGGATGGGTCCCGAACCCGGCCATCGACGCGGACGTCGGCGTACAGGAACGGGTGGGCGGTCGGGCAGGAGGCGAGGGCTCGCCAGGCGGTGCAGACCTGTGGGAATGGAGAGAGAGGGTTGAGGAGAGGAGCGAGGTCGGGCCGAGGACGCCCCGCTCGCTTCGCTCCGTCATCTCACCTCTGACAGGCGCGCCCGGGTGCGAGAATCCTCCAGCTGTGTCAGAATAAGCAGTAGAATGTCATCGGGTAGGTCAGCTATGCCGGAGGGACCGGGTGAGGACATATGCGTGGGGCGCGGGCGGCTAGGAATGGCGTGCGGCACGCGAAAAAATTGAGTGGTGGGGAGGCGTGTGAGCGAGACAACCTCTCTCTCTCTTGCTAACACACGCCCGCTTGCTCTCTCTCTCTCGCCCTCTCTCTCACGCCCGCTTGCTCTCTCTCCATCACTCCGGCACCCACTTCCCCTTCCTCGCCCCCGTCACCAACCTCGCCACCAGCTGCCCCAACGCTTTCGGCTTGGTCAGGAACGCCACCGTCGCGCCGTCACCCCCAAGCACCGGCGCCTTCCGGGCGACCGCCCGCACGCGAGGCACCACAAAGGCGGCCGAATCAGCCGGCGCTTCGGCCAGGACATTGATGAAGAAGTTGGAGGCCGGGGTCGCGCCCACGCCCGCCATGAGCAAGCCCGTGGTCACCATGCCCGGGCTCAGCCTGTGCAAGCCCACCCGCCCGGCCAGGCCCGCCGCCTTGAGTTCGGCTTTCATCGACTTGTGCAGGTGGGTGAGGGCCGCCTTGGACGCGCCGTACGCCGCGAAGTTGGGCGTGGCGATGCCATCACTGCCGGCCCCGTCCATGTTCCACAGGTGGCCGCCAGTGGGCTGGGCGGCGAGCACGCACAAGGCGGCCTTTGAGGCGAGCAGCGTTCCCAGGAGGTTGGTGGTGACGACGGCGGCCGTGGCGGCGTCGTCGGCCTCCATGACGGGCGAGAAGGTGGTGCACCCCGCGTTGTTGATCCAGACGTCGATGGTGGTGAGGGCCGTGGCAGCGGCGGACGCAAAGGCGGTCGCCGCGCCCGGGGAGGAGACGTCACAGGCAAAGCCGGCGACCACCTGTCCTGGGCGGGCCGACGCGAGGGCCTTGAACTCGGCTTCCGTGGCTGCCACGCGGGCCGGGTCGCGGGAGCAGAAGACGACGTCGTCGCCAGCCTTTAAAAAATCTTCACACAGGGCGCGGCCAATGCCTGGGAAAAGAGAGAGAGCCAGGCGTCAGAAAAAAAAGGAGAAAGAAAATGAAAGGAAGCGGGTCGGTGTGTTTTTCTTCTCTAAAACAATCCTCGTTACCTTGCGTTCCGCCGGTAATCACAACGCGCAACGGGGGTGATCCGTCGGCCTGAGGTGCTGCCCGGGCGAGAGTGAGAGGCGTGCGGTCGCGTGGGCAGCGAGGAGAGGAGGGTAAAGAGGAGGAGGGTCGCAGCGGCGGTCGCGACAGCACCAGGCGCCAGTGTGGTGTTGGTGTCGTCGACGACGACGGCGACAGGCCGGTAGCACCGCTGCCGACGGCTGAGGCTGCTGTCCTGGGCCTGGAGCAGGCTGAGCAGGGGCGGAGCATTGTATGGAAGAGGGGGAGGAGGGAAGGCGCGAGTGAGAGAGTGAGAGAGAGAGCGCAGCCTGAGAGAGAATGAATGCTCCTCCCCCAGAGCGGAGTTTCGCACTCGCGTCCCGACCCGCTCCCACAGCACACCACCCCACGCACACACTGCACGCGTATCCGGGCGCGCGAGGAGCGCATCGTCTGTAGGCACACTCCCGCCTCCCCCGCAGGGGCACAGCGGGCAGGACACACACACGCTGCCAGCGACGCACACAACTCTCCTCCTCTTTCTTGTATGACGGACGCCGTTGCGATGGCCGCGGACGACGCCGCCCTCGCCGCCCACGTCGCCGCCCGCCGGGCCGCACTGACGGCCGAGCTGGACCGGATCCGGGCCCAGAAGGCCCTCCTGGAGGCCAAGCTGGCCGAGCTCCGGCCGGCGGGGCCGCCGCCAAAAAAAGGTGGCGGCGCCGGCGCGCCAGTGGGGTCTGCTGGCAAGAAGCGCCCGGGCGGCGCGGGCGCCGGCCGCGCGGGCGAGCCGCCGTACGACCCGACCATCCCCCTGACGGGCCCCGCCAAGCGGGCCCGCGTGGAGGCGGACCGGGAGCGCCGCGTCAACCTGCTGTGGCAGCAGTGTGCGACAATTGCCAAGACCTTGATGAGACACCGCGACTCCGCGCCCTTCCACAAGCCCGTCGACCCGGTCGCCCTGAAATGCCCGGACTACCTGACCATCATCAAGTCGCCCATGGACCTGGGCACGGCGCTGGGGCGGCTGGGCGGCACGCCTGGCGGCCCTGCGCGCGTGTACTCCGCGCCCGCCGAGTTCCGGGACGACGTCCGCCAGATGTTTGCCAACTGCCGGACCTACAACAAGGTGGGCACCCCCGTCCGCCGCATGGGGGACGCCCTGTCCGACCTGTGGGAGAAAAAGTGGGCGCAGCAGGGCATCGAGGCCAAGTGGGCCCTAGAAATGGAGCGCCAAAAGGATGAGCAGCTGGTAAGGGATCCGGGCGTGTGGATGCGACACGGAAGGGGGTGGGGCCGGGGGCGTCCTGGGGGCGCCCGGTGGGGGCGCCGGCCGTGGGGTGCATCGCCCGGCCTGCCCGGGTGCGGGGTCGGCGCGTGGGTGGCGTGGACGCGGCCGTGCGTGCGGGGCCCGACAACACACACAACAGCCGCCGCACGCACGCCGTCGACAGCGCCCTCGCGCTCTCCCTTTTTTTTCCCACCATCCTCAACCACCCTCTTCCCCATCAATCACAGGAACTCGACGGCGCGCCCGAGCACGTCATCAAGATGCGCCAGATGGACCGGGAGCTACGCGCGCTACAGGAGGTCGCTGCCGCCGCGGGCGGCCCCGCCCCGCCCCGCCCCACCCACCCGGGCGAGCGGGACATGGGCTTTGAGGAGAAGCGGCGCCTGTCAACCGCGCTGGGGTCCCTGCCCTGCGACAAGCTGGGCAAGGCCCTGGACATCGTCGCGGCCGCCCACCCGCTGCCCGAGGGCGCGGACGAGGTGGAGCTGGACATTGATGCCCTTGGCCGGGAGACGCTGTGGAAGCTGGACGCGTACTGCCTGTCCGTGATGCCGGTGAGTGGTGGATGAGGATGAGAGGATGGGAGATGGATGGATTGGGGGGGATGGATGGAGAGAGAGAGAGAGAGGCGCCCGACACACCACCACCTCGCTCTCACACGCCCCTCTTTCTCCTATTCTTCTTTTCGTAGCAAATCCACGTGGCCAAGGACAAGCCGTCCGCGGCGGCGACGGCGGCGGCCAACGCGGCGGGCGCGTGGGCGGCGTCGGGCCGCGCTGGCCTGGGCGGTGAGGCGGCCGCCGCCGCCGCCGCGCCCGGCGGCCCGCCGGCCAAGCCGGCCCCGCCTCCCCTGCCCGCGGGCACGGCCGGCACCACCAAAGCGGGCTCGGACTCGGGGTCTCAGGGCGAGGTCGGCTCCAAGCAGGGCTCCGGCGCGTCGGGCGAGCTCAAGAGTGAGTGGTGATGGAAAAATGGATAAATGGGAGGGGTGGAGCGAGGAGAGAGAGAGAGAGAGAGCGGGCGCCCGGGCGCCCATTCTTTGCTCGTGCGCATGCCCTAGCGCACCCGCAGTGCCCCACCTCTATCTGACACACACGCCCGCGCTCCCCTTCCTCTTGAAAGCAGAGCCCTCCGCTGGTGGCCCTGGCGGCGCCGCGGCCCCTGACATGTCGGCCCTCGTCTCCGCCACCCGCCCGGGCGGCCCCGGCGGCGCGCCCGGGCCCGCCATCATCAAGCACATGGCCCACAAGAAGGAGGTCACCCTCCAGAACGCGGGCGCGTGGGCGGGCCTGGCTAGCGACGCGGGTGGGGCGGCGGGCGGTGCGGGCGGCGCAGATGGCGCGGGCCCTGCAACGGGTGCGGGCTCCGCCGAGGCGGTGGCCGCCGCGCCTGGTGCGGCCGGCCCCGGCCCCGGCGGTGCCCCTACTACCGGCGGCGGCCCTCCTGCCGGCCCTGGCGGCGGTGGCGGCGGCGGCGACAACCTGTGGGCGGAGTTCCAGTCGCGTGAGGAGGCCCAGCAAGTGCGCGAGGCGGCCAAGGCGGCTGAGGACGCCCGGCTGAAGGCTGATCAGGCCACCAAGGAGGCAGCGGCCGCCGCAGAGCTGGAGGCCAAACGCCGGGCGGCGGAGGAGGAGGCCGCCGCGGCAGCGGCCGCCAAGGCGGCGGAGGAGGAGGCCGCACGCGCGGCGGCCGAGGAAGCGCGCCGGGCGGAGCTGGATGCGATGCGCAACGTCGCCCGCCCGGACGAGGAAGCTGGCGGTGACGCGGGCGCTGCCGCGCTCTTGCAGGCTGCCGGTGGGGCGGCTGCCGGGTTTGGCCTGGTCCACGCGGACGAGGATGAGGATGACGACGACGAGGACGAAGAAATGGAGGATGGCGAGGCTTGAAAAGGGGTGGATGGTGGTGGTGGTCGAATCAACAAAAAAACCAAAAAAAGTGGTGTCCTCGCTTTCTTTATCCTTTTTTTCCATTTCCAGATTATGCGAGTGTGTGTGTGCGCGTGTGTGTGTGTGTGTGTGTGCTGCGTTGGCGGGAGTGACGGGTGGCCTTTTGCAAAGAAAACAAAACAAAAACTGATCTACGCGCTCAACCTACGGCCGCCCTGGGCCGCGGTGGTCGGGCCGCCGCCGCTACACCACCACCCATTACCTGCGCCCCTAGCCTGGCCACCTCCTCCTCGGCCAGCGCGTCCGCCAGGACGTCTGACCCGGTCGGAGCGGTGGCAGCCCGGGCGGGCGCCCGGCCCAGGGAGGCTGCTGAGAAGGGGAGAGCGGCGGATGCTAATGAAGAAGAGGATGGGCGGGGTTGGGCAGCCGGGAGCGGCGGCCGCTGCGAAGCAGCGGCAGCGGCAGCCGAAGCGCCCGCCGGTGGTGGTGGCTCCATGAACCGCATGCCGCTGCGCAGCTCAGACCGGATGGACTCCAGCTGGCGGGCGGAGGCGTACAGGTCGCCGCGAACCTGTTGAAATGAGGAGAGAGCGAGAGAGGGGTTGAGCAAGAGCGAGAGGTCGCATAAGAGCGAGAGGTCGCTCGAGGTTGGGGGCGTCTCGCAAATCCTTCCATCTTCTCTCTAACCCTCACCGCCGCCACGTCCGCCGCTTCCAGCGCCTCAAACGCACGCCGCCGGGTGCGAACGAGGAGGGCAGTCGCCCGGCCTGTGGCTATGCCGGCAGCACGGGCGAGGCGTGGGACGTCCTTGGGACCTGAAATGAGAGGAGAGGGCGGGCGTGAGTGCAGACGCGGCGCTGGCCGTGAGAAAAACTCGTCTTGCTCGTCTTGCTGTGTCCATTCTATCTCACACACACCAATCAGCACGGCCGCCGCGACGGTGACGAGCAGGAGCTCGGTCGGGCCGAGGCCCAGCATGTGCGTGGTGGTGCGAGTGGGAAGAGGAGCGGCAACGCGCACGCTAAGAGTTGAATGACGAGAGCATCCCACAAAAAAAACTGTCTCTCTTCACACGACCACCATGCCTTCCCCTCCCGGTTTGCTCGGCTCCACCGCATCCCAAAACTGTTGGACCTTGTCGCCCCGGATCAGCTTACGCTCCGCGCCCGCGGCCGTGATGGTCACCAGGCGGGCCATGCCGCCGGACGACCCGTCAATCGAGATGGCGAGGGCCAGGGCAGTTGCGACCAGCCTCTCTGCGCCCGCCCGGTCTAGCCCGGGCTTGTACTCGGCGTCCAGGTACCCCCAGATGTAGGTCGACCCGGACCCGTCCGTCGCCCAGGGCAGGCGCACCATGGATCCCCCGATCGGGATGCCGTACACCTGGCCCCCTTTGTCGGCGTCCCACCCGCCCACCAGCATGGCGCCCAGCAGGGCTTCCTTATTGGAGTAGTTCATTTTCTTGACCAGGTGGGCGACGGCGGAGACGGAGGGGGACGTGCCTAGCTCGGAGGAAAGCTGGTCGACAAAATAGCGGACTGTTTGTGGGTGTGGGGCGAGCGCGAAGAGGGGCGCGAGATGGGAGGAGAGGAGAGGAGAGGCGGGGCGGGTTGAAGAGGAGGGGGGTCGCGGGTGCCCGATCGAGGAGAGATGCAAAAAGGCGCACGCCGGCTAGAGGGACGCCACGCCTGAGCTGAGACTCCTCCCAAGGCACGAAAGGCGGCATCATGAGGCGCACATGGATGCGCGGGCCGAACCCTGCACCCCAGTGCGGGTGCCGGCCCCTCTCAAAGAAAATACAGCGGACCCCCATAAAAGAACGCGCGCCTGAGCGACGCGTTTGCCTCCGTCTTTTCTCTCCTTACCATAATCTCCCACCGCCTGGGTGTCCGCAGCCGACCCGGACCGCAGCAGCCAGACCGACCCATCCTGGTCCAGCACGGTTAGCTTGTCGGACGCCCGGTTGGAGACGTAGGCGCCCGTGGAGACGCGCGAGTCTGCGCCGACAACGACGCCGCCTTCAAAGGCGACGGCAACGATGGTGGTGCCGGTGGCCGGGGCGGCCCGGTCCCAGGAGGGGCCGGGGGCGGTGCCGGCGGGGTCCATTCTATGAAAAAGGAGGAGAGGTCAGACGTCAGAAGAGGGTGCGGACGGGCCGCGAAAAAATGAAATGAAATATAGTTTTCTGCAACCTTCTTGTGCCCCTCCGTCGCCTCTCTCCAGGAAAGAAAAAACACCCTCGCCCGAACGCGAAGGCCGGCGCGGCCACCCACCTCAAATCCCCTCATGACTTCCAGTGCTCGTACTCCTTGTACGTGAACCGAGCCTCAGAGGCGTGCAGGCCAGCGGCGAGGGCCAGGGCAGCGCACGCCAGGGCGGCCGGCCCGACCGCAGCGCCCAGGGAGGCCAGCCTCCCCCCGCCCTCGGACGCTGCCCCGCCTGCCGCGACGGCAGCTGCCAGGAAAGCCGCGCCCGCGCCCACCCGGGCGGCCACGCCCCACCAGCGCAACCCCTCCAGCGCGGCCGAACAGGAGGGGCAGTGCTTGGTGTGCGATTCGTACCGGTCCAGGGCCGCCCGGCGGGGCACAGGGGGCGGGACGGGCGGCGCCGCCCCTGTCACCGCCTGCACCCACCCACCCCCACCCCGCGGCCCGTGCAACCATTTCTGCCACGCCCGAAACGGCCCGTCCGCACCCGTCGGCAAAAAACAAGCTTTCGCCCAGTTCGCCCCCGTCGGGTCCGCCTTCTTGGTGTTGGTCGCCGTCGTCGCCAGAAAAGCCAGGTCCCCGTCAAATACCTCGTTCAGCAGCAGGTGGTCCAACCAGCGCGGCCGGGCGGCCAGCAGCCTGGAAACGGCTGCTGGCATGGGCTGGGTGATAACCGCGTGGTTGATGACCCGGGTGCGGTGGGCGTCCAGGGGGGTTGCATAAAAGTAGCTGGGTAGCGACGTAGGAGGAGCATGAGTGTGCTGGCTGGATGGACGGCCCACACGAAAGGGGCGCGAAGGAGATCGCCCCCCCTCTCTCCATCCCCCCACCCCCCACCCTGTCAACTCACAGGACGTTTTTCAGACCGCCGCCTGCCTCATCCGGCGTCAGGTATTCGATGTAGGCGGGCGGCACGCACGTCACGTGCTGCTTGACCAGCTTGCGCGCGTCGGGCGCCCACTCCAGGTCAAAGGTCAGGCCATCGGGTGGGCCACCACCGCCCGCGTCGCGGGCCGCGTTCAGGGCGGTCACCTCAAAGTGGGCGGCAAAGGGCGAGTGGCGGGAGGAGGCCACGCCGGAGTGCGCGAACGGGACGTGGTCCTGGGACAGCAGGTTCCCCACCAGCTCGTCGTGCGGGACGTGGAAGTCCCGCATAAACCACTGGTTGGTGGTGGCGGTGACTGCGCCGGGTGGGAGGGCACGCACGGCGGCATTGCCCGGGGTCGGGGCCGCGGCCGCCTCGCCCGGGGAGGCCGGATCGGCCCACACCCACAACAGGCCGTCCGCCTCCCGGGCAGGGAAAGCCCGCGCGCACGCGCGGGGCGAGCACAGGGTCGCCCTCTCCACGCCCGGCCCGTCGTGGGTGGCCTGTGGGATGGCCACCGGCTTGCCATCCCCACCAAACCGCCAGCCGTGGTACGAGCAGACGAGCGCGGCGGGGCTTGTTCCGTCGGCCGCCTGGACTCGGCCTTGCGAGAGCGGGGCCCGCCGGTGCGGGCAGTCGTCGGCCACCGCCTTCCAGGACGTGCCATCATGCCAGACCGCCAGGGGGGTGCCCAGCAGGGAAATGGCATGCGGTTTGGCCTTGTCCAGGTCGCCGGGGACAAAGAGCGGGTACCACTTGTGTATGGAGAATGGAGGATGGAGGGTGTGAGGAGAGAGTTCGTTGGGGGAAAAAACAAACGAAGATGTGAGCGAGCAGAGAGGTGTGTTAGAGCGCGCGTCAATTCCTGCATCACTCCGACACGCCCCAGGGCGACGCGCGCACGCGCAGCTTGCCTGTTTTGTCCAGCTGAAGGTGGGTGAAGACACGGGCTGGCTCACAGGGGCGGGCAAGGCTGAGGCCGCGTCGCGCGCCGGTGACAAGGCGGGAGTGGGGACGGGGGCGGGAGAGGGCGTGGAGGGGGTCCGAGACGCGGCCGGCGCGCCACACACAACCTTGGTTGCCTTGTGCCTGCCCTGAGCACCCCGTTGACGGGGTGCTGAGGAGGAGTTGGCTGGGCGGACACTGGACGCCGCGAGGACGACGCGTGCGGCGCGCATGCCCTGGGTCATCATCATTGTGCTCTGTTTGATGGGGGAGCAGCGCGCGAAAATTGGGTGGGGCGACGGCCACACCGGTGAGGGTGGGGTCACCGAACTCACGGGTTGACAGACAGTGCTAGTCGGCCTGAGAAAGGGCGCGTGAGCGGTGCGGGGTTTCCGTGCGTCTCGGAGACACAGCGTGCAGGAATGGGACACGTTTTTCACACCTCGACTGACTCGGCCGGCGCGGCGGCGCTCCTTCTCCCTCTCTTCTCTCTGAATGAAGTCCCGCCCCGCCGCCTCCGCGGCGGCCGCACACTCTGCCTCACGTCACAAGGCTTCCACGGTCACGCTCTCGCACGCCCGGGAGGCCCGCGTGCGCAGCGTGCTGGAGGTGAGAGTAGAGAGAGAGAAAGGGGATCGTCGAGATGGACGACTAGCCAGCCCCAAACCTCGCGCCGCTCTCACCCCCACCCCCACCCTTCCTTCTCTCTTCCCAGGGCCTCGCCCTCGACGACGCGCCCGCCCTCCCACCGCCCCGCCCCGGCGCCGGTTCGGACGAGGATGACGACGACTGGGCTGACCTCATCACCCCGGGCGACGTCGCTGCCCTGAACGTCTCTTTGCTGGCCCACGGCTTTAGCCGGACTCATGTACGCGCAGTCCTCACTGCCCTGTCTCAGCCTGGCCACGCCTCGTCCACGGGCGACCTCACAGAGCCGGCCGCCTTGGACTGGCTGTGCCTGCACGTGGCCCCTGCCGACCTGCCACGCCGCCTGGCCGGTGGCTCGGGCCTCGCCCGCGAGCCCGGTGGAGAAGGCGGCGAGGGCGTGCGTGTGCTGGCGGCCAGCGACCCAGCGGCCAAGCCGGCCGCGCCCGCGCCTGTCGACCCTCCAGGCCCTTCCCCTCCGTCCGCCTCCAGTTCGGACGGCGAGGAGGCGGCCGCTGCGGCTGCTGCGGAGGCCGCCGCCGCGGCTGCCAAGCAGAAAGCCTGGATCATGCGGTACATGGAGGAGCACGGGTCGTCGGATGATGATGAAGAAGACGAAGGCGGCGGCGGTGACCAGCAGGAGGGCGGGAGCGACCGCGGGGGCGGAGGTGGCGCCAAAAGCCACGCCCCCTCCTCGCCTGCGGGCTCCACCATCGAGGACTGGGAGGTGTGGGGCGACTCGCATGAGGTCGCCCGCCGCAAGGCCGCCCGGGCCCGGGCGGCCGTCCCGCACGACGTGCGGCGGGACCAGCTGGCCGGGGAGTGGGCGACCGCACGGGCCGAGGCGGCCCGGGCAAAAGGGGCGGGCGACACCGCCCGCCAGAAGCTGGTGGGCCGCCTGATCGGGGCCCTGAAGCAGGAAGCCATGGGGCTGGGGCTGACGGACGCTGACTTAGAAGCCGCGCTGGGTGGTGGTGATGGCGGCGGCGACTACGATGGCGCCTCGTCTTCATCCTCCAGCGACGGTGGTGGGGGTGGCCTGTTTGGGGGTGGTGATGACGACGGCGGCGGCGGCGACGCCCCACCCAAGTGGGAAGCACCCAAGGCCAAAGGTCCAACCGTGGACGACCTGCTGAGGCCCTGGGGCTTTGACGCGGCGGGCAGCAACAACGCTGGTGGCAAGAAACGAGGAGGGGGCGGCGGCCGCGCGGCCATCCTGCCACCCGAACCCGCCAGACCTCCAAAGGCCGTCCTTCAATCCCTGTGCCAGCGCGCGGGCGCGCCCGCCCCACGCTTTGAACGCTTAGACCCGGGCGGTCTGCGCATGGAGACGGCTGGAACGCGGTACAGCGTGAGCGTGGACGCGGGCGTCGGGTCCAACGCCCGCCCGCCCAAGCCGGACGCCCGCAAGCCGCCGCCCCGCACTGTTCGCCTGGCTGAAGGCGAGGACGGGTGGGAGACGATCCAGGACGCCCAGAATGGTGTCGCCGCCCGGGCGCTATACGAGATCACGGGCGGGACGGGCCCTGCCGCGGCGGACGCCCTGCGCCAGCTGGGCGACCCTTTCCGGGGGCTGTGGGTGGGCTGGGCGGCCGCCGACGGCGCGGTCGGTGGTGGCGAGGTGGTGGAGGCCGCGGGCGAGGCGGACGCCGAGGACGCGGCCTTCTTCGCCGGGGTCACGGCCCGGTGTGCGGCGAACGCAGCCGTGAAGGCCAGAGCTGCTGCTGACGCTGGGGCCGCAGCCGCGGCGGCGGCGTCTGCTGCTGCCCCGCCCGCGCCCCCGCCCCCGCCCACCACCGCCCCTGCCCGCCCACCGCCCGCTGCCTCCGCCCAGACCGATCGGGAACTCGAGGAGGGCCACGCCATGGCGGCCGACCTGGCGGCCTTTGAGGCATCTCCCGCTGGAGCCGACTGGGCGGCTGTTCGCGGCCGCCTGCCCGTCGTCCAAATCCGGGACGCCCTGGTTGGCACCCTGGCCACTGGCGATGTCGCGGTCGTGGCGGGCGAGACCGGGTCGGGCAAGACCACGCAGGTGCCCCAGTTCTTGCTGGAAGCCGCGACGCGTGCGGGCGAGGGCGGCATCACCGACATCATCTGCACCCAGCCCCGCCGCATCGCTGCCATCTCCGTCGCCGAACGAGTGGCAGCAGAGCGTGGGGAATCGGCTGGGCCGGGCAAGGGCGGCGGGCGGGTGGGCTACCACGTCCGCCTCGACGCGGCCCGCACGCGGGCGACCCGCCTCTTGTTTTGCACGACCGGCATCCTCCTGCGCCGCCTGACGAGCGACCCTGACCTGGGGGGCGTCTCCCACGTCGTTGTCGATGAAGTCCACGAGCGCACCCTCCAGGGCGACTTCCTGATGGCCCTGCTGCGTGACCTGGTCGTCAAGCGGCGGGCGGGAGGCCATGGGGGCCGCCCGACCCGGCCGCTCAAGGTCGTCCTCATGTCCGCCACCCTAGACGCCTCCCTCTTTTCCTCGTACTTTGGCGGGGCCGCCACCCTGGAAGCCGGCGGGCGCACCTTCCCCGTCGACCACCTGTTCCTGGAGGACGCGTACGAGGCGACCGGCTACGCCCTGGCCGCCGACTCCCGGTCAGCGGTCCGCCCCGACCGGGGCGGCGCGCGCGGCGGGGCGGACCGGGCCCGGCTGGAGCGCGGCGCGGGCGGGGGCGCCCGCGGGTCTGCCCTCGTCCGGGCGGGCTGGGGTGATGACGCGGACGACGCGCCCCCACTAAACAAGCATTTCGATGCGGGCGCGTACGAGGAGGGGGTGTACTCCAAAACCACGCTCCGCAACCTGGCCCGCCTGGATGAGAGCGTCCTGGACCTGGACTTGATTGAGGAGGTCGTCGCCCACATCGACGCGGCCCGCCCGCCAGGGGCTGTACTGGTGTTCTTGCCGGGCCTGGCCGAGATCAGGGCCATGGCGGACCGCCTGGCCGCTCTCCCCGCCGCACGGGCCGGCCGCCTTCACATCCTCCCACTCCACTCGTCCGTCTCGGCTGCAGACCAGCGCCGCGTGTTTGACCGCCCGCCCCCCGGCGTCCGCAAGGTCGTCCTGGCCACCAACATCGCGGAGACCTCCATTACCATTGACGACGTCGTCTACTGCGTGGACTCCGGCAAGCACCGGGAACGCCGCCACGACGCGGCCCGGGGGATGGGCCTGCTGGTCGAGGATTTTGTGTCGCGCGCGTCGGCCCTCCAGCGCAAGGGCCGGGCAGGGCGGGTGCAGGCGGGCACCTGTTTCGGCCTGTACACGCGCCCCCGCTTTGAGCGCCGCATGCGGGCCTTCCAGTCATCCGAAATGGTGCGCGTGCCGCTGGAGGAGCTGGTCCTCCAAATCCACGCGCTGGGCCTGGGGCCGGCGGCCGCATTCCTGGAGCGCGTTTTGGAGCCGCCCCCACCAAAAGCCGTGGCGGGCGCGGTCGCCTCCCTCATCTCGGTCGGCGCCCTCACGCGCGCGCGCGGCCGGGAAGCCCTGACGCCGTTGGGCCGCCACCTGGCGGGCTTGCCCCTCGACCCGCGCCTGGGCAAGCTCCTGCTGTACGGTGCCGCCCTGGGCTGCCTGGCGCCGGCCCTCACCATTGCTGCCTCCCTGGCGCACCGCCCGCCTTTTGCGACCCCGCTGGACGACCAGGCCGCCGTCGGCCGGGTGAAGGCCGGCATGGCCGCGCCCGGCAGCAAGACGGGCGGCCCCCTGGCCACCGGTCAACAGTCAGACCACCTACTGGCCGCCGCCGCCTACGCGGGCTGGGTGGCAGCCCGGGCGAGCGGGGGCAAAGCCGCGGCGGCCACGCACGCGCGCTCCCTGTGCCTCTCCACCCAGGCCCTTGAAATGCTGCGCGACATGCGGGGCCAGTTTGCGACCATGCTGGCGGACGCCGGGCTTGTGCGACCTCTGGGGCCCCGCGCCCAGGGCGGGCGGCGGGGTGGCGGCAGCGATGCGGCGGCCTGGTATGACGAGCCGGCCCACCCGGCCAACGCGCACGCCCGCCGGCCGGCGGTCGTCAAGGCCGCCCTCGCGGCGGCGCTCTACCCCAACGTGGGCGTGATGGATGAAGGGTCGCTGGCCAACGCGACTGCGGCTGGGGCCAAGCCGGCCTGGCACGACGGGTCGGGGCCCGTCGCCCTGCACCCGGGCTCGGTCAACGCGGGCCTGGTCGGCCGGGCGTTTGCGGCCCCGTATGTCTTGTTTTTAGAAAAGGTGCGGACGAGCCGGGCGTTCCTGCGGGACACGACGGTCGTGGGGGCGGTGCCCTTGCTCCTCTTTGGCGGCGCCCTGGACGTCCGCCACGGGGAGGGCACCGTCCTCATCGACGGCTGGCTGATCGTGCGGGCGGCCGCGCCAACGGCCGTGCTGGTGAAGAAGCTGAGGAGCGCGCTGGACGCGACGCTCGCGGCGCGGGTAGGTGGTGACGGCAGTGGGGTCAGTGATGTCGGTAGCAGCAGCGGGGCCGCCGTTGTCGCCGCCATCGTGGACCTGCTCCAGGATGAGGCGGCGGCCATGAGCGCGGCGGCGGCGGGCGGGGTGGGCAGAGTGTAACAAGGAAAAAAAGCTGTGGGAGTCTGTCTACACAAATGGTTTTAAAGTTCAGTCTCTCTGTCTAAAGTACACCCCATAGGAGGCGGACAGGCCGGCTTCTGGGAATGGGGGTGAGGTGGGTGCGCGCGCACCAGGGAATGTTGTTCTCGCAGGAGAAAAAGCGTCGGGTGCGGGCCTCCAAGGGAGGGGCGCCGGGGGGGCACTACGCGTCGGGAAAAAAGGGTGGACCGTCGCTTCACGCGACGCTCACGGATTTCGCTCCTGCACCGCCCCCGCCCCCGCTCGTAAAGTCGGCCAGGTTGTAGATGACGTGGACGACCAGGGAGCAGGAGGGGCAGTGGGCGACGCCCTCGCCGGCGGCGAGTTCTTCCTGTTGTGTGAAAAAAAAAGGGTAGGAGGTTTGGTCAGTACCAGCGCCTTTCCCCTTCCGCGAGCGGCGTCAGCAGTGATGGAGTCGGCCGCGTGGCGGGTCGGCACCCCTCTGACCGACCAGTTCACCCCACCAGGGGCGAGCTGGACACCTTGTCTCGTCTGTATCTACGACCGTGCAGCAGGTGGGCAGGGTTTGGAGGCGCCAGTGGGCGTGCCTTGGGGCACAACAGACGACAGGGCGGATACCCTTTTTCCTGCGCTCGCTCGCTCGCCCCGTCTGTCGCGCAAGAGCGCGCGTGTGTGTGAAGGGCGCCACCCTCCTTCTTCACCACGCCGCAGGTATCATGCCCGCCCATTCCAGTCTCTATTGCGCGGACGTGCGCAGCAAGGGAGGGCGTGGGAAAAGCAGCAACCGATGGGACGGGACAGCAGCTTCTTCCTCCCCTCGCACCTTGGTGATTTGGAAGATGTCCCCGCACGGGCAGGCGTACGTGTAGGCCTGGAGCTCGTCGCTCCACTCCATGTCCTCGATCTCGACCTCCTCGTACGGCATGGTTTGCGTGGGTGCGTGTGTGTGGGATGTAAAGAGAGATGTCTGTTGAGAGAAGAGAGAGGAGAGGAGAGAGCCGCCGGCGGCGGGGATAAACACTCGAATGGAGGGTGGGCAGAGCGGGAGTGAGCACACAAAAGAAAAAACGGCGCTCTAATAATCAGCAGCGCCCCCAGCCAACAGGTGCTCGGGCCCGACACCCTGCTGCATACCAGCTTTTCTCTCTCCTTCCTTCTCATCGCCCACATCGCAAGACAATGGCCGCCTAAGAGAGAGCGAGCGACCACGGACAACCTAGCTTTTCTTTCGCATCCACCTTGTTGGCTAGCTCCGGCGAGATGGCCGACGACGACCTGTACTTCCAGGTGTGTTGGAGCGTGGGGAGGGGGGTGACGTGCTCACACGCCCACATCCTTGGATTGGCGCTCGCCCGCGTTGTGCGCTGTGCGTTTTTTGTCTTTTTTCACCCGCCGCCGCTCTAGAGCTGGCGCTCGTGGTCGATCGGTCTTCTTTCAGTTGACTCTCCCATCCCATCGCCCGCCCGTCACCTGCCCACATGCACACCAGTGTGGATTCGAGTGACCGCCTGTCCTCGCTGTCGGCGGTGGGGCGGGTTGAAGAAAGGAGACCGGGGCTACACGCTTTTTTCTCTCACGCTTTCTTTCTTTTCCTTTCTTTTCTTCCCTTCTTCAGCTATACGGCGAGGACGCGCCTGCGGCCGCGCCCGCGGCCGAGCCCAAGCCCGAAGCCGCGGCGGCGGCCCAGCCTGCTGCTGCTGCGCCTGTGAAGGCCGAGGGACCAGCGGCCGAGGAGGATGAGGACCTGTTTGGCATCTACGGAAACGGCGCGGCTGGTGGTGGTGGTGGTGATGAGGGCGGTGCCGGGTCGCCCCCGCCGCCCCGCCCGGACGACGACGGCGGCGGGTCGCCGCCGCTGCTGGTCGCGGCCGCCGCGCCTGGCGCTGCTGCTGCTGCTGCTGCTGCCCCCGCCGAATCCTCGGACGATGACGACTTCAATGTCGTCCTGGACGAGCCGACGGGCGGGCACGGCTTTGGCGAGCCCGCCGCGGCGGCGGCGGAGCAACAGGTGAGAGCAAAGCGAGTGTCCTGAGGGGCCAACGGACTCCCCTACCCCCTCGCCCCCCCTCCTTTTTCCCGCCCGCCGCATCCAGACGCGTCGCCCACGCGCCCTCTCACCATTATTTATCACCTCCACCCTCGCACGACAGGCTACCATTGGTGAAGAGGATGACGACGATTTCGAGATCCAGCTGGACACGGATGCGATCGCGGCAGCGGCCGCGCCGCCGCCGACCGACCCCCGCCTGGCCCGGGCGGCGCCGGCGGGCGGCGGCGGTGGTGGACCCGACTTGGCGGGCAGCGCTCCCGGCGGACCCGCACCCCCGCCCGATGGTGGACGGCCAGGCACAGCCTCCACTCCGGGGGGTGACGGGCCCGCCGGGCCCACTCCCACCAAACCCCGCGTTCGCATGCCGTCAGCGCCCATGGACCCCGACCTGCCGCCCGCCCTGCTCTCGCGCGCGCGGCCTGGCCAGCGGATTCGCCTGCCCGGCCAGAGCCGGGTGACGCCCGAGGAATACCGCGAATTCCTGAGCCTGGGGCATGGGGAGGTGTACAACCTGGACCTTGATTTGTGAGTTGGGCAAAGGAGAGAGAGCGAGAGAGAGGAAGGGGCGGCGAGGCGGCGCGGGGCGAAGAAAGAGACGGGGAAGGAACGACCCTGTGCATCCTCACGTCGTCGCGGGTGGACGCGGCTTCTGCTCGCTCGGGGCGGAGACCCGACTTTCGTGCCAGGCCTTCCCAGGCTTTCCCGCCCCGCTCAGGGGTTTCTGAGGGACCTGAATACATTTTCCGGGCAAGGGGAGGCGGGTTGGCGGGGCTTGGAGCGCCGTGCTCACCAAAAATCGCTCTCTCTCACTAAACCAGGGTCGTCGACCCGCCCTGGACCGTGCCGGGCGTCGACGCGACGGACTTCTTCAACTACGGCCTGACCCCGGAGACGTGGAAGGATTACCAGGGCGAGGTGTGGCAGTACCGCCAGGAATTCGAGGCGGCCATGCAGGCGGGGGCGGGGCGAGGGCATGTGCCCCCAGGCGGCGCCCCGGGCGGGCCGCCGGGGGCGCCCTACGGCGGCGGGCCGCCCCACCACCACCCGACCGGCTACGGCGGGCCGCCGCCGCCCGGCGTGCCGGGGGCGCCACTGGCACTGCCTGCGCCGGGGGGGTACCCTCCACCTCAGCAGCAGCACCATCAGCAACCTGGGTACGGGTACCCGCCGCCCGCGGCGGGAGGAGGGGCGCCGATGATGGTGAGTTGATGAATTTGGAGTTTTTTTCTGGGGCCTTTCCTCAGAAAGGCCCCAGCAAAAGTCTCTCTACGGGTGCGCAGAGGGGGGCGACCCTTTCTTCTTGCATCGCACGTTTGGGCGGTGACGTTTGACATCTCCGTGCAGCTTCTTCCCGGCGCGGTTAAGCAAAGTGCACCCCGCCACCCTCCGTGCGACGCACTACGCCTCATTTGTCACTCACCCACCTCCCCCATCAAAAAAACAAATTAGGGCCAGCAACCGCCCCAACACCCAGGCTATGGCTACCCCGGTGCACCAGGTGCGAAGCAGAGACGTGTGGCTTGCCATGCGCAGCAAAGAGCGGGGACAGGAGAGAGTGACAAGGCGCGCAGTCGCCGCAAAGAGATCGAAAATGGAGGTCCGACCACAGTCAGTGCGCACCTGCTTACACCGCTCCTCCGCACCCGTCCCGCGGTCATTTCACCTTAATCATCATCTAATTCACCGCAACCACCAGGCGCGCATCCCCCTCATGCAAGCCGGGGCCAAATGGCACCTTACCTGGGCCCTGGCGGCCCTGAACAGGGCGGCCACCACCCACCCCCGCACTCTGCCGCCTTCCAGCGCCCGCCCCAGGGCTACTACGGCGCTCCAGGTAAATGGGAATGGTCGAGGGCTATGTGCGCGTGCCATGTGCACCAAGTGCGGGGCAAGGAGAGCGTGGGCGTGCCCGCTGCGGGCGTAAACGTGAATGCGGCGTTTGGGGCAGGCCCCCTTTTTTTTACACTCTCAGCCGCACCAGCGCCGCCAGCTCCGCACCGTTCCTTACGCACCCCCTTCAACATCTTCGCACTTGTCTAGGTCACCCCTCTATGCCCGGTTCGACGCCAACAGGTCGCGGCCACTACCCACCGACCGCCCCTAATTATTATGGTGGCCCACCTCGCCAGAGCTTCCCACCGCACGCTGGTGGGGCGCCAGGGCATTACGCCCCTCCCTACGGCGCGCACAGTGGAGGTCCAGGTATGAGTGGCCCACCTCCGCAGCAGCAGTCTTACCAAGGTGGCGGAACTGGCCCACCGGGCGCCGTAAGCCAGCCAAGGTAAGAAGAGATGGATTGAAGAAAGGGGAGACGGAGTGTGACGGCGGGGTGTTTTGCGTCGCACAGCTGCCAGGACGCATGCGACGGTTGAGCGGGAGTGCGCTGCTTGAAGTTGGAGGCAAATGCGGGGTACTTGCAGGTTGCGCGCACCAAATAGAAATGGGGAGAGCTGGGTCGGGCCGCGACACGACCCCCTCCCCGTTCGCTCTCTTGCTCCCTCACCATCTCTCTACCAACCACACACAGTTCTGGCGCCCCGCCCGCCAAGCGCGCCCGCACAGTGGACAATCTGGCCATGGGCATGGACTTGGGCATGGGCATGGATGGCGGAGATCGCGGGCGGCGGCGGTAGGGAGAACGGAAGGAGGAGTGGGGTGTGCCTGTTTTTTTTCTGTGGCCCAGTCTTCTTTTTTAGTTGTCACGTGCCCGTGTTCAGGCCCTCCTTCCCTCACGATTCCAGAGCCCGCTCTGGAATCAGCGTTGCATGAATATCCAATGGTGTGGATGGTGTGTCTCGAAACGGCCTGGAAGAGAAGCCAGAATTTTGTGGGTGAGCGGGCAAAGAGGCCTCGGGTCGCCTCGGGTCGCCTCGGGTCTCCTCGGTCACCCCCCCCTCGCTCTCTCACTCCGTCGTCGCGTTTGAGCGCTGGCAGAACCCCGACCAAAAATCGGGAGTCCACCCCTTTCTCCGCCCACCCACCCCGCCCCGCCTACCCACTCAATCTCAAGGCCACCCTACGACCCAGGGGCCACAACCATTTAGCCCGGCAACGCCCTTCCACCCGCTCAACGCACCCCTCAAAGTCCCCCACTTCTTGCACCCATGCAAGTCGCGGTCCGCCAGCCAGCCCTCGCCCCGTTCGACCCTCGAATTCTCCGCCTCATAACCAATTTTGACCAAGACGGCGATGGCAAGCTTGCGCAGGTGAGTGAGAGGTGGGCAGATGCGTGGAATGGGACTGCTTTCAGCGGTGCGAGCAATCTTGTCGCTGTTCTTTTCTCAATCCCTGCCGTATTTCTCTCTTCTCTCCATCACACACACAGCCCGAATTGGCGGCCTTTATCCAGGCCGTCAACCCGGGCATGCGGTTCACGCCGAATCAGATGAATGCTGTGTTGGAAGAGGTAAGGCAAAGGCGTGTGTGCTGTTAGCCGTCCGCTGCCATCCCGCTGTCGACTCGCCTCCTTCTCATCTCTTTTCTCCCTTCACACAGCTCCTCCTCGCCTACGGCAGCCCTAGCGGCGGCAACTGCCTGACGGTGGAAGGGCTAGAAGCCCTCTACGCGGACGGCCTGGGCGACCTGGCGGCCGACTGGGCGACGCTGGCCTTACCTGAGGAGGCGCCTCACCTGGCGGCGGCCATGAAACTGGCCGCAGCTGGTGCTGCTGGTGCTGATGCCACCATCTCCAGCCCGCCGCGCGTGGTTGTGAATGTGTCGGCCGGGTTGGAGGGGCCGCCGCCTCCTGTTCAGGCTGAAGCTGAGGAAGAGGCGAGTGCCACGCCTGCCCGCCACCACCACCAGGCGGCCGCTCCGAGCTCCACGCCTGTCCGCCCCACCGCCAGCGCTGGCAGCCCGCCCTCACCGTCCTACATGGCGGGTAAAGCCCTGGTGTTCACGCCCGTTGGGGTGGCGGGTGGAGGCGATGACACACCCACGTCCTGGCGTGGACAGCAAGAGGAAGGGCAAGAGGCCGCTGCTGCTGCTGCGCCGCCGCTGACCCAGGCCCAGCAGCCTCATTTCGGTGTGTGCGATGAGGGGACCGACGCAGTCACACCTTCACCACCACCCCTACCCACCGCGCGGCCTCCCATCCCCACCATGGACGATCTGGAAGTCGCGTTCCGGGAATGGAAGGCCCTGGTGGGCGTGGACGCGACGCCCGAGCCGTGCCAGCGGCCTGTCCTTTTGCAGCGCCCGGCTTTCACCGACCTGCAGGCCGTCCTTGAGGAGGAGGAAGAAGAGGGAGGGAGCGGCGTGCCGCCCTCGCCCACCCCGCCTTCGCCCGCGGCCCTCGATTTCCTGCGTCTGGGCCGCCTTCTGTCCCAGCGGGGCGACCACGCCGCGTCCGGGGCGGCGGCCGCGCTGGGCTTGTCGGCCATCAAAGCCGCCCGCCCGGCGGAGAGGGAGGAGGTCCCAGGCGCCGACTCCGATCCGCTCGCGTCGTGCGCGCCGGACGCCCTGTTACGCCTGGGCAACGCCGTGTACGAGCTGGGTGAGATCGCCGCGGCGGAAGCTGCGTACGCGGCGGGTTTGAGCGGGGCAGGTGAGGCCGTGGGCGCGCCGCCCGACGGCGGCGGGACGCCCGTCGCGGCTGCCCCGCCCCTGCGCTCCAGCCAGGCCTGGGTGCGACGGGTGCTGGTGCCCCACTCCCGGCGGGCGGCCCGGCCCTTTGCCCTGCCCCTCATCTCTCGCTTACGCCTCAACCTGGGCATGAGCCTCGAGGTGCAGGGCGACTTGGAGGGCGCCCGGGACCAGTACGCCGCCGCCGCGGCTGGCGCGCCGGGCCACCCGCACGCGCTCAAGCTCCTGGGCTCCGTCCGGTACGCTTTGGGCGCGCTGGCGCCCGCCCTGGCTGCCCTGAACGCTGCTCTGGTCGCTGCGCCCGCGTATGCGGACGCGCACTCGGATCGGGGCATGGTGCTGTGTGCTTTGGGGCGGGCTGCCGAAGCGGTTCCTGCTTTTGAGGCCGCCCTCGGTGCGGACCCATCCCACGGCCCCGCCCGCCTGAACCTGGCCAACGTCCGCCAGGCCCGCGGGGAGTGGGTCGAAGCGGTGGCCGGCTATGAAGCTGTTTTGGCAGCCCAGCCCGGTCACTGGAAAGCGCGCCTGGGCCTCTGTATGAGCTTGATCGGTGGGGGGCGCCTGGGGGAGGCGGAGACGGCGCTGGAGGCGGCGCTGGCCGCCGGGGCGCCGACAGGGGAAGTGGAGGCTGAGCTGGACCGGCTGAAACGGCTGGCGGTGAGGAAGACGTAGAAGAGTGCTTTTTTTTAAACGAGGATGGATGATGGTGGTCGACCACCAACACACATACACCCTCCCCCCGCTTTGCTCTCTCCATCTTCTCCCACGTGCGCGCGCACGCACGCGCGCGCGCGATGTGTGTGTTCTCTCTCTCATTCATAACACCCAATAAAAAAGCCATCCTCTCTTTGCTTGTCCCTTTCTCCAATTCACTTGCGCAGGCCGAAAAAGTTGGCCGCCGCGGCAAACAGGCCGGACGGCTTGGGCGAGGTCGGCGTGGCAGCGGCGGCCGACGCCGGAGCCGGGCCGGAGGAGGAGGAGGGGGGTAGCGGCTTGGCCGACGCGGACGCGGGCGCGGCGGCGTCTTTCTTGGAGCCGGGCGCAGACCCGCCGCCGCCCAGGTTTCCGGGCGGGGGCTCTGGCTTGTCGGCCCGGGGCGGGCCGCTGGCGGCGCCACCGCGCCGGCCGGTGCGGCGGCCGTCGCCCCGGGGGCCACGCCCACTGTCAGCGGGAGCGAGTGCGGCAGCGCCACCACCAGCACCAAGCGCGCCCGCAGCCGGAGCGACCTCGCCGCCGCGGCGGCCGCGCGCCCGGCCACCGACGGCGCGGCTGTTTTCGTCTTGCCGCCCACCAGGGGCAGCAGCGGCAGCGCCGCCTGGCGACTTGTTGGCGCCGTCTCCGCCCCGCACCCGCCCACCGCCGCCCCGGCCACCACCACCATCAGCCCCACTGGGCGGCGCGGGCGGCCAGGGCTTGCCCTCTGCTTTCGCGAAGGCCGCCCCGACCAGGTCGCGCACGGCGCCGTACCCGAGCTTGGCGGCCGGGCGCTCCCCCCGGGGCTTGCGGTCCCGCCGCTCCTCGCGGACGGGGGGGACCCAGGATTTGCCCTCCGCTTTGGCGAAAATGGCGCCGACCAGGTCGCGGACGGCCGGGTGCGGGCCCCGGGGCGGGCGGGGGGCGCGAGGCTCGCGCGGGGCGGCCGGGGCGCCGTCGCGGGCACCACCACCACCCTTGCCTTTCGCGGCAGCCGCGCCGCCGGCGACGACGGCAGCCGCACCAGCACCAGGCCGGCTCGCACCCCGGCCACCACCCCCACCACCCACGGGCGCCCGCACCTTGGCCGGGTCGGCCGCGTCGGCCTTGACCTTCTCCAGCGTGAGTGGGTGGAAGGCCTCCCCGCGCGCCACAGACGCCAGCAGGGCGGCCAGCGGGGCATAATGGCAGGCCAGGGGCAGGTGGGGCGCGCCCACCTTGCGGGAGGCGCCACAGGTGGGCAAGTCGGCGCCCAGGTAGCCGGCCCCGTACCATTCCACCATGGAGCCCGCGGGGAAGGGGCCCTGGACCGTGCCCGACGGGTCGCGGTACCGCCACATCGGCTCGTCCGTCGCCAGGGCCGCGCCCGCCGTGAAGAGGCGGCGGGCGATGGCTTCGGAGTGGGTGGGGTGGTCGCCGCCGCGGTCGGCGCCGCCGCGGTCGCCCCGGCCACCGCCGCCGCCGCGCTCGCTGCGCTCGCGCCGGCTGCCTCCACTCCGCCCACCACGGTCGTCGTTGTCCCGGCGCTGCGTCTCCCGGTAGTCCCCGCGGGCTCGGTCGCCGCCGCCGCCGCCGCGGTCGTGAAAGGACGAGCCGGCCGCGGCGGCGGCGTTGTTGGCGGCTGCGAAGCCGCCGCCCAGGCCGCCACGCGGGGCGGCGGCCGCCTGGGGAGCGCGGTCGACGCCAGGGCGGGTGCGATCGCCGCCGCCGCCGCCGCCGCCGCCGCGGCCACCGCCATCCCCTTGTGCCACCGCCTGGGCGCGCAGGGTGCGGGTGATCCTGTTCAGCGGGGTGAAATCCCGGCCCAGCTGGCGGATCTGTGTGGGTTGGACGTCAGGGTGGGAATGAGCGGGGAGGTTTTTTTTCGTTTCTGGTCGTCGCCCTCTCTTCCGCCCTTTTCTTTCCTCTCTCACCTCCATGTCCGCCGGGAAGAAGTCCTTGTCCATCCAGGTGACAATGCGGGCAGCCGTGAAGGGGCCCCGCACCTCGCCGTCCGGGGTCTTGTACTCCCACAGACCGGGCGTGGGGGAGGCGTTCGGGCGAGCGGGTGCGCCGCCGCCGAGGCCGCCGTCATCGCGGCTGCATTGGAGTGGTACAGGGGGGGGCAAGGGAGTGAGCGGGTGTACGCAAATTTGATATGGTTCGATGAGGAACTGGATTCGTGTCTTGCCTGGGGTAGCGTACCCTCAGGGCGGGGCAGCAGGGCGGGGCGGCAGGGGCAAGGAGCAGCAGAGGTGAGAGGCGGTCTCTCCTTATGCGTTGGCCAGGTCCTCTCTCCGCTCCTCCTCTTCCAACTCACCGCCCGTCCCGGCCCCGCCCGCCTGCCCAGCCACCCTGGCGGCGGCGATCACTGCCGCCGGTCCTGAAGGATTGAATCGAGAGGAAAAGTGGGCGGTAAGAGAGCAAGCGACGAGCACTGTGCGTGCGTGGCGAGTCGGCTGGCATGCCAAAAGGAGAGAGGGCCCTCTCTCGTTGCCGTCCCCTCGACCCTTCGCTCTGCTCTCACCTGGGCGCGCCCTGGTCGGCCATGGCGAGGGTGAGTGTGTGGTGCCTTCTTGTCTCGCGAGGGGTGAGTCGAGGGTGGGTTGTGCGTGTGGAGGCGGTGAAAATTAGAGTTTGCACACACTAAACCTTTCAACCTGCTATTTTCTTTTCTTCTCTCTTCTTCTAATCCGCCCCCTCGTGCGCCTGGGCCGCCAGACTCAGCCGCACCACCGGCAACAGCCTCCGCCTCAGTATGCCCCACAGAACCAGGCCCCGGGCGGACGCATGCGCGGCCCGGGGTGGCGGGCCGGGCGGCGGGGCGGCGGCCGCCGTCACAGCCCGGGCGGACTCGGTGAGCTTTGCTTCCAGCGCTGCCACTGCGCTGAGGGTGGAGCCCAGCGTGACGCGCGGGCGTGGGCGGGCGGGAAGGTCGGCGGCGGCCGGGCCAGTCTCGCCCGTACCGCCCGCAATCGAGATCGGCAGGGCGGGCAGGGAAGGAGACGGTGCGACGGGCGCGGGCGAGGGCGGGGAGGGCGGCAGCACGTCGGGCGCCCCACACCCCTCACTCATGGTGGGCACCGCCGCCGGCCGCACGCCTCCTCCACCTGCACCCCCACCCTCCCGCCGCCGCATCACCCCCAGCACACACTCATGCACGGCCCGCACAAAGTAGTGCGGGTCCAGGACGGCGTTGAGCGGCTCCACGCGGACGACGTGCGTGCCCGCGACGTCGGGAAAGGATAAGGGCGCGCCCGTCGCGGCGGCGCGTGCATCGATGATGTGCGCGCCGCCGTGGCCGACATTGTCGTCGAAGAAGACCTGGATGCAGCTGGCAATGTCGGTGGCATCGACTAAGAAAAGCTTGCCCGCCCGGGACCGTTCCTGGCGGGCCTTCCAGTAGGGGTAGTGGTCGCGGAGGGCGAGGAGGGAGGAGGAGGCGGGCGCGGCCGAGGGCGCCTCACCACCATCTCCTCCGTTGCTCCGGCAGGGCGCGCATGTCGCGGCTTGTAAAGCGGCGTGAATGGCGCCAAACCCGCGCAGCAGGCGGGTGTCGCCATCGCCGGCTGCGGCGGCGCCCTCTAAATCGGCCAGGCTCAGCCCGCCCCGCCGGCCCATGAAGGGCGCCGCCCCGGGGCCAAACAGGAGCGCCGTCCCGTTGGGGCGGGCAGAGTCCCTGAAGAAGACGCCCACCCCGCCGGGCGTGGCCCGCAAGTCCGGCCCGCCGTCCGAGCCGTCCATGACCACGCCCGGGTACGCGGGGTGCGTCCCTCGGGCAAAGGAGTCCACCTCCGCCAGCACGGACGCCAGGTCGGTGCCAAAGGACCGGAAGACAATGGCAAACTCGCGTTTCGCGGCTTTCAAATGGAGCAGCAGGTTGAAAAAGGAGTGGAGGACCTGGTGCCGCCCCGAACAGGGTTCCAAGGTGGAGACCAGGCGGTCGTAGATGGATCGAAACATGGCGCCCGGCTGGCCCGGGTCGGTGAAGGTGCGTTTCAGGGCCTGGCGGGCGTCCTTGAAGGAGGGGTGGGGTGTGCCAGGCGTGGGCGGGGGCAAGCCCAGGGCGGCCGCCGCGGCGGCCAGGGCGGCCGCGGGCGGGGGCGGTACCGGCACGCCCTCGCCGCCCTCACCGCGCCCTTCCCCGCCCGTCGGGAGGAGGAAGGAATCCAGGAAGGACCGGTAGGTCATGAGCTGGGGGTCGCCCGCGGGGCGGTCGGCCGCCAGGCGCCCGACCGGCACCCACGCCGGCCCGGCCTCCAGGCGACCCCACGCGCACTCGGCCAGCAGCATGTTGACGATGTGGCCGGTGCCTGCGCCCTGGACCCCGTCCGCCATGACGACCGTCTTGTTGACGTCAAAGTGGAGGACCAGGCGGGCGCGCGACGCAAAAGAAGCTTCCAGAAAAGGCGCGGTCGGGTCGGCGGTGGTGGAGGTCGAGACCGCACCGGGTCCTCCCGCTTTTGCCAGGGCGGCCGCCTGGAGGACGGCCACATACCGTTGCACCAGGTCCCGGGCTTGGGCGCCGTGCTTGGAAAAGGGGAGGGCGGTAGCGGCGAGGGCGGCGAGGTGGGCCCGGACCGCGCGCTGGATGGTGCGGGCGGCCGCTACGGCCCGGGGGTCGGGAGGCGGGTCGCCCGCTGCCACCGCCGCCCCTTCCCCTGACCAGGCGGGCGTGGTGAGCGTTGAAGCAGCACCAGTCAGGTCGTCGACCGGCGTTGGCGAGGTAGGTGTGGACGCCGCCGCCAGGGACGCCCGGGAGGACGCGCCCCGCAGGCGGCCGAACGAGGACGACGACTGGAAGGGGGCGCCAGCCCGCCGGGGTTGGAGGGACGGGACAGGACCCGCGCCGTCACCGTCAAAGGAGGGCAGAAAGGCTTCGCTGCCGTTTTCACTGCCCAGGTACAGGCCCACCAGGTCGGCAGCCACGGCGGCCGGGTTGGAGAGGGGGCGACGGGGTGGGGAGAGAGGGTGGGGGGCGGCGCTGGCAACACCGCTCGGGCCGGTGTCGGGCATTGAACGACTTTTCCGTTACCACGCTTTTGCGCGTTTTTTTCAGTCCAGGGTGTGATCGAGGGAGCCCAGTCACTTGTCCGGGGGGTGGCGGGGTGACGGGCGAGGGGGACGAGGGTGTGCGGGGCGGGGACGTGAGAGCCAATGCACCGCCAGGCTAGCTGTGAACAACTTCACGCCCGGGCAGGCGGACGCGTGCGCTTGACTCGTGCAACTCGATGCAGCGCTGAATAGAGGCAGGCACCAGTTGTCCAGCGGCGGGGCGCAAATGTGCGGTGTGCGGCCCTCGTGAAGCGTGGGGCTGTGGCCCGCGAGGAGATAAATGGAAAAAGAGGCAAAACATCAGTGTCGTCACTTCTCTTTAACACACACCCCGAGACGGACGGGGTCGCGCGCGCCTCTTACCTCTCTATATGGCGTCGCTTGCCTCGCCAGAGGAGGCGTCTGCCTCCACCGCCACCGCCTGCCGCCGCGAAAACTCGGCAGGGCGGGTATGAAGAAGGGAGGTGTAGAGTTAAGGAGAGGGCATTCGTTGCGAGCGGGCCCATACGCTCATCAACCTCTCCCCTTCAACGCACACGCAGGTCCCGGTCGTCCTCACCCTGGCGGCCTCAGACTTGGCGTCCGGCACGGGGCAGCCATCTCCGTTTTATGTGAGTGGTTGAGGGTTGTAGAAAGAGAGAGGCGCGAAGAACTTCTCTACTCCATCCATCCATCCATCCATCCTCTCTCACTCCCCTCTCGCACTCTCGCACCCTTCTCTCTTCCGCCTCCAACACGACCAGGTGATGGCCCCACGCCTGGCCTGCCTGCCCAGCCTCGTCGGCCAGGCAACCCGGTTCTACAGGGTGAGCTACTCGGAGAGTGAGGGCGCGGTGCGCGGTGGCATAATCAGGTTGTTTTTTGCCTTGCCCTAACCACGACCGCGCGCGCCCAGGCAGCTGGCCACCCGCTTCTCATTGTGTCCTCTCTCTGTTTCTCCTCTCACTCCCCAGGATTACCTCACTGAGGGTGAGGACACGCCCTGGTTTGACAGTGGCGGCGTGCCCTTGAGAAGGTGAGAGGAAAAGGCGAGGAAAAAGCGAGGAAAGAAACGGGGGCCGCGCCTCCCCCCTTCAGCTGCAACCACCAGGCGGACACTCATGCTTGTAGCTCACTTCACTCTCAGCCACGTCCCGCTGGCCACCCTCCACGACATGGCTGCCCTCCCATCCTCCCACCCCCACCCCTGGCCCCTGACCATCCACTTCCGGGCCTTCCCCGCCGACGCCCTCATCCGGTGGCCCGGCCCCGACCCGGGGCGGTCGTCCTTTTTCAACGCACTCAAGGAAGCGGCCTGCGCGGCCACGGGCTCGGCCGCGGGCATCCTCTCCGCGCCCGTGCCCGACCGGGACGCGGTGTGGGCGGCAGCGGAGCAGGGCGATGCGGACGGGGCGTGGAGCGCGACGTCCCGCATGCTGGTGGTGGGTGGGGAGAGGGAAACGTGCGTGCCCCTGCGCCTGTTTGTGTGCTTTGGAGCTGGAAAGGAAAGGGGCGTGATGACCTACACGTCCCGCCCCGTCCCGTCCGCCAATAGGACGCTGGGCGAGGCCCTCCTGGATGCTCTGCCGACCCCACCACCGGGCGACGGCGAAGCTGCCGCCGCCTGGTCGCTAGCGTGGGCTGGAGAAGGTACAACAACCCGGCTCGCCCTGGGCGGCACCCCTGTGGCCGCGGTCCTGGCCTCCAGCGTGCCCGCCCCGCTCTCCTCGCCCGCAGCTTGGGCACACGCGGCGTTGGCCGCCCCGGACCGGTTCCTGTACGTCGTCGTGTGCGTGTCTAGGAGCCCTCTGTAGAAAAAATAAGAATCGTCGTTTTACACAGAACACCCCAACCTAGAGCTAATCAATCATACACATGGAAAAAAAAAATGCACCTTCTTAACCACCCTTCACCGCCTCCTCCTCGCCCTCCCCCCACAGCACCGGGTCGTGCACGCTCGACCGGGACCCACTACCGGCCGTGTCCCGAACGCCCGCGTCCAGGTGGTCGGGCACTTCCGTCCCGCCGATGACGCTGCCCGCGGTTTCTGGAGACGTCGGCGCGAGCGGGATCATCATCGCGGCCGCCTCGCGCACGCCCGCCCGCTCGAACGAAAGCCGGAAGGCGTGGATGACGACCCGCTCCGACTCGATGGCCCCTGTCGTCAGGTCGACCCGGACGGGGGTGACCACTTCGCGGGGCGTGTAGGAGACCGCAAAGCCGCGGTCGGTGAGCACGTCGATCAGGATCTTTTGGGCGACCGCGCTGGAAAAGAGTGGGGACCGCGTCCGCCACTCCGCGTGTCCGGCCAGCGCGCACCGTTTCAGCAGGGGCAGGACCTCCGCATCCAGCACGCCCATCACCCGCCCAAATAGGTTCGCGTGGTGGGCGTGGGCGCGGTCCAAGGACGCGACCAGGGCTGCTCGGGCCTCCCTCACCAGGTCGGCGGCCAGGGGCAGGTGGCGGATGGCCGCGTACGTCGCCTCATCTAAATCCAACGACGACTGGTACCGCAGCTCCCGCGCGATCTGGGACCGGGTCTCATCCAGGCCGCCCAGGGCATCGATGAGCGTGAACGGAAAGTGTTTCTGCAGCTTCAAGCACGTCGAGTAATGTGTTCGGAAGACCTCAAAACGGCGCTTGCACTTGGCGACGTCCGCGTCGGTCCGCCGCTCCTCCACCAGGTCGCCCGCCCCCGCGTCTAGGACCCGGGCGTTGTGCAGGGCGGCCATGCGGGCCCGGGCCATCTGGCGGCGCACGGATTCCTCTTCATCCACGTACAGGACGACCACCCGGAAGGCCGGGCGGGGGAAGCGCCACTCGTCGGGAGTGCCCGCGGCCGCCTTGGACAGGGACGCCAGCTTATCGTGCATGCACTTGAGCAAGTCCACCTGCAGTCCCGTCCGTGGAAAACCGTCCACCAGGCATCCCGCCCCATCCGCGACGTCCGGGTTGAAGATGGCGTCCAGCAGGGCGTCGCACACCAGGCCGTCGGGCAGGAGGTCGCCCGCGTCGATGCGGGCTTTCAGCGCGGGCGTGGTCTCCAGCAAGTCCGACATGGTGATGGAGCGGGCCAGGGAGCGGGAAGCCAGGATGAAGGGCGTGTTGGCGCCCTTCCCCGACCCGGGCGCCCCGTTGAGCCAGACAATCTCCTTTGGCGTCACCAGGCGGGGCCCATACTTTGTCTCCAGCCGGGCCCAGCACTCTCGGAAGAGCAGGGCGGCGGCCGCGGCGGCCGCGGCAGAGGACGCGTCCGCGGCAGCGATCTCGTTGGGTGAGGCGGTGGTCGGGGAGGGCGCGGCCGCGGCGGCGGCGGCGGCCTGGGAGGTGGAGGGCGAGGCGTGGAGGAGGCGGGAGAGGCATGGGGCGGCAGCAAACTGTGTTTGATGAACGGGGAAGGGACAAGGGGGCGTGCGCGTCAGAGATTAGGGTGTGTGTGTCCTCGGCGTGCGTGCGTGCGTGAGTGTGGGCGGCGTGTGCGTGCGTGCGCGAGAGAGTGCGCAAAAGGGCGTGAAGGGCTGAGGAGCGGGTCAGGGCGTCCGCGCGCGCGGCATCAGCTGTGCCTGGCAGGCTTTTTTGCCCTCTCTACCGCCCGCGCCCGCGCCTCGAAATTCTTTTCTCCCACGCCCACACGTACCGGCAGGGATGATGCTGAGGTCATCAAAATGCGAGTGTAGCCAATCCCAGGCCCACCCGGTGGGCTGGGCTGCTGGGCGACGGGCAACGGATGGGCCGCCGCCGGCGGGCCGGCCGCCCTCGACTCCGCCAGGTGCGCTCCCGCCCAGGCCAGCCGGCCCGCGTTTTGGACGGGAGAGCCCCGAGCTGCACGCAAGCAGCTCAGGGCAACCAGCATGTGTGGCGGGGCAGCGAGGGCGAGGCGGTGGTGGGCCGCGTGAGGGGCGCGGTCAATTCGAAAGAGAATATAGAGGAACGGTGGGCAAACGGACCCAACCAAAACCGGAAGCAGTAAGCTAAGCTAGCCCGCCGGCACGTCTCCTTTTCACGCACGATCCAAGATGGCAACCCTCGCTCGCACTCCCGGGGCGCGGGCCCTCAGCGCACTCCGCCCCTCGACCTCTCCTCTCCCGGCCGTGGCTCGCGTCCCTCGGGCCGCCCCCACCACCCGATTCGCGCCGCCGGCCGCCGTTTCGCAGTCGTCGGGCGACGACTCCCCCGCCGCCGCCACGCCCATCGCCGGCGCCTCTACCTTGGCCGAAGTGGCCGAGCACGACAAGCTTATCGATCGGCTGCTAGGGGCGGACGGCATGGCTCAGGTGTGTGAGGAGAGATGGAGAGCGTGGCTCTCTCGACTCACACCCCCCGACCAGCTCTTTCAACCTCTCTCTCTCGTCATCTCATCCATGCGCTCCCCTCTTTTCCAGCTCTCCTCGCTCGTCGCCGAAAACCTGATGTCCTTTGACCAGAAGTTCTGGATCCGTGTGGCGGCCCGATCGGACACGGCCACCCCCGCGGACAAGGCGGCGCTCTCCTCCCTAGCGTCCGCGGTGATGGGGCTGGTGGATGCGGCCGTCCAGCGGACCGACACCCAGCTCTCGTCCGCGGGGGCCGCCCTGCAACGCATCCTGGCGGCGGGCGCGGATGAGGCGGGGGAGTGGCACCTACCACTCGCCCCCGACCGCATTGCCTCCATGCGGGGGGCCCTGGACGCGGAGGCCAGCGCGGCGGGCGAGGGCGCGCTGGATGAGGAGGCCCTGCTCTCGAATGCCTTTGCCTGGATGCGCAAGGCCGCGGACGATGGCCAGGACGGGCTCGTCCGCCTCCTCCAACGCGCCCTGCAGATTTACGCGGCCCGCGCGCTGGGCACGTGCGCCCCGGGCGCCGGCGCCGGCGGCGAGGATGAGGCCGCCCTCGCCCTGGCCGCCATCGCCGAAGCGGAGGAGGATGGCTGGGAGGCGTGCTTGAGGGGCGTCGCGGGCCTGTCCGCCGTCGGCTTTGAGGCCGCCATCCGGCGCCGCATGGAGAGCGTGGTGCTGGGCCTGCCGTCGGGCTCCTACGCGCAGCGGGTACAGGCGGAGTACTTGAAGGAAGTGGAGCGGGCGGGCAGTGCTGCGCTGGGTGGGGGGAGAGGTGGAGGGGAGTGAAAAGAATTGTTCTGTGTTGTTGTCGTGTTCATTGACGGCGTGCCTCGGGAGGGCTGTGCGTGCGGAGAGGCAGAGACAGAGAGGGGACTGGAAAAAGAAGAAGGACGAATTGCACAACCGCCCACACAGCCCCCCCCCTCCCTCCATCTCATCAACACACCTTCCACCCATCCCAATCTTTCTCTCCACTCTCTTCACACTCCCGCGTCCCCACCCTCCTCACCCTCCCCCACCCGGCTGGCCTCCGCCTCCGCCTCCATCTCCATGGCCGCCGCCGCGGCCGCCGCCTCCCGGGTCGCCTGGGCGGCCTCAAAGTGCTTGCGCTCGAGGGCCGCCTGCTCCGCGCCGACCTCGTAAATCTTGTCGATCACGCGCGCCTCGATCGCGTCCGCGGGCGTCAGCCACCGGTTGCGCCCAATCAGGCGGCGGGTGAACGCCTTGGGGAAGCCCGTCGCCCCGGCCAGCATCTCGCTGTACACGTCAGTCATTTTCTCGAGCTCGTTCGCCTTGATCATCATGTTGGCCGCCCGCCCAAACGCCCGGTTGATGCGGGGCGGCCCCACCTGGATGCGCGCGTTGGGCAGGGCGTACCGCCCGCCCTTCTTCCCGCTCGCCACCAGCAGGGCCGCCGTCCCCATGGCCTGGCCGACGACAATGGTGAAGCAGTCGGGCTTGATGTAGCGCATCGTGTCGATGACCGCGTACGCCTCATTCTCGAAGGCGACCTGCTCGCCGTGCACCGTCTGTGACCCCGTGGAGTGGATGTATAGGGAGACGGGCTTGGTGGGCTGCGTGTAGTTCAGCCAGAGGAGCTCGGAGATGACCAGCTCGGTGACCTGGGGCACGAGCGCCATGCCAATGTACACGATCCGCCCGTCCAGCAGCAGGGAGGGTAGGTCGGGCGGGGATTTGCGGCGGGAGCCGGCCTGGCCGGAGGCGGGCGCGATGCGACCAGCCATCATGGAGGTCGAGGCCGACGCTTTCGTGTTGGTCGCGGCCGCGTAGGCGGCGTGGGCCGAGAGGGAGGACTGGGGTGACAGGAAGAGAGAGAGGGGGAATGAAGCGGGTAGGTTTTTTGGGGGATCGGCGCTTTGCTGTGCTTGGCGACGGGCCGGGAGGGGGTCTAAAAGCATGCTGTTCGCCCATTTCACCCGCCCGTTGGGCGAGCTGGTGTACCATCAGCAAACTGGACCCGACCCAGGCTAGGCTCGTGCCTCGCCCGGCCGCTCGGGTCGAAACCACTCGTTTTTTTTTCCGCCGCCCGCCGCCACCGACGTGGTGTTTTGCCCTCGGCCTCTGTTCCCTCCAACGAACTCACCGGGTCCACACCCCGCGACCGCAGGCCCGGCCCGCCCTCACCAGCCAGGCCCAGCGCCCCCATCTGGCGCAGGGTGAGGCCGTATGCGGACTTGGGCACGTCAAAGGGTAGGCCATCCGGGCCGAGCACAGCCGACGAGGATGGCGCGGCGTCCGCGTCGGCGCCCTCCTCGTCCTCGAACGACCGGTACACCCGGCGCAGGCGCTGTTCCCGGGCCCGCCCGCCGGAGGTGAGGCGGGGAACGTCCGCAAAGGCGGCGTCCTCGCCCAGGTCGATGGACCGGCCGGCCGCGGACGCGCGGACGGCACGCTGGCAGCGCAGGGGCAGCGGCGCGGCGGCGGCGGCCGGCGCAGACCGGGAGGTGGACGCCCGCGCTCCGGCCGGCGCGCCGGCGGTGGCCGGGCCGCGGAGTACATACATGGTCGGGGGCAGCATGCGAGGTGCGAGCGTTTTTGTGTGTGCGTGGGGTCGGGGCAGCAAGCGGGCGCGGAAACAGAGGTATAAGGAGGACGGCGTTTTTTTTTTTCCTCTGCCTTCACACAACGATTTGCGAGGGCCGTCCCGCGCGTCGTATTTCGTGCTGGGGCTCCACCCGCAAACTCGCCTCCGCCCAACCAGGCTTAGGATTCACTTCGCTCACAGCACGTCCCGCTCCCTGCTGAAAGCCGCGGCCAGCTGTCGTGATCAGAGGGCCGCCTCGAAGCTCTCCTTTTTCATTTATCTCAACCCGGCCGCCCGTGTCCTAGCCGTCGCTCTTCTTCCTCTCCACCCTCCACAAAATGCCCGCCCCCTCGTCCACCTCCGCCGCCATGATCAAGTTTTGCCCCAACGATGGCAGCATGCTGATGGGTAAGAGACATGGGGAGCGATAGGGAGAGAAACGCTGCACACATGCCCCCGCCTGCCTCTCAACCTTCTCTCTCTCCATCCCACAGTCGGCCCCGACCGCCGCCCCGAGACCACGCGCGACGACGGCCTCCTCTTTTTTTACTGTGAGGCCTGCCCCTACGCCTACCCCATCACGACACCCGTCACCCAGGCCGCGCCCGTGAAGCGGAAGCCCCTGGACGACATCCTAGGCGGGGACGAGGCCTGGGCGCACGTCCAGCGGGCGGACACCCGGTGCCCGGCCTGCTCGCACGGGGTCGCCTACTTCTATGAGGTCCAGACGCGGTCGGCGGACGAGCCGGCCACCCTGTTCTTTCGGTGCGTGGAGTGCGGGCACCAGTGGCGTGAGAGTCCGTGAGGGACTCTCCCGCCACTGGTGTCAGATTGTCCGTGAGGGACAATCTGAAGAGAGTAGATTGTGTAGATGATGAAGAAAAATGCTTAGGGAGTGTTCATTTCTGCTTTTCTCTCGCTTCTTCTCGCCCTCTCTCGCCTGCTCGCACGCGCACGTCGCACCATGGCTGCCACCCCGCCGGCTTCCCGGGATGTCATCCCCGTCACCATGCTGTCCGGCTTCCTGGGGGCGGGTGAGTAAGAGAGAGGGTGAATGCAATGCAGAAGCTAGAAAAACGTGTGCTCAAGCCGGGGATCGGGGAAAAGCACACGCCTCCCACACGCCCTCTCTCTCACGCGCTGCGCTCTCTTCCACTCTCTCTCACGCGCTCTCTTCCACTCTCTCTCTGTTTCTCTCCCATCCACCCACACAGGCAAGACCACCCTCCTCCGCCACCTCCTCGAGAAGTCGGGCCTGAAGATCGGGTGCGTCGTCAACGACGTCGCGTCCGTGAACATCGACGCAAAGCTTGTCCGCAACGACCGGGCCCGCGAGAAGAAGGACAACAAGGACGCCGCGGGCGGCGAGCGTGGCACTGGTGCCGACGGTGTGGCGACGACGACGACGGCTGACCTGGCGGACACGGTGGAGCTGGCCAACGGCTGTGCTTGTGCGTTTTCGGGGAAACGAGAGGGAGAGGAAAAGAGAGGGTGGTTGCGCACCAGGCGTGCGTTGCTTACAACCCACGCTCTCATGTTTCCATTTCTCTCTTTCATTCTTTACAGGCTGCTCCATTCAGGACGAGCTCTTCGGCTCCTTTGAGCAGCTGCTCTCCTTAGCCGACGCCCGGGGCGGCACCTACGACCGCATCGTCCTGGAAAATAGCGGCGTCGCGGAACCCCAAAACATCCGGGACAAGTTTGCCGACGCGGTCGCGGCTGGCCACCCGCTCGCGGCCCGCGTCCGCCTGGACACCATGGTCACCATCGTCGACTCTGCCACCTTTGTCCGGGATTACGCATCTCGGGCCCCCTTGGCCGCGCGCCCCGACCTTGGCGAGGGCGGGACCCTGCGCCCGGTGGTGGACCTGCTGGTGGAGCAGGTCGAGTGTGCGGACTTTGTCATCCTCAACAAAACGGACCAGCTGGCCGGCGGGCAAGCGGGCGCCCTGGCTTCCTTGCACGCCATCGTGTCGGCCCTCAACCCGCTGGCCCGGGTCGTGGACTGCGTGCGGGGGGTCGTAGACGTGGAGGCCGTCTTCGGGCGGGCGGCCGCGCCTGCCCTGGTGGCCGGGCTGAACGTGGAGGGCCAGCACCGGGGCGCCGTTGCGCACGCGGCCGCGCTGGCCGCCGCGGACCGGGCTGCCGAGGAGGGCGGCCACGTCGACGGTCACGCCCACGACGCCCCCCATGCCGACGGGTGCGCGGTGTGCGCGGCGACGGGCGAGGACGCTCGTGCGGGCGGCGGTCACCCAGCGGGCGGGCAGGACGGCGGCGGCGGGTGCGGCCACAAGCACGACCACGGGCACGACCACAAGCACGACCACGGGCACGACCACGGGCACGACCACAAGGACGACCACGGGCATGACCACGGGCACGACCACAAGCGAGACCATGACCACAAGCACGGGCCCGAGTGCGGGGCCGACGGCGGGGCCTGCACGGCCGACCACGGCCACGAGAAGAAGAAGCAGGCGGCGGCGGACCGCAAGGAAACGACGGCCGCCTCTCGCTTTGGCATCCGCTCCTTCGTCTACTCCCGCCGCACGCCCTTCCACCCGCACCGCCTGCGGGAGCTGGTCCTGCGCTGGCTGCCCGTAGCGACGAACGCGGCCCTGGAGGAGGGCGCGGTGGGTGGGGCGGGTGGAGGGGACAACGCGACTGGTGCAGCTCCAGTCGCCGACCCGGCCGCGCCCCCGCCCGCGCCCTCTCCCATCCAAACCGTCCTCCGCTCTAAAGGCTTCCTCTGGATGTCGCACTCCCACGCCACCGCCTTTTACTGGTCGCACGCGGGCCAGCACTTTGAGATCCGGGACGAGGGCGACTGGTGGGCGGCTGTCCCGGACGGCGACTGGCCGTCCGACCCGGCCCAGCGGGGCGTGATTTTGGGCGATTTCGCGCCCGGCGTGGGCGACCGCCGCCAGGAGATCGTCTTCATCGGGGCGGGCATGGACGAGGGCGCCATCACGGCGCAACTGGACGGGGCCCTGCTGACGGAGGAGGAGATGGGCGTGTACACGCAGACGTTTGGGGAGGCGGCGCCCGACCCGGCGCACGAGGGGGCGTGAGAAGGAGAGGGAAGGAGAGAAGAGACGATGAAAATTGGAGACGCATGACGTGTACACTGTCCCGGGGCTTTTCCTAATCACACTCACTCTATACGAAGAAGAAGACACTACCGCCACCTCCATCTCTCACGCCGCCCCCGGCGCCGCCCCCGCGTGCTCCAACAGGAACTCGCGCAGGCACGCGCTGGGCGTCGGCGAGTCGCCCCCGCCCGCCGCCCGGGCGGCCGCAAAGGCGGCCAGGACGTCCCCGCAGGAGGCTGGCGGGACGGCCGAGGGCGAGATGACCGAGCGAGGGGTGGGCGGGCAGGAGGAGGAGAGCCCGCCGGCGTCCTCGTCTTCGGACGTGAGGAAGGACGCCGATGGCGGCATGGGTTGAGGGCGGGCGGCCACCCCGCCCCCGTGCCCCTCGACCTCGACCGGCAGGTGCAGCTCTGCCACGTCACCGCCGCTCCCGGCCGCCCGCCCCTGCTTCAGGCGCAGGCGGTGAAACTGGGCCAGGCCGTGGACGAGGGCCCGGGTCCAAGCGTCGGCCGTGGGGAGGCGCAAGGGCAGGGGCGGCGGTGCGGCGGGCGCGCCTGGGCCGGCCGCCGCCAGGGCGGCGCCCGCCTGCGCGCCCAGGCTGCGGGCCGTGGCCAGCCACAGGAGCACGGGCGCCTCCAGGGTGTCCACCCGTGACGGCCCCGCCCGCTTCAGGGCCTCGCGCGCCCGGTGCGAGATGCCTGCCCAGGCACGCAGGCCGGCGGTGGCGGACGCCGCCGCGGCCGCGGCCGCGTCGGCGGGCGGGCGGGCGGCGCGGTGCTGCTGCGCGTCCGCGGCCGCGGCCGCCCGCCCGGCCGCAAGGTGGCCCTCCCACGCTGCCAGCGCCCGGGCCTGGCGGTCCAGGTCCACCGCCCGGAAAGCCTCCCAGACGTCCGCGCCCTCCCCCCCCGGCAAAACCCGCGACAGGGCGGAGGGCGGGCCGCCCCCACCGAAAGGGGCGGGGCTGAAAAGGCCCGAGATGCTCGAAAGGGTCAGTGGCCCAGCCAGCGCGCGCAGGATGCGGTCGTTCAGCGCCCGCCGGGCTTTGGCCCGCCCAAGCCTTGACAGGTCCACGTCGGCGGCCAGCAAAGCAGGTGCCGAGGTGGACGGGTCGCCACCAGCGCCAGCCGGCTTTGCGCCCGCCGCCGCCGCCGTGGCCGGTTGCTGCTGCTTCTTCCACCGCTTCTCCAGGGCGTGCGCGCCGTGGGAAGCGCGCGGCAGCCGCCCGCGCCGGACGACTGCGTCCCCGCCCGCCGGGTCCCGGGCTTCCGCCGCGAGGACCGCCGCCAGGCTCCGGCCGTCCGGCATGAGGAAGGGGCCGCGCATGAAATAAGGGTGAGTGGGTTGCGCGATGTGGACGTAGAGGACCGCCTGGCCCTGTCCGACGGAGAGGGTGTGCGCGGGTGTGTGTGGAGGGGGGCGCGCGGCCGGCCGATCAGGAGAGTGTGAGAGAGCAACCCACGTCGCAGTGTCTCCAAACGCGGATTCTCCAAACGCCGCCGCTGACAGCTCCCCCCGAGCGACGCGGCCCGCGCGAGCACACGCACGCTCACGCTTTCATTCCACGCACACACACACACACACACACACATCACACCAACCATGCCGCCCCGCCGCCCCCCCCCCTCCTTCTCCTCCTCCATCGGCTCCCTGCTCAACCGGGCCCAGGACACGGCGTCCGCCGCCGCGCACGCCAAGCTCGCGCCCCACCTGTGGGCCCACCGGGGCAGGCTCGGGGATGAGGCTTTCTGGGGAGAGCTGGTCGGTTCGGTCGACTACCTGCTCAGCATCGCGCCCGTGAGTGAAGGGAGTGGGAGAGAGGGGGGCGGAGGCGTGAATTGGGCGCGCCGGCGCGCCGAGCGAGCGCGCATGCGGCAAGGAGACTTTTTTTTCCCGTCCCGTGGGCCGACGCCTTCTCAGCTGCCGCTTCGACAGGGCAGGCGACATGCGAGAAGCCCGGACGCCAAGACCTGAGCAGTCCCCACTCCGGGCCGCAATGGAGAGGGAGAGGCGTCGGTGAGAGAGAGAGGCACAAACGAAACGACTGCGCCGGCGCTAACACCGACGCCCTCTCCTTGCCTCTCCTCATCCAGTCCACCAACCCCCACGCCGACCGGGCCCTCCGCTTCCTGGCTGTCTTCTCCGGCACGCGGCCCGCTGTAGGCAGCGCCCCGGCCTTCCCGGACGCCGACACGGCGGCCGCCGCGGGCGACGCCTTTGTGGAACGGCTCCTGGAGCACCTCGCGACCGCGGCCGCGGCCGCTGACCGGGGCGTCCGCACCCGGGCGTGCGGCCTGCTGGCGGCCGCCCTCAACGCCCAGGGCCCGGAGGGCGACCTGTCCTCGGCCGTCGCGGACCGCCTGCAGTCCACGATGACGGTGCGCCTGCTGGACAAGGCGCCGGGCGTGCGGTCCGCGGCCGCGGCCGTCCTCGCCCGCCTGGCTGACCCGGGCGAGACGGGCGGCTTTGAGGGGGACGCCGTCACGGGGGCGTACCTGGCCTTGTTGGCTCGTGAGAAGGCCAAGGAGGTGCGGCGCACGATCATCGCGTCTCTGGCCGTATGCGACCGCACGCTGCCCGCCCTCATCGCCCGCACCCGCGACGTTGACGACAGCGTCCGCCGGGCGGTGTACCTCGTGCTCGCCGAAAAAGTGCCCCTGGCCGCCCTGACCATGGAGACCCGGGCCCTGCTGCTGTCGCGCGGCCTGGGCGACCGGTCCCCGCCCGTGTTGGCGGCCGCCCGGGGCATGCTGGAACGGTGGCTGGACGCCGGGTGTGAAGGGGATGTGGGCGTGCTGTTGGGTGCCCTGGACGTGGAGGCGCACGAGGCCGAGGCGGAGGCCGCCCTGGAGGCGTTGGACGCCGCCGGCCGCCTCCGCCCCGAAGCCCTGGCCCGCGCGGCGGCGGATGCGGGGGCCGGCCTGAGGCGGGTGGCGGCGGCGGCGGTGGGCGGGGGCGGGGACGCGGGCGCGCCCCGGCACAGCCGCCAGGCCGCGGCGGGGGCCACCACCAGCCCCGACCCTGCTGCTGAGGGCGGTGCGGCCTCCCTCCTCCTGGCGCCCGTGGCGGAGGAGGAGGGGGGGTGGGGCGCGGCGGCGCCCGCCAGCAGCCCCACCCCACCCCCGCCCACCCCGCCCCCGCCCTCCGCCGACCTGGCCATGTCGGGCGAGGAGGCCCTGCTGTGGCGGGTGGTGACGTCCTTGCTGGCCGACAAGGCGGCGGCGAAAGGGCGGGCGGCGGCCGCGGCGTCGGGCGCGCCCGCGGCCGTCGAGGCGGCCGCTGCGGGGGACTGCTTGTCAGCTTTAGAGGCCGCCCTCCCTGCGTGCGTCTCGGACATGGCCGCCCTGGTCCGGGGCTGCGTGGCGGCCGCGGACGCGGCGGCCGGGGCGGGCGACGCCGCGGCCGCGGGGGGCGCCCGCTTTGCCGCCCGCCAGCTCCTGCGGACGGCGTCGGCCGCCATGGACCTGGCCGACGCGGCGGGGCGGGCGGCCGCGGTGGGGCTCCTGGCCGACCTGCTGGCCCGCTCCGCCGCGCCGGGCTGGCTGGACGGGGCGTGGGCGGACGCGCTGGCGGGCCTGGCCGGGGCCGCGGCCGCCCGCCCGGCCGAGGCCGCGCCGCCCGTCCTCGCCTCCATCAACGCCTGGCTGCCGCTGGCGGGCGGTGGCGACGCCTCCTCACCCGCCACCTCCACCACCACCCCAGCCACCTCCCCTGTCGGCTCCGCCCCCGCCTGGCGGTCCTGCCTGGCGGCCGCCAGCCTGCTGCTGCGGTGCACGCTGCCAGCGCGCGCGCCGCGGGGCGACGTGTTTGGGGAGGGCGGGCCCGGGCAAGCCCCGCCCCCGCCCCCGGGCGCTCGCCTGCTGCGGGTGGAGCCCGACCTGCGTGCAGTGCTAGTCGCCCCGGCTCTGTGCCATGTGGATGAGGGCGTCCGCGCGGACGCGGCCCGGGCGGCGGGGCTGTTGGCCCTGGCCACCGCCGACGCGGGCGAGGCCGCGGCCGCGCTCGCCCTCCTCCGCGCGGGCGCCGCGGGGGCGGGAGGCCTGCCGGGCACCCGGGCCCGGGCGGCGGCGGTGGAAGCGTTGGCGGATGCAGCCCTGGTCAGGGGCCCGCGCGCCCTGGACGCCATGCACGCCGCCCTGGTCGCGTCGATGGAGGGGGCAGGGCCCCTTCAAACTGCTCCTGCCCTGTCTGGAGAGATGGCCGACCTCCTGGCCTCGCCAACCCCGCCCCCACCCGCCACGCCTGGCGTCGGCCCCGCCGCCGCCCGCCCGGCCGCCCTCATCCTGTGCGACGCGCTGGCCTCGGTGGACGACCCGGATCCCACCCTGCGCACGGCGGGCGAGGCCGCCGCGGAGGGCCTGGCGAAGCTCCTCCTCCACCGGTCGGCGCCCGCATCGGCGCCGGAGCCGGAAGTCGCCGCCTGCCACGCCCCGGCCGCCCTGGCCCGCCTGCTGGGCATCATCGCCCGGGGCGACGCGGCGTCCGCCCCGCGCGCCCGCCAGGTCCTGGCCGTCTTCTTCCCCCTGTACGCGGCGGCGGGCCCCCGGCCGGCGGCGTTCCTGGCGGCGGCCGCCCTCCCCGCCGCACGCACGGCCGCGGCCGGCTCCGGCGGGGCCGGCGGCAAGGCGTCGGCCATCGCCTCCTCCGTCCACGTCTTGCGCTACGTGGGCGACGTACTCTCCTGTGCGGCGTCCGTCCCGCACAGCTGGGCCCGGGCGCGGGCGGGGGCGCTGATGCGGCCGGCCGATGAGTGGGACGGCGCGGCCGCTGGGACGGGGTGTGCCCTGCTGTCAGAGGCGGCCCGGGTGGCGGGCGTGCCCTCCGCCAAAGGCTATGCCGGGGCCCTGGTCTCCCTGGCCGGCTGCCTGCCTCCCCCACCCCGGGGTGCCCCCGCGGATGCCCGCCTGGCGGCCGCCGCGGCGGCCGCGGCCGCTGCCCTCCCCTCCGGCACGACCGCCGCCCGGGACGCGGCCGCCTTGGCCCGCCGGTATGGAGGGGTCGCCTCCCGCCGGACCACCCGGGCCACGGGCGATGGCGGCGACTCGGCGCCTGCGCCGCAGGAGGAGGACGCCATGCACGTGGAGGGTGATGAGGAGGCCGCGGGCCTGCTCGCGGAGGCCGTCGCCCTGGTGGATGGCGGGGAGGACAACGGCGGCCCCACGCCCGCCGTGTCGGGCGTCGCCCACGACCCCGCCACCTCCACGCCCTGGGCGGCTGTGTTCGACCCACTGGCCGACCCCTGCACAGGCGCCCTGCCCTTTGCGACCGAGCTGGGCGGCGGGCGGACTGCGGGTGGCGCGGCCAGCGCAGGTGGCACGGCCGCCGCCAACCCCACCACCTCCCGCCCGACCCGGGCCCGCCGGACGGCCGCCCTAGCCGCCCGGGTGGCCCTGGCCGATGATGAGGGTACCGGGTCTGAATCAGAGGAGGAGGAGGTGACAGCCGCGACCGGGGCGCCCAGCGCCCCGGTTGAGGAGGAAGAAGAGGAGGAGGCGGAGGTTGAAAACGCGGCGCCGGCAGCGGAAGCACCGTCGGCCGCCGCCGCCGCCCCACCTGCTCGCCCGCGTGCCAGGGCAGCAGCACCAGCATCTGCAAAGGCCACCTCGCCTGCCGCCGCTGCTCCGACCCGGCGCAGGACGCGGGCGGCCCTGGCAGACGACAACTCGGTGGGGCGGTGATGTGAAGGAGAAAACGGAGAGAGAGGGTGGTTGAATCCTACAAAAATGAACTTCAATCCTACCGCGCCCGCGCCGCACCCCAGGCCGCCGCTTTGGCCGCCCGGGCTGCCCGCGCCTCCCGTTCTGTGGCTGTCTTGGCGCACGCAACGGCAAACTTCGCCAGCCTCCCGCGCGCTCCCTCCCCATCCAGCCAGCCTGCTCGCTCACCAGCCAGCGCTGCCGGCGCGTGCGCGGCCAACACCTTGGAGAGCGCCGATTCTACGGCTGCAGACGCGGCGGTGGAGGTGAGCTTGCCCGCGTCCACCAGCGGGGCTAGCGAGGCCTGAAGGTGGACGGCCAAGTCCTTGCCTGCGGTGCACGCACGCAAAGCCGAGAGCGGGGTCAAACCTGCGTCGGTCGTTGTCCAGTCGCCTTCAACCTCTTGTGCAGGAGGCGCCACAGGCACATCCACGCCCACCGCCGTCCTCTTCCGAGGTGGTGGGCGTGGGTTGGGCCCCGCATCACGGTGCGCTGTCACCGGGTCAGCCGGCGCTACCGACCGTTTCAGGGCCTTTGGCCGGGGCGCGGCTGGCGCGGCCGCGGCGGTCGCGGCTGCCTCGGCTTCCGCTTCGCCTGCTCCCAGCGCGCTCGTCTGGGCCGCCCGGGCGGTATAAGACCCCCCATTCACCGCCGCCTTGTACAGGGCCAGTTCCTGCGTGCGTGCAGCCGCGACGGCCGCCGCCCGCTCGGCCGGCATCGCCAGGACCGTGACCGCCCGGGCCGGGTCGCCCTTCAAGGCTCCCAACCCCGCCAGCTCTGCTCCCAGGCGGTCGTGCAGGGCGAGCGCGAGGTATTCGCCCGCCAGGCGGGCCAGGACCGGGATGCGGGCCACACGTTCGACCTTTGCATGTCGAATCAGTTCTGGGAACGGCTTTTCGGCTTTCGGCCAGGCAGCCCCCAGGGCGCGGCCGGCCTTGACGGTGCCAGCCCGGGCGGCAGTGGCCAAGCGCGCCGGGTCGGCGCCGACAGCGGGGAGCAGAAAGCCGTCGTCGTCATCCTCGCCTTCCACGGCCGCTGCGGCGCGAAGGATTAGGGCCCGCGCATTCAGGCCGTGCGTGGGCGCGGCATCCAGGGCGTGGAGGTCGTCTGGCAGGCCGGCAGCATCCATGCAGTAGAGAAACGCGAGAAACCGGGGAAATGAATGCTGGAGGGCCAGAACGACGACGTTTTCGCATCAAGAGGAACTCGCCCAGACACACCCCCGCTCCTCGCATCCCTGAACTATGGTCGACGCCGCCGCCACCAAGGCCGCCGCCCTCGGCATGAGTCTGGACGACATCATCAGCGCGTCCCGGGGCGCACCCGTCTCTGGGCGTGGCCGCGGCCGCGGGCGCGGCCGCGGCGGCAGCCGCGACGCCAGCGGCAGTGGGGGCCTGGGCGTATTTGCAGGCGTCCGCAAACTAGGAGGGGCGGACGGGAAGCCACGCGTGCTGGTCGTGCAGGTATGCATACGAGAGAGAGAGAGAGAGAGAGACGAGGATGGTGGTGCGCGGGGCGGGGGGCAGGACGCAAAAGAGAGAGAGGAAGGCGGCGGCAAGAGAGAGCGCTTCCGCTCGCTTCCTCGCTCAACCTTGCTCTCTCTTTTTCACAGAAGGCCGCCCTGGACGCGTCCGCCAACTACAACCATCCGCCGGGCTACCCCGCCCGCCGGGGTGGTGGCGGCGTTGGTGGCGTTGGTGCCTTTTTCGCTGCCAACCCGGCCGCGGCGGGCGGCGGCGGCGGCGGCGGCGGCGGCGGCGGCGGCTGCGGCGCTGCCACGGGCGTCGAGGTGCGCGTCTCCAACCTGGGGCCGCGCGTCACAAAGAACGACGTCCAGGAGCTCTTTGAGGCCATCGGCCCCTTGGGCCGCCCGCCCCGCCTGGACAAGGGCGGCGGCGGCGCATCCCTGACCTTTGCCCGGCGGGCGGACGCCGTCAAGGCGGTCGCCACCTACGACGGCGTTGCCCTGGACGGGTCGCCGATGCGGGTCATCATCCTGGAGCCGGGGGCGGGCGGGCTCACCCGCACGCTGGCGTCCGGTATCGCGGTCGGCGGCGGCGGGGGTGGCGGCGCCCCACCGGCGCAGCAGTGGGGTGGCTACCCCCAGCACCAGCAGGCGCCGTACCCGCAGCAGCCGCAGCCCGGGTGGGGCGGCGGCGGTGGCGCGCCTGGGTGGCCCGGCGCGCCGACCTGGGGTGGTCCCCCAGTGGGCGCCCAACCCCACTGGGGTGCCGCCCCCGGCGGCGGCTGGCACGGCTACCAGCAGCCCGGCCAGCACTTCCGGGGCCCGCCCGTCATGGCCCCGCCTGGCGCGGCGGGGCGGGTGGTCCAGGTGGTCGTCCCGGCCGGCGGCGGCGGGCGGGGCCTGGCCATGGGCGGCCACCACGGTCCCCGCCGGGTGGTCGTCCCCGTCGGCGGCCCGTACCAGGGCGGCCGTGGCGGCGGGCGGGGCGGGGGCGGGGGCGGGGGTGGCGGCCGTGGCGGCGGCGGCGGCTTTGCGGCGCCCAACGTCACGATGGATGATTTGGACAAGGAGATGGAGGAGTACGCGGCCGCGGCCAAGGCGGCTGCCGTGAAGGAGGGCGAATGAAAGATAAAGGTGCGGTGGAGGCGGTGCGAGCAGAGCGGCGGCCAGGACTGCTCACGAAAAAAGCTGGTCGTCCCAGAAAGGGGGAGGGGGATGGAGAGAGTGCTTTGTGTTTTGTTGTTGTGCCCCTCCAGCGCCGCCGTTGGTGTGTGCGCGCCTTTCTTACCCAGCCGTTCGTGTTCCTCTCTCCTCGAATCCATCATGCCCCGCCACCGCTGCCTGGCGGGCCACTGCCACCACCCCCGCTGCCGTTCCCCATCCGCGAAACCCACCCTGCCCGGAACCCGGCCTCCACCGCAGCGGCAGCAAAGGCCGCGCCCAGCACCGCCTGGCCGGCGCCCAGAGCTGCGGGCCCGATGACGGACGCCAGGTCCAGGGGCGACCCGCCCGCCCGGGTGGAGGCGGCCTGAAGGGCGTCCGCCCCGCCAATGGCGCGGACTAGGCCAAACGCGGCCGCCGCGCCGGCGGCCAGCTGCCGGTTAGCCGCGTCCTCGCGCACCGCGTACCGGTAGGTGATGCCCATCAGCAGGCCGAAACCGCCTGCGGCAAGGACGGACAGCACAGACGCCAGGGCGACCGGGCCGGCGGTGGCGCCCGCGGTGAGGGCGTACGGGAGGGCCGCCAGCGCCGCGCCCGCCGCGCCGGCCGCCCCGGCCTTGGCGGATTCCAGGCGGTCCGCCTCCGTGGACGCCGCGGCCGCGGCCGCGCCCGCGTTCGCCTCCGCAGCAGCGGCAGCGGCTTGGGCCCGTCCCAGTGCCGTCGCGGCGGTCGCCACCTCCAGCTCCACCTCGCGCGCCTGCACAGCCGCCTGCGCGGCCGCCAGGGCTGGGGACGGGCCAGCCGCCCCGCCGCCCGTCTTCAGGGCCTTCGCCAGGCGGGCCTGCTCTTGCTGGAGGGCGGCCACCCGGGTAGCAGCCTCCCGGACGCGGTCCAATTGGGCCTGGGCAGCCGGGTCGGCGGCCAGGGCTTCGGCGGCCAGGGCGGCGAGGTCGGGCGTGGAAGAGGAGGAGTCGCCAGGCGCGGCCTTGACTAGGTGGTGGTGGCCCGGCGGCGGCCGTGCGCGGTGGGTGCGAGCGATGAGGGGAGAGTGCGGCACGGCCCGCGCGCCACGCGCCGATGCGGCCAGGGTGTGTGACTGCATCCTGGCAGTGCAATCGAGCCGTGGAGTGTGAGGGACGTGTGGGGTTGCAGAGGCACGCGGCGGGCGTGAAAAAGAAAAGAAAAAAAGAGTGAGAGCGGGGGGCGGAATGGGGCGAGAAACACTTAGCGTTGTTTCCCGTCATCAACACGCACAATGCTCCGCCTCACGCCAACCACACCCCGCCATGCGAGGGTCCTCACCGGACCCTGCAGCCGCCCTGGTGAGTCATGTGAGGAGAAAGAGGGTGAAGCATGAGAGCGGCCCCTCTTTTCCACTTTTTTGCATGCCACGGCGCCAGACCCTCTCAACCTGCTTCTCATTTCTCTCCAGCTCTCTCCAACCACCCCCGCCCGCCCACCCGCCGCCCTGTCCCCCTCCCCACCCCACCCTCCGCCGGTGGGACCGGCAACTCTCCCGCCGACGCCTGGCTGGACCTGGCGTCTTTCGTCGCGGGGTCCGGCGATGCGGGCCGGGCCGGCATTTTCGACGACCTCGCTTCGAAGATCGGTAAGGACGTTTACATTGACGTTGCGGGCTGGCACCTGTACTTGCGGGACGTGAAAGTTGATGGGCGGACTTCTTTAGCATCCGCCCTGGCCGCCAAGCTGGGGTCTGCCGTCGCGGATGGCGGGTTCAAGAAGGCCGCGGTCGAGGCGATGCTGGCCGGGCTGCCCGTGCGGTTGGGTGGGGGTAAAGCCGAGGTCTCCCTGCTGGACGCCGTCCCGTCCGGCGCGCTGTCTGACCTGTTCCGGGCCCTGGAAGACTTTGAGCGCGGGAAATGATGAGAGCGGGCGCGTAAGTGCCGTGCCAAGCCCGCGGCCGCCTGCGCGTAGCCTGGCTGGAGGGTGGCCGCCTGCTCAAAATCGGTGTGCACGTTGTTGACCGTTGTTTTCGTCTACAGATAAGTCCAATTTTGCCTCTTTCATTCCTCCACCCCCGCCGCCTCCTTCGCGGCCTTGCATTTCTTGTCAAACAGCGCGCACTCGCCCCAGGGGAAGCCCTTGGACCGGATATTGGTGTACTGTGTGAGATGGGATACGGAGAGAGAGAAAGGTGTAATGAGGAAGGTGTGCGACGCCAAGGTTTTTGCCTGGAAGGAAGGAAGACGGAGCGGCAAAAAAACCACCACACTTACCCCGCGCTCCACTTTGTGGCCCTCGTGGTGCTCCTCGTGGGACAGCATGTAGAAGGCCAGGCCGATGCAGCCGGGGACGGCTGTGGAGGGAGAGAGAGAGGCGTGGGGGTTGTTTGTGAGGGCGAGTCGCTTCCGCGTCTGCCGCCGCCGGCGCCCCGGCCGCGCTCTTATGCCGACGGGATCGTTCACGCCCCTCATTCTCTCCTCTTTCCCACCACGGTTAGACAGGACGTAATCCTGCTTGACCCCGCGGCGGGTGAACGGGTCAAACCGCCCACGCCCGACGCCCTCCACACCCCTGTGGCGAAAATACTCACCCAGAATCGTGACGGTCTTCCACAGGCCCATCTGCTTCACTTCCTCCTCCATAGAGAGGGAGCCTGACATGAGGCGGACCTGCTGGCCTGGCTGGCGGAGCAGGGCGGCCGACCGGGCGGCGCGGGAGAGGGCTTGCATGTTTGGAGTGCGTGTGTGTGTGGGCGAAAAGACCGTGCGGGAAAGAGGAATGAATTTTTCTCGCCGGCACTCGCAATAACCTCCCTCTCTGTGGTTGCCACCGCCGCCAAAAGCCGGCACTCCCCCTCGGGAGGGGCATTTACAACGTTGACCCGGGCCTTAAATTTTGCATCAAACTTTTCGATATCGATGGGTGTCGTCCATCCTTGACGCCCGCGCGTCACCTGCGTGTGCTTCAATCACACACCCATGGAACCCGCCCTCGCTGCCTACCTGGATGGCGACGGCCCGGCCTCCACCTTCCCCGCCTGGGCGCACGAAAGCGGAGGCAGCGGTGAGGCCGACTCAAACGCGGCGCCCAATTCTTCGCGTGTGGTCGCCTTCCTGGACTACGTCCGGGAGGCCTTGGACGCCGCGGCGTCTGGTCCTGGCCCCACCACCGCTGTGGCATCCCCTGCGGGCAGTGGCGGAGGGGGGCGAGGCGGGGAGGAGGGGCGGGGCGCGCCCCAGGGGGGAGCGCCACCGCCGCTCCATCGACCACCGACCTCGACCTCGACCTCCACTTCCATCCGCCCGCTGCCCCGCTTCGATGATGCGGACGCGTTCCCCGCGCTGGGCGGCACTGCTGCTGGGCCCGGCCCTACTTCATCATCAACCGACGCCCTAATGGCCCGCACTGGCGGCAGACCGCGCGCCGGCCTCCTTCCACACTCACTTCGCCCGACCACCCACCCCCGCAAGATCGCGCCGACCGCGGTGGCGGCCGTCGACCGGGACGCCGCCTTTGTCGGGGTGGAAGGAGTGGCGCTAGGGGGTCCTGGTGCGGCGGGCCTGGCAGCGGCGGCCGCGCTGGCGGACAGGCTGCGGGGCGGCGGCGGAGGCGGGAGTGGCGGGGGTGGTGGTGGGTTCTCCTTAGGTTCGCCGGCCGACCGCCCCGTCATCGTCCGCCGCACGCCGCCCGCGCCCGCACCGTTAGGGGTGGTGGCCTCAGAGGAGCATTCCACGCCTCCTCCTGCGCCGGCACCTCGCCGGGTGGAGGCTGTGCCGGTAGCACCACCCCCACCACCACCCCGACCCTCCCTCCCCCCCGCCCACCCCCACCTGCTCCTGCCGCCGCTCCCCGCTCCCGCCGCGCGGGCGGCGGCCTTGCACGCCCACCTCCTGTCCCGTCCCGCACTGGGGCTGGCACTGGTAGCGGAGGTGGAGACGCTGCTGTACGCGCTGGCCCTACCCGCGGCAGCAGTGGAAGGCGGCGCTCGCGGGCGCCCTTCCTCAGCAGGTGGCGGCCCCGGTTGTGACGGCGACCCGTCGCTCCCCTCCACCCCGACGCTCCTCCCCTCGCCCGCCGCGGCCGTCCAGTACGCGGCGGCCGTCCTCCTTGCCGTCGGGTCGGGCCGCTTGCTATCCTCCTTGGGACGCCCCGCCCTGCGCGCCATTGCCGCCGCGCCCGCGGTCGCCGCGGCGGCCCCCGAGCTGGCCGCTGCAGCGACGGCCACCCTCGCCGCCCTCTCGGCCGGCTCCGGTGGTTCTGGCGGCGGTGGCGGTGCGGCCGACCCGGCCAAGCCCACCGCCACCACGGCTGCCGCGGCGGCTGCCACTGCGGCCGCCGCTGCCGCGGATGACGCCCGCCGGTCTGCCCGCCGGGCTGCTGCCTCGACAGCCACCACAGTCGCCCTGCCCGCCGCCGACGCGGCCCTCCCCGGCGCCGGCCGCCGGGCCGCCCGGGCGGACGGCGGGGACGGCGCCCGGCGTGTGGCCAACTGGGAGGCCTGCCGGGACGAACTGTTTGCGGCGCTGAGGTCGGCGACGAGCGAGCGGGACCCGTTCCAGGGCGGGGGTGGCGGGGGTGGGGGGCTGGGCGGGGTGTGGGGTGGCGGGCATGACCCCGGCTCCGCCCAAGCCGCCGCCGACGCCACCACCCTGGCCGCCCTTCGCTCCCGGGCGCCCGCCCTGCTCCGCCGTCTGCGCCCGGACAACGCGCCCGCGCTGGCCCGCCTGCTGGCGGCGGCCGCCCTGCAGGCGTCCGAGGCCGGGACGCCGTACCTGGGCGACGCGGTCGGCGCGCTCGCGGCGCGCGACCCGGCCCGCTTCCGGGCGCTCGGCGCCCGCCTGGCCGCGGGGGCCGGAGGAGGCGGCAACGCCTCCACCTCATCCGGCGGCCCCGGCACCGCGCCCCCGAGTGCGTCGGGGTCCTTGGTTGGCTCGCCGGCTGGCGGAGGCGGCGCCGCAGGCACCCCCCCCGCCGGCCGGGGCGCGCGCCTGGGCGGAATGATGCACCCCGCCGCCGCCGCCGCCTGGGCGGCCTCTGCTGGCGCCGGGCGCCCCGGCGGCGGTGGTGCCCCACCCTTTTCTTACCAGGCCCCTTCCAGGCTGGGCGCCAACGCGCCCGCCCCGGCCGGCGCGGAGGCGGACGCGCTGGCCCTGTGCGCGGCAGCCGCGTTCCCACCTGAGCAGCGCCCATACATCCTCTTCCTGGCGTCCGCGGACTCGCACCGCCTGAACGCGGCGGTGCGGGTCGAGATGCGGGGGCGGCTGGCAGAGCTGACGTGTGCGGGCGGCGGTGGTGGGGGTGGGGGTGGCGCGAAGGCCGGCCTGGAGTCGGCGCTGTCGGGCTTGCGCCTGGGGCCGTCGGCGGCTTCCACTTCCTCCTCCTCGTCCACCACCCGCCCCGGCCCGGCGGGCGTGCCGCCCGATGCGGACGCTGCCGCGGCTGCCGCAACGGCTGCTGCGTACGTCTCTTACCTGGACTACGCCGCCGCCGCCCAGGCCCCGCCCGCGTTGGGTGGAGGTGGGGCGGACGAACAGCGCGCGGGGGGCGGGCGGGCAGCGGGCCGCCGCCTTCTGGCCGCTGGGCCCTTGGCTGGCGGTCCGCCTTCCTCCGGCTCCGAAGGCGCGGGCAGCGGGTCAGAGGAGGAGGGGGACGCCGACGCCGACGCCGCGTCCGACCCGCTCGACCCGCTTGCCGCCCTCCGCGCCGCCGCGGCGTCGTCCGCCGCGACCCCCGGCGGCCTCGCCCGCACGCTGCCGTGGGTGTGCGCGCTGCTCACGTTTGCGGGCTGGTCCCCGGCCGGCCCGCCCCGCCCCGCCCGCCGGGCCGCCCGGGCCCTGCGTTCCCTCGGCGCGTCGCCTCGTCTGTCCCCGTCTGACCCGGCCTTTGGCGGGGCTGACCTGTGCGTGCGGGCCCTGCTGGATGCGGCGGTCGGGGTGAGGGGTGGGACTGGCGGGAGTGGCTCCACCAGCAGGAGCAGCCGCCGCGCTCTCCGTGCCGTCGCCCGGTGGGACCGCCGCCTGCGGGCCGGCGACGCAGCTGGCACGACACCGCCTGCCTCTGCTCCCGCCCGCCTGCGTGAGCTGTGCCTGCCGGGCGTGGACGCGGCTGTGGCCGCCGTCGCGGCAGCGGCAGTGCTGTCCGGGCGGGCTGGTGGCGTAGCCAGTACTGCCCACCCGTCCCTGCCCCGCCCGGCGGCCCGGGCGCCGCGCAAGATCAGGCCGGCGGGGGCGAGCCTGCCGAGTGCGCCGCCTGTTGCCACATCTGCTGGGAATGGGCCGGCGGCCATGGCGGCGGCTGCCGCTGCGGCGGCTGCCGCTGCCGCTGCGGCGGCTGCTGGTCCCTCCCGCGCCTCCTCCACCAGCGGGGGCTCCAGCGCCTGGCCGCCCACCACCGGCGGCGATGGCGGCCTCAACAATGACGCCCCGCCTTTCACTCCCTTGGCTCGCGCGCTGTCGGCGCGGCTGGGCGCGGAGGGCGGCGAGGTGTCGAGCCCGCTGTTCGGGACGCCGCCGGGAGGGGGCCCCCCGACGCCCGCGAGTGCAGCCCCTCCTCCTCCCGTGCCCAACGCGGCCACCGCTGCCGCCGCCACCGCCCGTCTGCAAGCCGCCCTCCTGGACCAGTACTCGGCTGACGGGGACGCCATCCCCATGCGCGACCTGGTCGGCTGGGTGGCCCGGGTGGTGGGCGCCAACGCGGCGAGCGCCGGGGTGGCGGCCGCGGTGGCGGCCGCGAGCGCGGGCGCGGCGGGTGTGCTGGTCGCCGCTGGCCGGGCCGCCGCCGCCGCCGCCGCGGGCGCCGCTGAGCCTGGTGCGCCCAAGCGTGCACCCACGGCCACCGCCCTGCGCGCCGCCCTGGCCCCCGTCGCCGCGTCCATCGCGGCGGCACAAGCCCCGCGCGCCACGGCGGCGGCCCGGCGGGCGGTCAGCCGAGCGGCCGAGGCCGGGGCGGCGTCTGCCCTGGCGGCCCTGGCCCCCGCGACCTGGTCAGATGAGGTGGCGGGGGCGGCGGCGGCCATCGCGGCAGACACGGCGGCGGCGGCGGCGGGCGCGGCCCTGGCGGCGGCTGTCCCTGGCCAGGTGGCGGCCGCGGTCGAGGTCGCGGCCGACGAGGCGGTCGCGGTCGTGATGGCCGAGGCTAAAGCCGCGCACAAGGCGGAGGCGGCCAGGCGGAGAGGGGAAGGGAGTGGTGGAACGTAGGGGAGAGAGAGAGCTCTTAGCTTGGGCGTGTGACATCTTAGATGAGCAAATGGTGACTTGCGCGAGTGCGCTGGGGAGAGGAGGCAGGGGCGTCGGGAGAAACGCTCGCCGCTCGCGGGCGCACGCCCGCCCCGCACTTTCCGTTGTCACTCTCTCTCTCTCTCTACCAACGCGCACGCCCCGTCCTCTAACATGACGACCACCAGGAGGCGCCGCCCCACGCGCCCGCCACCCGCCTCCAAGCCGGCGCCCGCGCCGCAGGTGCGAGAGAGAGTAAAGAGAGAAGGGAGAGAAGGGAGTAGCGCGGCGGCGGCCCGCATGTGGCCCCCAGGTGCGGCGCGCCCTGGAGCAATGAAGCCGCCCGCGCCCGCACGAAATCGACTCCAGCAAGAGATTTAAGATGCCGCTGGCCAGCTGCATCGACATCTGGGACGGCGGCCGCTCGCCCGGAGAAAAGGGGCTTGCGTCAGCGTCGACGCCGGCGTCTGGCCCAGCCCCTTGCCCCGACCCCGGCCCCCCCCCCTCCTCATTCCTCATCATTAAAAAAAAAAAAAACACAGAACCCGACCGCCGCCGACCTGTACGCCGCCGCCTCGACGGCCCTGGCCCGGGAAGACCTGGCCACCGCTCGCCTTTACCTGAGCCAGGCCGCGGAGGCGTGCCCGGCGAGCGAGCCGGACCTGGCGGACGAGATCGGGGCGGCCCTGGCAGAGGTGGGGCCGGCCTGCGCCGCCGTGGCCGCGCTGGAGCGCGCCATCGCGCTGCGGCCGGATGCCGGGCACGAAAAGTACATGTACTTGGGCCAGGTGCTGGGCGGCGAGGAGGGGCTGGCAGCCCTGCGCCGGGGCGTGGCCCTGCTGGAGGCGGACGCGGCACGCGAGGCTGCGGCCGGCGACGCCGCGCCTGCCGCGGACGCCGCGGCCGCCCTGGCTGCCGGCCTGTGCGCCATCGCGGAAGCCGTGCTCGCCCACGCCGGCCCCGACGAGGGCGGGGCGGAGGTGGAAGCCCTCTTCAGCCGGGCGGCGGCCCTGGACCCGGCGTCCCCGGAGCCCTGGCAGGGCCTCGCCTCGCTGCGGGTGGAGCAGGGGCGGGCCGAGGAGGGGCGGGCCGCGCTGGCGTCCGCGACCTCCAAGTGGCTGCCCAACCTGAGGGCGACGATGGAGGCGCTCAAGGCGGAGCAGGGGAGCAGCAGCAGCGACGATGAGGAGGAGGAGACGGGCGGCGGCGGCGGGCGCGGCGCGGCCGCGGCAGCCCGGGCCGCGGCCGCGGTCGCTGAGATCGAGGCACGCACCGGGGCGGCGGGCGGCGGTGCGGCCGCCGCCGCCGCCGACCCCCTCCCACCAGGCCCGTCCTACGACCCCGCTCTCCTGCCCCCCTTTGAGGTCCGATTCGAGGCCGCCAAGCTCATGCTGGAGCTGGAGGACTCGACGGACGGCGCGGTGGTCGTCTGCGAGAGCCTGGTCGCAGAGGCCGACCTGGCCGTGGATGCCTGGTACTTGCTGGCCCTCGCCCTAGCGGCGGGCGGGGATGGGCACGGGGCGCTGGAGGCGGCGGCCGCGGGGCGGGCGGCCCTGGGCGACCCGCGGGCGCCGCCGGCAGATGCTGATGCCGCGGCCTTTGAGGACGTGGAGGCGGCCGCGGCGGAGTTGGTGGAGGGAGAGGAAATGTGACATGTCATGTGAGAACACGCAAAATCTGCACCTACCTCCCTTTTTTCCCACCACCACCACTATCCTTGATAAACCCGTCCGCCACCAGCGCATCGCGGGCGGCGTTGTTGATGACTCCAAACCGGCTGGGCCCCAAGAGCACGCCGCCAAACCACCGGCTGACGACCACGACGACGCCCTCTACTTTTGCGGCCGCCAGCATGAACGCTAGCCTCCCCCCCGCCTGGGCCTCGCCATCGTCATCACAGTCCGCGGCCAGGGCGCCGCTCACGGGGTCCAGGATGCGGTAGGCCATGATGTTGTGCGTCGCGGCCGCGACCCTTTTGTTGGTCAGCAGGGCGTCCACTACGGCCCTTGCGCCCGCGGGCGAGGAGACGGGCGCGACGTGGGCTTGGAAGGTGGACCGCTTGACGACGACGGGCGGGTGAGAGGCGATGTGTAGGGCGGCCGCCAGGGCGGAGAAGGCCTCGTCCGCGGTCGTGGCGGTGGAGGCTGGCTGCTGTGGCGGGTGGTGGTGGCCGTCGCCACCAGCCCCTCCCCTCCCACCCCGCTCCGCCGCCTCATCTGCCGCCTCATCAGCGTCTTCATCCTTCGCCTCTGCCGCGTCCTCATCCTCCGCTGCCTGACGAGCCACCGCGATGGCTTCCTCCCGTTCCCTCAAAGCTTCGACGACCGAGTACAGGATGGGCACGCGCGGCGTCTCCGCCCAGGCTGCCTCCAAAGCTGCCGCGACCGCGGTCGCGGCCGCGTCAGCGACTGCCGCGTCGGCGCCTGGTAAAACAGCTTCCAGCACGGGCGCGGAGGCAGACGGATACTCAGCCGGCAGGTGGGCACGCAGGGTGAGGGTTGTCGGGAGGGGCGCGCCGGGGAGGTCGACCTGGGGGTGGGAGTGGGCGGGCAAGGTTGAGAGACAGAAAAGTGCGCGGCCGCATCGGCTTTCCACGCCGCCGCCGCCACACCCCTTGTTTTTCTTTCACCTCTATGACGTTCGAGTCGGCCGACACTCTCACTGCCTCGCCATAGATAGAGGCCAGCGCAGCGCCCTCGTCCGCCCGGGCGGTCGCGTTTTCTTCATCCATAAAAAACACTTTTTTTGTCTAACTTATTGTCTTTACCCCCCAAGCTTTCTCCTTCCCTCCCAGGCAGCGGCGGCACCCGCTCCAAGCAGTCCCGGATCGCACTCCGGAACGCGTCCCCCTGCGTTAGGTAGGCAGACACGTGCCCGCCCGGCACCCACCGCACCTCGGCCCCGGGCCAGTGGGCGGCCAGTTCGGCGACGGACGCCCGGGCCACGTACGCGTCCGCCCGGGCGCCGACCACGATGGCGGCGGAGGGCACGGCGGGCGGGGGCAGGCGGGTGACGTCCGTGTAGGTTTCCAAGACGTGGGCGAGGGCGGCGCGGGCGGCGTCCCTCGGGCCGGCCGGGGCGCCCGCGGCTGCCGGCAGGAGGGCCCCGCCCTGCCCCCCCCTCCCCAGCGGCCAGGCGCCCGCGGCGACGGCGGCCAAAACCTTCTCAGCCGCCCGCGCGGCGCCACCCCCCGCGGCAGCGGCCAGGACGGTCGCCAGCACGTCCCGACGCGCGCCGTCGGACGGCGCCGTCAGCGGCCGCCACGCCGTGGCCGGCCACAGGGCGCCATCACAAAAGGCGGCCGCTGCGGAGCGTGGGGCGAGCAGGGCGGCACACCCCAGCGGCCCGGGCGCCAGGCCGGCCACCATGCCCGCGTGGACGCCGCCCATGGACAGGCCGCACACTCCCAGGCGGGGGAACGCGTGCTGGGCGGCAGCGGCCGTGCTCCCACCACCGCCCGCCGCCCAGGCGAGCAGCGCCAGGGCCTCCTCCACCGTCGCCCGGCCGAGGGCCAGGAGGTCCGACACCCGCCCGAGCTTGGCCCCGACCTGGCTCGGCGGGCGGCGGGCCCCGTAAAAGGGCGACTCCAAGATGATGGCCGCGATCGGAGCGGGAGGGGAGGGGGCGGCCGCGAGCGGGGCGGCCAGCGCCAGCCGCCGGCCCAGGCCCTGGTCGCCCGTGCCGGGCAGGTGGACGACGCATCCGCCCGCGGCCTGCCCGCCCTCCGGCACCAGCAGCCAGGCCCGGGCGGTGCGCGACTCGAGGGGCAGGGCGTCGTACACCCGCCCACCGGCGGGCGTGGGGAAGGAGGCCTCGAAGAGCGCCGTGCCGGCCGGGGTGGCGGGGTGCGCACGCAGCCGCTTCCAGGCGGGGGCCAGGGCGGGGATCGCCGCCGCAGCGGGCCCGTACCAGGCCGCCGGGTCGTGGCGGGGAACGGCGGCGGCTCGCGCCGAGGGCGACCGGTCGGCCGCCGCTGCCGCGGCGGCGAGGAGCGCGTCACCGCCCAGGTCCACCACGTTCAGGTCGCCCCAGCCGGCCTCGAAGAAGCGGGGCGTGAGCCTCAGCGCTGCCGGCCCCGCCGCGACGGCGGCGTCCAGGCGGGCGGCAGCGGCATCGATCAGGCGGGCGGCCGCGGCCCGGGCGGTCGCGGCCAGGCGGCCCCGGGCGAGGGCGGCGGCGGCGAGGGAGGCGGCGGTGGCGGCGGTGGTGGTGCCGGCCGCTGGGCGGGCGAGGGCGGCGGCGGCGAGGGAGGCGGCGGTGGTGGTGCCAGCCGCTGGGAAAGGTGGTCGGCGAGCGTTTGACCGATGTTGCTGCTGACGCGGCTCTTCTCCACCGCCAGATGGGGCCAAATTTTCGGGCTCACCACGCATGAGGGCGACGTGCCATATAGACAGTGGTGTTTGGCAGTGGGTGGAAAAGCGAGGAACGGGGAGGAAGGGGGCCTGGAGCGGGCGCGCAGGCAGAAAGAAAAATGCAAAGCGTGCCTTTTTCCCCCATTTCTCATTTATCATTTCCAAAAGCCGCGACGGCCGCATCAGTGGCACGGGCACGCCCGTCCGCGGCCCCTTTATCACTGCTCCTCCACCTCTGCGCGCTCCATCTACCACCACTATGGTATGAGCATGCCATCCGAATGAGAGCATCCCGACCAGCACAAGTCTGAAGGGAGAGGTGAGAAGATGATGAAAGAGAGCGCGGGCCGCCGCCGGGGCAGCGGCCGACCAACTCTCTCTCTCCATCCATTTTGTGGGGAGGCGAATGAAGAACAGATTTAGGCTCGTTGTCGGAAACCCCTCTCCGGGGGGGTGCTGACGTAGAAACCACATATCTTTTCTATCTGCCCAGTCAACCCAAAACTCGCTTTTGGTTTGTCTCGGCGGGAGCTGACGCCTCCCTTTTGAGAGAGAGAGGTGAGAGGGGTGGTGCGGGGCGCACCTAGTGAGATGAGAAATCAAACACCAACAACAAAAATGCGCTCTTTAAAGCTGCCCGTCGCTCTACACCGAACGGGCCGTTTCGCTTGGGCTTGCTAGATTGATGTTTCTATCATGGAATAGACCGGCCTCAGCACCTAGCGGGGCGCCCTCTTTTGCCGCACCGCTTGGGTCTACAGGTCAGGGCACAAACAACAAAAAACATGACAATCTAGTTTCTTCACACCTCCTTCTATTCCAAAAAACTTTCACAGGCGCGCGCTGCAGTGTGCTCGGCTGACGGTGTAGAAGAGAGAAAGAGAGGGAGATAGAGAGCGTAGCGCCGGTCTATCTTTGTGTAAGTGTAGCAGAGAGAACAAAAGAAAAATACAACAACTCCAAACACCCCGCCTCCCTCTTCGCGCTCGCCCCCCCACCCCCCTCCACCCCCCCGCCCCCGCTTTCACACACATCAATCCTCATGGCTGTAGTCCAGCCCCCCCAACTCCCGCAGCCCGCTCAGAAACGTTGCCGGCGTGTCCCACCCTGTCCCCGCGATGAAGCAGTCCCGCCCCGTCCGGGCGCTGGCGACCGCCGCCGCCCGGGCCTCGCCGGGCGTGATGCCGCCGACCACGAAGACCAGGATGGGGCGGGTGGAGGTGGCGGGCTGGAAGGAGGAGGGCGGCGCGTCCTCGCCGCCCGCGCCGCGCGCGCGGCGGGCCCAGCCGGCGGCCGAGTGGACAGACCGGACGGACCCGGCCCGCCCGATCGCGCCGGACCCGCCCCCACCGCCGCCGCCGCCGCCGCCCCAGGCACCACTGCCCCGGTCCCCACCGCCGGCCGACTCGTCCGGCGGCGCGACCGCGGGGAACTCGTCTGCGCCCAGCCGCCCGGCCGCCGCGTCGACAAAGAGGTCGCCCACAGCCGGCTGGAGGCGGCCCAGGATCAGGCCGCCATCCTCCTCGCCCGCCCGCGCCGCCGCCGGGTCGACGCCGGGAGGGGGTGCGGCCCGGCGGCCGGGCTTGCGCGGGCCGAAGCCCAGGGCGGCCGCCGCGGCGGCGGCCAGCCCCCCCCCCCCGCCCCCCGCGGGCCCCTTCCCACCGCCCGCCCCGCCGCCGCCGCCCTTGCGCACGGGCACGCCCAGCGCCTCCAGGCCCGTCAGCGCCCTGCTGAAGTCGTAGGCGGCAGGAGAGGCAGGGGCGGGCGGGCCGCCCCCCAGGCCACCGGTGGGCAGGCGGGCCAGCTTGGACCACTGGGCCTCCTTGACCGCGTCCAGCTTGCCCGGGTGGGTGGCAGCGTACAACAGCAACAGCCGCAGGCGGGCCTCCGGGGGCGCGGCGGCCGGCGCCGGGGCCCCCGGGGCGGCAGCCCTCCCGCCACCACCGGCACCTGCTGGTGCTGGTGCGGGCGCCGGCGGGCCGGCCAGGAAGGCGATGAGCTCCTTGGACGTCGCCTCCCCAAAGGCGAGGCCCTCCTCCAGGCGCCCGACCTCCACCAGGCCGCCCGCGTCCACGGCCGCGCCCACCCGGGCCGCCAGCGCCGTGTGCGCGCCCAGCAGCGCCAGCTGGGCCCGGTACTGGGGCAGGGCGGAGACCAGGGCTTTCAAGGACCGAGAGTCCAGAGGGGCGGCGGCGGTGGGGGCGGCGGACGCAGCCGCGGCCGCCCCCGCCCCCGCCGCCCCTCCACCATTGCTGTTGTTCCCGCCGTTGGGGCTCGCAAACGCGGCCGCGCTGTTCTTCGCCCGGAACTCGTCCAGGCGGCGGGCCAGGTCCGCGGCGGCGGCCGCAAAGTGGCGCCCCCGCAGGCCCGCCCACAGCGGGTCGGTGCGGGGGTCGAGCACGTGCTCCACGACACTGCCCGCCGCCCGCCCGCCGCCGGCGCCGCCCGGCCCCCCCCCCGTGTCGGGCGAGTGTATGAAGGTCGGGGGCCCCGCCCGGGGGCCGCCCAGGGCGCCCACGTCCGCTGCCAGGGGCCCGTAACACCAGTCGTGGGCCAGGGGCGCCAGGGCGTCCCAGGCGCGGGGGATGATGATGAGCTCCCACCCTCCCGCGCCGCCGCCGCCGCCCGGCAGGACGCCCGACGCGGCCGCCGCCTGGAGGCGGCCATGCAGTTCCAGGGCCAGGCGCTGGGGCAGGAGCGCCCGGGCGTCGATGTGGGGGGGCGGGGCGCCGGCCGCGGCGGCCGCCGCGGCGGCGGCGGGCGGGAGGGGCGCCCGGAAGCGGATGGTCGGCAGGCCCGCGCCCAGGGAGGTGACGAGCGTGGCCAGCGATGCCGCCACCTCGCCCAGCGCCGCCCGCTGGCCCGGCGGGTCGCCGTCTGGGCCGGCGGGGCCGTACAGGGGCGCCAGCGGCGTGGCCGGCGCCGTCACCGCCGCCCGGGGGTCGACCGCCAGGAAGGCGAGGCCTGCGTCGGCCAGCGTGCGCAGGCGGGCCAGCAGGGGGGCGCACCCCTTGATCGCCGCCAGGTCGCCCGCCGACGGGGTCGCACTGAAAAAGATGTGAGCGCCCGCGTAGGGGGGCGGGGACCCGGGCGGCTTGCCGGCCCAGTCCTCGACCAGGCGGGCGACGGAGGCGGGGCCGGGCGCAATAAAGTAGACGGCCTCCTGGCCTGGCGCGGCCTCGCGCTTGCGCCCCACATCCTCGATCAGCGAGATGCCGGCGTCCAGGGTGTCCGAGACGCGCGTGGCGGCCGAGACCAGGGGCGTGGTCGTGGAGTCCAGGAGCAGGATACGCCAGTCGCTGGTGCCGGCGGCCTTGGCGGCGGCGAGGACTTCGTCCTGGGGTGAAATGTGAAACCGAGATGATGGAAAAAAAAAAAGTGAGAGGGGGAGAGAGGGGGGTGCCGATGTGCGCGGTCTCGCCCACTGGAAACACACAAAAAAAAACGCACCACCAGGCGCCGTCGAACCAGGCGCTGCAGGTCGCCGTCCGCCATGGGGGAAAGAAGGTGAGATAGAGTGCGTGCGGTCGCCTGTGAGAGAGAGCGGGAGCGTCCTTGCTGTGCGTGGGCGGGGCGCCGCGGAGACACGAAAGTTGCCGATTAGAGAGGGGAGTGACGACGCAGGCGCGCCCGTGTATCCTCACTCCTTTTTTTCATTCTCTCCTGACACACAACGTGCGCGTTGTGTCAGGTCCTTGCCCTCTTCACTCCCATCCCAGGTGGGCGCTTGCGTGCTCTGCTTCACACCATATTTGCCTGCCAGCGGGGTTTCAGACCGCTGGCAGGGGCGCGAGCGAGACACCCGCCCACTAGCATGAAACCACTCTCTCGATTTGCAGGTTCTATTTATGCTCACCCGCGGCCTTACACGTCCTCTCTCTCTCCGAACAGGTGGTGGCTGCTTGGACGACTCCTGCCTGATCGCGCGGAGACTCGTGTAGCGTGCGAACAACCGAACGCGCGCGGCGAGCCAAAAAAAAAAAAAGAGAGAGGGACAAGCCGCCCGCGCTCTCGCATCTCTCCTGCCCGATCGCCGCCTGCTCTCGACCTCGACCTTTTTTGCTCTTCCCCTTCATCATCATGCGCGCCCTCGCCGCCCTCCTCCTGGACGCCGCCGCGTCCTCCTCCTCCCCCCCCCTCGCCCCCTCTCCCCCCTCCCCCACCAAAGACACCGCTGCCTGGGCGTCCCTGGCCGGCGCCTACGCCGCCCTGGCCGCCATAGCGGCCGTCCAGCTGGCGCGCGTGCACGGCCGGGTGCCTGAGTTTGGGTGGACGACCCAGAAAGTGTTCCACGCGCTCAACGCGGGCGTGGGCCTGGCCCGGGCGGCCGTGTTTGGGGCGGTGGCGGTCGGGGCGGGCCCCGCGACGCCCCCGCCCCACCGGTCGCCTGGCGCGGAGGCGGCGCTGGACGCGCCGGGGCTGCTCTTCTTCTCGACCTACACCCTGCTCATCCTGTTCTGGGCAGAGATCTACGCGCAGGCCCGGTCCCGCCCCACCCGGGCGTCGCGGCCCGCCTTCCTGGCCGCCAACGGCCTGGTGTATGGCCTGGAGATCGGGTTCTGGGCGTGGGGCGCGGTGGACCCGGCGGCCGCGGCGGGCGGCGGCCCGCGGCGGGCTGCCCTGGCCACGCTCGCGGCCGCCTCGGCCGCGGCCGCCTTAGGCTTCCTCCTCTACGGCGGCCGCCTCTTTCTCATGCTGCGCCGCTTCCCCATCGAATCGGCTGGGCGGCGCAAGAAGCTGCGCGAGGTCGGGGCGGTCACGGCCGTGTGCGCGGCCTGCTTCACCGCCCGGGCATTCATCGCGTCGGCCGCGGCGGCCGCGGCCGAAAATGGAGGCTCGACACCCTCCCCGTCCTCCTCCTCCTGGCCCGCCGGCCTGGATGTCGCCGGCCATCCGGCCCTCAACGTGGCGTACTACACGATCGTCGAGCTGGTCCCGGCCGCCCTCGTCCTGTGGATCCTGCGCCAGATGCCGCCCGCAGGTGGGGGTGGGGGTGAGACTGGAGGTGGAGAGGGGGGGGGCAGCGACGGCTATGCGCCCATCCCGGCCGATGGATGAGTGGGGGGGTGTGCGTTGGTGCTCGGGGTGCGAGAGAGACCGGGGTAAAGAGAGATAGAGAGAGAGAGCTGCGCGCACACACGCGCGCGCTTGTGTGCGCCGGAAAGAGAACAAAAGAAAACGGTGTTTCATTTTACACCCACCCGCCGAAAAAAAACAACCATCTCCGTTGTTGTCTCTTTTTTATTTTTGCGCCCACACACACGTCCTCTCTCTCTCTCTCTCTCTCTCCTTCTCACCATTTCACTGGGGGGTCTCACTGCAGCGCTTCCGGGGTCTGGTACACCTCCGCCCCACGCCGCTTGAACTCCTCGCTCATGGCGGCCATACCGGCGGCCGGGTCGGCGGCCGCCGACGCGGCGGCCGCAGCCGACCCGGCCGCCAGGCCCGCCGCGCCCGGCGCGTCCGCCCCGACGTCCGGCCCGTACCCTTCCTGCCCTTTCGCGTACTCCCGGATCTCCTGGGTGATGCTCATGGAGCAGAACTTGGGGCCGCACATGGAGCAGAAGTGGGCGGTCTTGGCGGGCTCCTGGGGCAGGGTCGCGTCATGGAACGCGCGAGCGGTCACCGGGTCGAGCGACAGGTTGAACTGGTCCTCCCACCGGAACTCGAAGCGGGCCAGGGAGAGCGCGTCATCCCGGTCCTGGGCGCCCGGGTGGCCCTTGGCCAGGTCGGCCGCGTGGGCGGCGATCTTGTACGCGATCACGCCCTGCTTGACGTCGTCCCGGTCGGGCAGGCCCAGGTGCTCCTTGGGCGTCACGTAGCACAGCAGGGCCGTGCCCAGCGCCCCGATCGTGGCGGCCCCGATGGCGGACGTGATGTGGTCGTACGCGGGCGCGATGTCCGTGGTCAGCGGGCCCAGCGTGTAGAAGGGCGCCTCGGAGCACCAGTCCAGTTGCTTGGCCATGTTCTCCGGGATCTTGTGCAGCGGGACGTGGCCCGGCCCCTCGTTCATGACCTGCACGTCCTTCGCCCACGCCCGCTTGGTCAGCTCGCCCTGGGTGGCCAGCTCCGCAAACTGGGCGGCGTCGTTGGCGTCCGCGATGCAGCCCGGGCGGAGGCCGTCGCCGATGGAGAGGGAGATGTCGTAGGCCGCGCAGATGTCGAGGATCTCGTCCCAGTGCGTGTAGGCAAAGTTTTCGTTGTGGTCCAACAGGCACAGCTTGGCGTGGATGGACCCGCCCCGGGAGACGATGCCCGTGATGCGCTTGGCCGTCAGCGGGATGAAGCGCAGGAGCACGCCCGCGTGGATGGTCCAGTAGTCGACGCCCTGCTCCGCCTGCTCCAGGAGCGTGTCCCGGAAGAGGGGCCACGTGATGTTCTCCACAATCCCGCCCGCCTTTTCCAGGCACTGGTAGATCGGGACCGTCCCCACGGGCACGGGCGAGTTGCGCATGACCCACTCCCGGGTCTCATGGATGTTGGCGCCCGTCGAGAGGTCCATGGCCGTGTCCGCGCCCCAGATGGTGGACCACTGCAGCTTCTCGACCTCCTCCTCGATGGAGGAGGAGACGGCCGAGTTGCCAATGTTGGCATTGATTTTGACCGCAAAGTTGCGGCCGACGACGGTCGGCTCCAGCTCCAGGTGGCGCTTGTTGGCCGGGATGATGGCCCGCCCGCGGGCGACCTCGGACCGCACGAACTCGGCGGGCATGCCCTCCCGGGCGGCGACGTACGCCATCTCCTCCGTCACCTTGCCCGCCTTCGCGTAAAACTGCTGGGTCTGGACCTTGTCGCCCCGGGCCTCCCGCTTGCCCACCCAGCCCGCCCGGATCTTGGGCAGGCCGGACCGGGGGTCGAAGCCCTGGGGACCGGAGGTGTCGTACACGTCAAAGTGGCCGCCGGACTCGGAGAGATGGACGCGGCGGAAGGGGACCTGGAGGATGATGAGGGGTGGGATGGAGGGAGGGAGGATTAAAAAAAAAAAAGGAGGAGAAAAAGCGGAGGGGCGCGTGGCCGAGGCCGAAGTCGAATGCCATGCCGCGCTCGCCAGAAAGAACTCTCCGCCCCCCCAAAACAGGGGTGCCCGCCCTTCACCCGCCCTCAAACTACTCCCATGTAATGACCTGGCTGGCCTTCCCATCGCGGCGTCGCCTGGACCGGGCGGAGGCGTGTCCGCGCGAGCGCGGCCAGGAAAGGGCACGCCCGCGGCGGCCGCCGCTCTTGGCTTCGGGGTCGGGGCGCAGAGGGCAGGGAGGGGCATCCCCTCCATTGCATGCGCCGCCCTGGCGAGCGCACGCTCTGCTCGTCAAGCCACACACCCCGGGGCGTGGACCACAAGATTGCTCTTGTAAGGGGCGTAGTTTGAAGGCCGTTCGCCCTCCCGCCCTCTCTCCGCGCGCCCCTCCCACAAACAAGCCAAATTGGCTAGAGCGGCGCTTAGCAATCGACCCGCCCCCCCTCCCCTTTTTTTTCACACTTACCCGCAAGACAGTCCCCTCATGGTCCACCTCCTGGTACACCTTCTCGGACCCGGGGAAGCAGTCCTCAAAGGTCGGGTTCTGCCGGAAGTTGAGGGTGGAGGACTGTGTGTGTGTGTGTTGAGGGGTCGCGCGGGGGGGGAGAGGGTCAGGGAGGAAAAGAAGTCGGCCCCGCATGGGGGGGGGTGTTCCCATCGCTTTTCCCTCTCTCCCCCCGCCCCGCCCCACCCCCGCCCCCGCCCCGCCCCGCCATATCCCACTCACGTCCTGGCGCCGGTTGACAGACTGCTTCTTGACGTTCAGAGCGACCAGTTCGGCAAAGGCGTCGGGCTCGGACGCCTCGTCGACGGCCAGGAGGGGCGCGTCGACGGGCGGGGGTGCGGGCGTCGACGTCGTTTTCAGGACCGCCGCCGAGACAGGCGCCCGGGGCGTCGTGCCGCCGGCCGGCTTGCGCGGCGCCGGGTTGGCCGCCTGGGCCCGAATGCCCAGGACGGCGGCGCGGCCGAGGGCGGACGCCATGCTTAAAAAGTGGTGGTTGTTGTCGTGGGGGTGGGGGGCGGGTGCGGCGTTGGGCGTTTGGGCGTCGAGGTTGGAGAATGAGAGTGGGAGAGAAGAGAGAAAAACAAAACAATCTTTTTGCGAAAAACAAAACAATCCCCTCCACTAAACCCCACCCCCGCCCAGCCGCTCCAGCTCGACCAGCATCTCCTCCACGGTCGGCCCGCCTGCGCCCCCCCCCCCTCCACCGACCACCACACTGTACGCCTGGATGGCAGCCTCGCCCGCCGCCCGCCCTGCCGGGCCGGCCGCGGGTGGGTAACCCCGGAACGCGCGGCCCGCGTCGGCGGCGAGCGCCGCGAGCACGCCTGCCCAGCCGCCCGCGAAGGGCGCGGCCGCCGCCGCGCCCGCGCCCGCGTCGGCCGCCCCTCCAGCTGTTGCTGCTGCTGCTGCTGCTGCTGCCAGGGCGGGGCAGCGGGCGGCCACCGCCGTCGCCGCCCAGGCCGCCGCGGCGCCGCCCCAGGCCCGCGCGAGGTCGTCCTCCGCGGCCGCGCCCGCGGGGCCCAACGGGTGGCCGCCGCCGCCGCCGCCCTCCTCCCCGCCTCCCCGCCCGACGGCGGCGACGGCCGTGGACGCACCGCCGCCGGGCGGGCGTGGGGCCGCGCCGGCGGCGGCGGCGTCCGCCCGGGCGGCCGCCAGGGCAAAGTGCGCTTGGGCCGCGACAAACGCGGCGGCGTCCCCTCTGTCCGCCAGCCGCGCGCCCAGCCGGGCCAGCGCCCCGCGGGCCGCGGACCGCAGGCGGCGGACGGCCACGTCCACCTGGGGTTCCGCCATGTCGGCGGCCAGGGTGGAGAGCGCGCCCGTCAGCGCCGCGACGCGGGCGGCGAGGGGGTGGGGTGCCCGCCCGCCGACCCCGGCCGGTTCGGCCGCAGCGTGCCCGGGCCCGCCCGCCGCGGCCAGGGAGTCCGCGTGCGCATCCAGGCGCCCCTTGAAGCGGGGCCACAGGGCCAGGGCCAGCCGGTCGTAGTAGGCGTCCAGGGCGGGCACGGCCCGGCGGGCCATGGCCAGGGCGTGGGACCGGGACACGCGGATCATCAGCAGCAGGCCGACCGGGTCGGCCGTCGCCTGGACCAGGCGGGCCGCCCACCCCTCCACCGCGCCGATGGCCGGCCCGATCAGCTCGTTGAAGGGCCCGTCCGTGCCAAACAGGTCCGCACAAAACACAAACTCGGCGGTCGCCGCATCCATCAGCAGGCGGTCGGCGGCCGCGAAGAGGGCCTCGGGTGGGAAGCGGTCGCCCGCGACCTCGGCCGCGTGCGGGACGACCGCCGCCGGCCGGTCCAGGCGCAGGAGGAGCGCCTCCCGGCCGCGCAGGCCGTACCGAGCGGCCGCCGCGATAGGGCCGACGGTGAGGGCGGAGGGCGGCGGGCCGCCGCCGCGGGGCGTGCCCAGGGCGGGGGCCGCCGCCCCGCCCCCCCCGCCGCCCCCGCCCGCCGCCACCCGCAGCAGGCCGGCCACCAGCGCGCCCGCCCCCGCCGCCAGGCCGCCCGCGCCCGAGCCGGCGGCGGGCGGCGGGGCGCCCGCCAGGTCGTCCGGGCCCAGCAAGCCCCCCCCGGGCGGGAGGGAGGGGGCGGAGGCAGAGGCGGCGGCGGCGGCGACGGGGGTGGAGGCGGCTGACGAGCCCCCCCCCCCCCCCCCGCCGCCGCTGCTGCGCCGGCGGGCCGGCTCGCCTCCCCCCCCGCCCCCGCCCGCCCCGACCGGCCAGGCCAGCCTGTCCAGGGCGCCCACGTACGCCCTCAGGTGGCCCGCCAGCACGCGGGCCAGGGTCTCCACGTACGCGCCCCGCACCTCCGGCCACACCTCCGGCGCGTGGTCCCTCAGGAACGCGGCGAGCGGGGCTGCCGGCGCCAGGGTGGCGGCCTGCAGGACGCGCACGTTCGTCTTGGGGCGGCGCAGGGCGTAGATGCGGGCCAGTAGGTGGGCCCGCGCCCGGGCCGCGCCCCGGGACCGCAGCTTCTCCAGGGCGGGCCCCGCCTCGGCGGCGGCGGCGGAGGCCGCGAGCGCCGCGGGCGCGCACCCGGCCGCGGCCAGGCGCCGGCCCAGCTCGCCCAGGGCGCCCGCGAAGGCGGCCAGGGCGGCGGGGTCTCCGATCACGCCCTCCACGGCCGGCGCGGGCGGTGCGGACGACGGGGACAGCGGCGGCGGGTCCGCCCCCCAGCCCGGCCCCGCGATGGCGGCGATGAGGGCCGGCGGCGGGGCCAGCGCGGCCAGCGCGGCCCCGAGCGCGTCGCCGCCGGCCCGCCGGTTGGCCAGGCGGGTGGAGAGCGTGGCCGTGCGGGCTTGCAGGCCCCGGATGTCAGAGGACAGGCCGCCCAGGCCCGCCTGGAAGGAGGAGAGCGTGGCCTCCAGGCCGGCCAGGCCGGCGTCGCAGGCGAGGATCTTGTTTTTTTTTGAAAAGGGGGGAGAGTTTTTTTTTTTTTTTTTTTTTTTTTTTTTTTGATGATGCGAGGGGGGATTGGCATGCGGTTGTTCGAGAGAGAGAGAGAGCGCGACAGCCAGCTCTTTTGTTCTCTCCGCGCTCCCCCATTTTTTTTTTTTTTTTTTTTTACCTGCCCATGCAGTTCCTCCAGATTGTCAGCCTCCCTGACGTACGCCCCGACCGACGCCGCCTCGGCCTCGGCCAGGGCGGCGCCCGCGGCCTCGGCCGCCGCGGCGAGGGCGGCGGCCAGGGCAGGCTGGAGGGCGGGCTCTGGTGCGCTGCCTGTGGGGGCGGCGGCAGGCTCCGGCGCACTACCTCCCCCGCCCCCGCCCGCCAGGACGGCCGCGATGGCGGGGTGAGCCCTCAGGGCGGCCAGCTCGGCTTCGAGGCCTGAAAGGGAGGGAGGGGAGGGGGAGAGGAGGAGGAGGAGGAGGAGCGCCGCGTGTGAGGGAAATATGGGAGGAGGGAGGTTTGAGGGGTGCAGTTAGGGACGAGAGCGCGTGCCCGCGGGTTCGCCCCCTCTCCTCCTTCTCTCTCACCATCCAGCGGCACGACCGCGGTCGTGATATCAAGGTCGCCCATGGCCGACGCCGCGGCGGCCGTGATGGCGTCATCCGAGGAGGGGGCGGGGTGGAGGGAAGGCGGGAGGGCAGCCCGGCCCGGCGCGAGCGCCGATGCCATTGGAGTTGTTTGTTGCCCCTCGCCTGCCAGCTCCTCACCCGCCTCCTGTCTCGCAGGAGGAGGAGAGGGTGTGTGCGCGTGTGTGCGCGCGTGCAGTGAGACGCGGCGAGGGGCGAGGTGTGCGTACTGCTGGAGGAAAGGAGGGAGGCGCGCAAGCGGCCTCTGCCCTCTCTCTCTCGTTTTCTCCAGTGCCTTTGCTACTTCACTTCTTCGTTTTTTTTTTTCTCGCGGCTCCGTCCAAGCTTTTTCGGCTGCGCGCCCCCGTCCCTCGTCGCTGGACCCCCTCCACATCACTACTGTGCACATTTCCTGAGTCGACCCGCCGTGAAGCTGGGGCGCTGTCCAAATCCAGAACACAGCCAGCAAGGAGAGGCGCACCGCTCACTCCCCGGTCGAAAAAACCGCGCCGCCGTCGAAACTCTCTCTTGTCGCCGCGCCAAGCACCCCCCCCACACTCGGCTGCCCGCGCCCGCACCCTGTAGTGGCCTCTCACCAGGCCTCGCACCCTGCATAGCTGGCCTGAGAAGCGGCAAAGGCGGACGTAAAGAGGAAGCACGCGCGCTCCGCGGTCCCCCCTCCTCATCGCGCTTCATAGGCGACGCGACCGACCGACAGAAGACTGACAAAGCACAGACCATATGGCCTACGCCGCCGGCGAGAATGAGGACCCCCTCCTCGCCTCCCTGGCCGCCGCGGAGGCCGGCACGCAGGCGGGCCCGGGCGGGGACCTGTTTGGCGCGACCGAGGTGGCAAGGCTGAAGCAGGTGAGAAGATAGGAAAAAAAAAAAGAAAAAAAAAACACCCCGCTCGTCTACCCCCCCGCCCCCGAACTAGGCACTCACCCCCCCTCTCATCATGTCCACCCACAGGCTTTCGTGAACGAGCGCCTCGCCCCCGAGATCCTGCCCTACGAGGCCGACCTCATCTCCTCCCTCCAATCCAAGCTGGGCGGCCAGGAAGCGGACGCGGCGGCCCTGGCGGGGCGGGGCGGGCCCGCGGGCGCGAGCGCGGCCGCCGCCGCCGGCGGGGCGGCCCCCGCGCTGGCCGCCCTCCTCACCGCGGACGCCGCCCGGGCCCGCTACCTGCTGGCCGCCTACCACCGGGCCCGGCTGGTGAAGATCGAGCGGTTCGCGGCGCACGCCCTGGACTGCGCGGACACGGCGGCCCGGCTGGCCCCCGCGGAGGCCGCCTACGCCCGCTCCTACTTTTTGGCGGCCGGCCGCCACCTCAAGGCCGCGGCCGCCTCCCGCCTGCCGCCCGACTTCGTGTCCCTCGTCCGCCAGTCCAACCAGGCGTCCGAGGGGCGGGACATGGTGCCCCTGCCGTCCCTGGGCGGCCACGTTATCGCCCGGGCCCTGGAGGACCGGGGCGCGGTCGCGGTGGGGCCGCCCGAGGAGGGCGGGGCATGGGGGGGGGAGGGGGGGGCACGGGGGGGGGGAGGGGCAGGCGGCGGCGGCGGCGGGGGTGGCGTGGGTGGGGGAGGGGAGGTCATCCAGTTGCTGAAGGGGGATGTGTACGCGCTTCGGTACGGGGCGGTGCGGGACCTGCTGGCGGACGCGTGGGTGGCGCTCGTGTGAGAAACACAGTGAGAAAAAAAAAAAAAAAATGAAAATGATGGGAGAGAGGAAGAGGACCGCCCGCATTCCCACTCCCACTCTCCCCGCTCCCCCCCTTTCTTTTCTGCCCCCCCCCCCCCCCCCCTCTCCCTCGAGACCCGGACGAGACCCCCTCCGCCGCACGGCTCCACACACGCACACACGCGCTCAGCCATGACCGCCCCCGACGCCTCCTCATCCACCATCACCACCTCCGCGCCCGGCTCCCCCTCCCTCTCCCCCTCCCTCCTCCTCGGCCCGCCCGTCGCGCCACTCGCCGGCCTCGAGGCCGCCCTCCACGCCCTCGCCAGGGCCGCCCTCACCCACCGCCCGGCCGACGTCATCGGCTTCGGGGCTTCCTTTTTCCAGGACTGGGCGGCCCGGGAGGCGGCGGCGGCGGCGGGCGTGGTGGCGGCCCTGGCGGCCGCCGCGCCGCCGCCGCTGGTGGGGGTGGAGGCGGAGGAGGGAGGCAAGGGCGGCGGCGGCGGTGGCGGCGGCGAGGGGTGGGGGCACCCCTCGCCCACCCCCCGCCCGCCCAGCCCCCCGCCCGCCCCCGCGGCCAGGTGCGACGAGGTGCCAGCGCCGCCTGGGGAGGCGGCGGCGGCGGGGGAGGAGGAGGAGGGAGGAGGGGTTGGGCCGCCACCGCTGGCCGGCTTGGAGGAGGAGGAGGAAGCCGGGGAGGTGGGGGGAGGAGGAGCGGGGCAGGAGGGCGAGGCGGTGGCGGCGGCGCCTGGGGCTGCTGGCGCTGGCGCCGGCGAGGCGGCGGCGCCGGCCGAGGCCGCGCCGGCTGCTCCTACCGTGGAGGCGGGAGGCGCGGGCGTGGAGGAGGCGGTCGCCGCGGTGGCTTGACTTGAAGAGAGCGACCGGCGCGGGTGAGTTTTTTTTTTTTTTTTACAACAAGAACAAAAAGAAACCTCCGTGTCACGTCTCAATGCCCCCGCCGCCCGCCCGCCGCCGCCGCCGCCGCGTCCACCGCTCCATTCCCTCCTCCTCCTCCAGCCAGCCGACCCGCCGTGGCAGCCGCCTCAGCTGCGGCCGCCGCCCCGGCCGCGTCCCCGCCCTCCTCCGCCACCCCCTCCGCCACGCGCAGGCGGTCGTGCAGGCGCTGGAACAGCTCCGCCCGCACGCCCTCGAACGCCCGGCCCAGCTTCTCCAGCTCGGCCGGGGCGGCCGGGTTGTACAGGAACAGGCCGTAGTACAGGTCAAAGGAGTCGTGGGCGGTGTTGTCGACCAGGGAGAGGAGGGAGCGGTAGCCTGCCGTGTCGGCGACCGTGGGGGCCAGGCCCATCGACCCGAGCACCCGGCCGACCGTGTGCGTCAGGAACTGGGAGCCCGCGGCCACCCGGTCATGCTCCTCGCACGACATTTCCTCCAGGCGGCAGCCCTCCGCCTCGAAGAAGGCGAGGAAGGTGGCGACGCGGGCCGACCGCGAGGCGCCGGCGCCGACCCGCACCTTCTCATACACCAGGGGCAGCCCCGCCCACGCCCCCGCCCCCGAGTCGGGGCCGAACATGGGGTGCGTGCACAGGATGTCAAAGCCTGGGGGCAGGGCGGACAGCAGCAGGGCCCGCGGGAAGGCTTTCACGGAGAGGACGTCGACGAAAAGGGTCGACCGCTTCAGCCGGCCCAGGGGCAGCGAGGCGAGGACGGTCGCCGCCGACAGGATGGAGGTCGCCAGGACGACGACGTCCGGGTGGGCCTCACAGAAGTCGTCGGCGTCCCGGAAGTAGCGGACGCCCAGGGAAGCGGCGGCCCCGGTGTAGTCGCCGCGGGAGGTGGCGATCACGGTGTGCCCCGCCTTGGCCAGCCGGGCCGCCAGAAACTGGCCAAAGGTGCCGAAGCCGACAATGCCGACGGTGAGGCGCCCCTTGGCGGCCCGGGCGGCGGCGGCGCGGGCCTCAGAGTCGAAGGGCTGGGCGGCGTCTAGGGCGCGGGGTGCGACTGGATGGGCGAGAGAGGAGGGGACGGGGAGGGAGAGCGGTTGTGATGTGATGGGCGAGGTTGGCATGCGCCGCGCGCTGTTTTCCCACCGCTCTCTCCCTCTCCCTCTCCTTCTCCCCCTTACCTGTCCGCCTGTCCCTGCGGTGGGCGCCATGCACGCGCTGCCCTGTCGGCAATGGCGTGTGGGCCGGGCGGCGCAGGGCCGGCCAGGGCTTGGAGGTGGAGGCGGTGGCAGCTGATGCGACGGCCGTCGAAGGGCGGCAGCCGGTTTGCATCATTCCCTTCTTTCAGGGTCGGGGTGCTTGTGGTGGCCGCTTGGCGGGTGTGCGTGTGGGAGGCTGGTGAGCTGGGCTCGCCCTGTCGAGGTGGTGATGTGCGTGGTGGGTGAGCGACAGGCGCACGCCGTTTACAGGTGTGAGGAAGGAAAGAGAGAGAGAGAAAAAAAGTCAGGAGGCAGAGCGCAATTCCTGGGCCGCCGCACACTTGAGGAAAAGAGAGAGACGCCGCCGGTGTCCCGGGTGCCCGTCCACACGCACTTACACCTACTCACCTAGTCCGCCCAGTTCCCTGTGCACTCACACGCACGCTGACACATCGGCGCACGCGTGATCCCCGGGGCTCTCTCCCGCGTTTCTTTGACAGCCGACGCCCGGCACTAGTTTTTGCTCTCTCCCCACCACACCCATGGCCTCCGCGACCAACCCCCTCATCTTTGAGGACATCTTTGAGATCGGCCGCATCGACCCGGACGGCAAGAAGTTTGACAAGGGTGAGGAGAAAGAAAACAAAAAATAGGAGGAGAAAAGCCGCTGGATTCTCGCGCCTGGCCTCTTCTCTCTACCCCCGCCCCGACCCCCTTCATCCCCCACATTTTCCATCCCCACCCGGCACTCATCCCACCCACCCACCCACACACACAAGTCTCCCGCGTCGAGTGCCGGACCTCCGACATGTACGAGATGGACCTTACCCTGGACGTCGCCGTCGACGTGTACCCGCTGGCCCCCGGCGACAAGGTCTCCCTCGCCCTGGCCCGCACGCTCAACCTCGACGGCACGCCGACCGACCCGACGTGGGGCCCGGCCGCGCAGTCCGCGCGCGCGACGCTGGCCGACTCGTACGAGTACGTCATGTACGGTAAGGTGTTCAAGTTCAAGGACGCGCCGGGGGGGCGGCTGGAGGCGTACGCGTCCTTTGGGGGCCTGCTGATGAAGCTGGGCGGGGAGGCGGGGCGGTTGAAGGGGTTGGCGCTGGACACGGGCGTGTTCCTGCTGGTGCGGCGGGCGGAGGCTTGATGGCCTGGGGGCGAGACAGACCCTAAGACAGGCAGAGGGCGTGTGGTGTGTGTTTTGTCATCCCTTTTCTCTCCGATTCTACACCACCACCTGCCCTCCCTCCGGCAGGGCCACCACGTGCAGGCCTTGGCTCGCCGCCACGCAGGACCAGGGGAAGGAAGAGGCCCCCCCGGCTTGCGGCCGGTCGGTCATGGAGGCACCAGGCGCGCGCGCGCAGGGCGTGGCCGGCGGGTCCAACCAGCGTTCCACGGCCCCCTGAAGGCCGCGACGAAGGCGGTGCACCGGGTGTGGGCGGCGCACTTCTCAATGCCCCTCACGGACCGAGAGCAACCGTTGGAGGTCGTCCTGGCGGGGCGGCACGACCTGCAAGAAATGCAAAAAAAAATCGCCAGGGAAAACCGCCAGGGGTTGTGAACAGCCCAAAATGTGTCCTCCACACTCGTTTTGACCCC